>Ga0335075_10007244_pt1 | contig 17065 bp, 18 predicted proteins | sample Lox_Sample_24_FD_206723 | JGI IMG/M metagenome (GOLD analysis project Ga0335075, IMG submission 206723) | Soil microbial communities from Loxahatchee National Wildlife Refuge, Florida, United States - Lox_Sample_2.4 | ecosystem: Environmental > Terrestrial > Soil > Wetlands | place: USA...
AATAAAGACCGAGGAATACCGGGTCGGGCTGGTACCCGGCAGTGTGCGCGAACTTGCCCATCGCGGCCACCAGGTGGTCGTCGAGACCGCGGCCGGCGCCGGCATCGGCTTTGACGACCGGGCTTATGAGGCAGCGGGCGCGCGCGTCCTGGCGACCGCCGCCGCGGTGTTCGATGCCGCCGAACTCATCGTCAAGGTCAAGGAGCCGCAGCCGCAGGAACTGGCGCTGCTGCGCCGGGAGCAGATCCTCTTCACCTATCTGCATCTCGCCGCCGACCGCAAGCTGACCGAGGAGTTGGCCCGCTCGGGGGTGATCGCGATCGCCTATGAAACCGTAACCGACGCAAGTGGCGGCCTGCCGTTGCTGGCGCCGATGAGCGAGGTCGCAGGGCGGATGGCGATCCAGGTCGGCGCCCATTGTCTCGAAAAGGAACAGGGCGGGATCGGGGTCCTGCTCGGCGGGGTGCCGGGCGTGCCCGCAGCCAAGGTCGTGATCCTCGGCGGCGGGGTCGCCGGCACCAATGCGGCGCGCATGGCGATGGGCATGGAAGCGTATGTGACCGTGATTGACCGCTCTTTGCCGCGGCTCTACCAACTCGACCTGCAATTCGGCGCCCAGCTCCATACCCTGTTTTCGACGATGGAGAACATCGAGCGCGAGGTTGCCGCCGCCGATCTCGTGATCGGCGCGGTGCTGATCCCGGGCGCCGCCGCACCGCGACTGGTCGGTCGCGACCTGGTGCGGGCGATGCGGCCGGGGACGGTGATCGTTGACGTTTCGATCGACCAGGGCGGCTGTTTTGAGACCAGCCGGCCGACGACGCATGCCTGCCCGACCTATATCGAGGAAGGGGTCGTGCATTACTGCGTGACCAATATGCCTGGTGCGGTCGCGCGCACTTCGACCGTCGCGCTCAACAACGCGACGTTGCCCTTTGTGCTGGCAATCGCCGAACGCGGCTGGCGGCGCGCGTTGGCGGAGGACCCGCACCTCAGCCGCGGCCTCAACATTTGTCGCGGGCAGATCATGCATCCGGCGGTCGCTCGCGCGCTCGGTCTTCCGGCGGCATCGCCAGAGGCGATCCTGATCACCTGACCGGTCGTTCGCCGCCGCTGCCGGATCGAAGCTTTTTCGTGTTTGTGCGATTTTTCTTCTATGGAAGCACGGATGAACTCTCCCTATCTCACCGAGCAAGCTCTTCACGACGGGCACGTATGAGACGGGGGAAATGACGCTGCTTCCGATCATTCCCGCACCGCGCGTCGACGAGTTTCTGGACGCGCTGACCGGGATCGAACCGCCGCGCCTGACCCATATCGATGACGCCGCGATCGGCGCGATCACCGATCTCTACCGTGAAATATTGCCAAGTGGCGGCGCGATCCTCGATGTGATGTCGGGCTGGGTCAGCCATCTGCCGCCCGAGGTGGCGTATGACCGGGTCGTCGGCATCGGGGTCAACGCCTGCGAACTGGCCGAGAACCCGTTTCTCGACGAATGGCGGGTGCAGGATCTCAATCGCGATCCGCGTCTGCCGTTCGCCGGCGGCGAGTTCGATGGCGCCACACTATGCGTCGCGGTTCATCAGCTGACGCGCCCCGGTGATGTCATTCGTGAAATCGGGCGGGTCCTCAAACCGGGGGCGCCGCTCGTCCTGACATTTTCGCAGCGTTGTCGGCCGACACGTCCGATCGGCTGCTGGTGTCTGCTCGATGACGCCGACCATCTGTGTCTGATCGCCCGCCATTTTGCCGAAGCAGGCAATTGGGCTGACATCCGCTGTCTCGATCGCACTCCGCCGGGAAGCGGCGGGCCGCTCTACGCGATCATTGGCCGCAGTCTTAGTGCCACTCGCCCGGGCAGCGACGATTGACCAGCAACCGCTGATCAACTTTCGTAGGCGACCATCGCAGCAATCGGAACGTCGATGCGGTCGCGGCCTTGCAGAAAGCTCAGTTCGATAATGCAGCCAGCCGCGGCGACGATCCCGCCCTGTCGGCGAATCAGATCGATTGCCGCCTGCATTGTGCCGCCGGTGGCCAACAGATCGTCGAGTATGCCGACCCGCTGACCTGCAGCGATCGCATCCTCCTGCATTTCGATTGTATCGCTGCCATATTCGAGGTCATAGGTGAGCCGTACGGTCTTGCCGGGCAGCTTGCCCTGTTTGCGGATCATTGCAAAGCCACAGCCGAGAGCAAAGGCGACAGGTGCGGCGACGAGAAAGCCGCGCGATTCGATCCCGACCAGGAGATCCGGCCGATGTGGCCGCAATGCTTCGGCGAGCTGCGTCACCGTCGCACGCCACGCCTGCGGATGGGCCAACAGTGTCGAGATATCGTAGAACAGGATCCCGGGTTTGGGGAAATCAGGAATCGACCGGATGTGCTGCTTGAGGTCCAAGTTGAGGTCCATGAAGCCGTCCTCGACCACGGATCGCGGGTGATGAGGCCGCAGAAGGATGCCGGATAGCGGTTTTTCCCGCGTTTGGAAAGACCTCGTCCGGTGATAGTAGGCAGGTATTTTTGCACCCGGCCATGGGATCAGCAGCAGCCACCCTCAAGACCACCGAAGACGCCGACACGCTGGTTCTGACCGCGGCCGGAGAATGGCTGGTGGCGAGCGCCGCCGATCTCGATCGCCGGCTGCGGTCGCTTGAACTCCCGCAGCGTCGGCAAGTGACGATCGATCTCGCCGGGATCGATCGCATCGACAGCGCCGGTGCATGGCTGTTGCTGCGCACCGAACAGGACCTGTCAGCCCGCGGCAACCATGTCGAACTGCGCCATCTGGCGCCGACTTTTGCGCCGCTGTTTGACCAGGTGCGCGCCGGCGGGGCGCTGGCGCCGGTCTCGCACCCCCGTCCCGATCATCATTCGCTTGTCGGGTTTATCGCCCGCATCGGCCAAATCACCCTCGGCCTCTTCTCACGCGCCGTCAGCCTCCTCGGCTTTTTCGGTCTTGTCGCGCTGACAGCCGCGCGCCTGCTGCGTCACCCGGGCCGGTTGCGGCTGACCGCGATGGTTTCCCAGATGGAGCAGACCGGGGTCAATGCGCTCGCCATCGTCGGCATGCTGTCGTTTCTGATCGGGATCGTCATCGCCTATCAGGGCGCCGACCAGCTGCGCCGCTTTGGTGCAGAGATCTATACCGTCGATCTGTTGGCGGTTGGGATTCTGCGCGAACTCGGCGTGCTGATGACGGCCATCATCATCGCCGGCCGCTCCGGCAGCGCCTTTACCGCCGAGATCGGCACGATGCGGGTCAATCAAGAGATCGACGCATTGCAGACCCTCGGTCTCGATCCGGTCGAAGTGTTGGTAATGCCGCGTTTGCTTGGGCTGTTGCTGACCCTGCCGATGTTGACCGTGTATGCCAACCTGATGGGGTTGTTGGGCGGGTGTCTGATGGCGTGGGCGGTGCTCGGGATCACAATTCCGGAATTCATCAGCGAACTGCAGTATGCGGTCGCGCCCAGAACGTTCTGGATCGGGGTGTTCAAGGCTCCATTCTTTGCCGGGATCATCGCGATGATTGGCTGCTACGAGGGTTTTCAGGTCTCGCGCAGTGCCGAAAGCGTCGGTCGCCTTACGACGCTATCGGTCGTCGAGTCGATCTTTCTGGTGATTGTGACCGACGCTATTTTCTCGGTTGTTCTCTCGGCTTTGAGAATCTGATCGTGGACGGCCTTCCGAAGGAGCCGATCATCAGGGTGCGCGGCCTGGTCAACCGGTTTGCGACCGAGACCGTCCATGACGGGGTTGACCTCGATGTCTTTGGCGGCGAGGTGCTCGGCATTGTTGGCGGGTCGGGAAGCGGCAAATCGGTTCTGTTGAACACGATTGTGGGTCTGAACCGACCGGTGAAAGGAGATGTCGAGGTCTTCGGCACCGATGTTCTCGCAGCCAGCGAAACCGAGCAGCGGGAAATCGAAAAGCGCTGGGGTGTTTTGTTTCAGGATGGCGCGCTGTTCAGTTCGCTGACCGTTGCCCAGAACATCGAAGTGCCGCTCAAGGAATTCTATGACATGCCGCAACGCCTGATGGACGAGATCGCGGCGCTCAAACTCGGGCTGGCCGGGCTACCCGAAGATGCCGGTTCAAAATTCCCGGCGCAGCTGTCCGGCGGCATGCGCAAGCGGGCGGGTCTCGCCCGCGCTCTCGCTCTCGATCCGGAAATCGTGTTCCTGGACGAGCCGACGGCGGGGCTCGATCCGATCGCAGCCGGCGAATTCGACGATCTGATCCGCGACCTCAAGAGCAGCCTCGGTTTGACCGTGTTCATGGTGACCCACGATCTCGACAGCCTGTTTGCGATCTGTGATCGCGTCGCGGTGCTCGTCGACAAGAAAATCCGGGTTGGTACGCTCGATCAGATGCTGCGCGATGATCATCCGTGGATTCGCGCCTATTTCCACGGCCCGCGCGGACGGGCAGCGCAGCAGGCCGAGAGGCCGCCATCGGAGGAAGCGGGAACCCCGATTGCTGCTTCGACCTCGCGCTGAGAGATCGGCACAACCGGAGAGGATGAATGGAGACGCGAGCCCATTATGTCGCGGTCGGCGCATTTGTACTGGTTGTCTTGTTTGCTGCAGCCGGCGCCGTGCTGTGGCTCGGTCACGTCGAACTTGGGCAAGAGCTGCAAACCTACTACATCTTTTTCAAAGGATCGGTTGCCGGCCTGACCCGCGGCTCCTCTGTCCAATACAACGGCATTCCCGTCGGCCGCGTCACCGATATCCGCGTCGATCGCGACAATCTCTCCCAAATACAGGTGACGGTCGAGATCAACAGCAATCTGGTCGAGATCAAAACCGACGCCCGCGCGCTGATCGATACCAATCTTTTGAGCGGGGTCTCGACCATTCAGATCAGTGGGGGTACACAGCATGCAAGCATTCTGGAGCCGAAACCGGGACATCGCTATCCGATCATCAAGACCGGACAAAACGAGCTCGAAGAAGTCAAGGCCTCGCTGCCCGAACTGGTCGCGGATCTGAAGCAGGTATCGCACAACCTCAACGCACTGCTCGATGACCGTAACCGTCAGGCAGTGGCCGACAGCCTGCAAAACCTCCGCACGCTGACCGCCGCTTTCGCCGATCACAGTCAGGATGTCGGCCTCATCCTCGATCACGCGAACGCCAGCCTGGTCGAATTGAGGTCTTTCATTCACGACGTCGACCACAGCTATACGATGCGCGGCGGTCTGAAGGACCAGGCCTCGCAGACCCTCAAGGATTATGACCGGGTGGCGACGAATCTGAACGACACCGCGCGCCAGCTGCACGCATTGGTGGTCGAAAACCGGCCGGGGTTGCATGATTTTGTCCAGACGACCCTGCCGGGGGTCGACGATCTCGTCAACAACATCGAGCGGCTCGCGGACAATCTGAACCAGTTTGTGGTTCAGCTTCAGCGCGATCCGACGCGGCTGCTGTTCGGGGACCGGCGCGAAGGATATCAACCGCGATGATCCCGCCCGGCGGGCGGATTGGCCGCCGCTGGTTTGCCTGCGGCGCCATGCTGGCGCTTGCGGGGTGTGCCAGCCTGTTTGTTGCAACACCGCCCGGCAAGCTCTTCCGGCTCGTCGCGCCGCGCAATTTTCCGCCTGGCTTGCCGCATGCGGAGGTGCAGCTGGAAATCGATCTGCCTCAGGCGCCGGCCGGCATCGATACCGACCGTATCGCGCTGAGCCGATCGCCGCTCTCGCTCGACTACTTCGCCGATTCGGAGTGGACCGACCGAGCCCCCAACTTGATCCAAAACCTGCTGCTCGCCGCATTTGAAAACAGCGGTGCGATCACCGCCGTCGAGAGCAGTTCAGGTGGCTTGCGCGCCGACTTCGCGCTGCGGACTGAAATCCGCCATTTCGAGGCGGTCTACGAGAATGCAAACGGTCCACCGCGGATCTGGGTGGAGATCATCGCCCGGCTTGTCGTGGTGCGGCAGCGAGTGATCGTCGCCCAGATGCGTTTTGAGCAGCAGGTTCCCGCCGCCGCCAACGACGTCCCGTCGATCGTTGCCGCTTTCAATATCGCGACCGACGCGGTAGTGCGCGACATTGTCATCTGGGCGCTGAGCAATCCCGCTTTATCGCAACCACGGCGCGGGCTAATGTGACCACGTTTCGTTCGCATCGGGGGGCAGTGGTGGCGCCAACAAGAAACACCCTGAAACTACAGGTGAGCTCGGCAGAAATTGCCCGCATGCAAGCCGCCGCGGCGGTGATTGACGAGATCCGCGCCCGGCTCGCCGACGATCCCGGCGGCCTTCTCGCGATGGTTGCGGCGGGTGCGCAAGCGCTGAATGACTGGCAGCATTATCCGGCAGGTGACGTTTACGATCCGCGATCCCATGCCCAGTATTTCTTCCACGCCCATTCCCCGGCACAGCGTTCACCTTGCGAGTACGGACATTTCCACACATTTCTGCGCGCCGAGGGGATGCCGGTCGGGGTGGCTCCACTGGTTTTGCCGGAAACCGCGGTGGCCGATGCATCACCGGCCACACCGCAGGCCGCGCCGCTCAAACGCGGTCGCCGGGACGAGGTCAGCCATCTGATCGCCATCTCGGTGAATGCCCGGGGTGAACCGATCCGGTTGTTCACCACCAATCGCTGGGTTACCGGCGAGACCTGGTACCGCGGTGAGGACGTGATCCGGATGCTCGACCGCTTCACCATCGAGGCTGCTGACGGCCCTCCGCTGCTCAATCGCTGGGTGGGTGCGGTGGTCGCACTGTTCCGTCCGCAGGTCGCCGGTCTGTTGCGGCTGCGCGACGAAACCGTCATGGGGTGGCGCCGGCGCCGCCGTGCAAATGTTTTCGAAGACACCCGGCTGGAGATCACCTCCAGCTTTGATGTCGACCTCGATGCCCAGATCGCTTTTCTGCACCAGCCTCGGGCCCGCCCTGGCTCACCCGTTACCGGCCGTTCGGCGCGGCTGACGCAAACCGCCGACGGGTGGGGCGAGGGCCCGCCATATTGAACAAGATCCCGACCTTGCCGCTCAATGTGGCGGGACCGCTGGTTCGCGCGGCGGCAGATTGTTGAAATGCAGGCAATCCTGAAGTTTCGCATCCCGTTTCGCGTTGGAGCCTGGCGAGAAGTCGGGAAAAGCCGCCTGCGCCTGTCTGGCGCAGACATCCATGGTCTTCCATTTCTGAATCGCGGTGGTGCCCTGCCCCGTGGCATGGGCTGAGCCGGCGAGAAGAACCAGCATCGCCGCCCACAAAGAAACCCGCCAATACATGTCGCTCCGCTCCCGACATCCTGTCGATCCAACGCGTTGTGCGCGTTCCTGCTTATAGCGGATTTTCCGAGGCTGCGGTTGCGCGGGCTCCGAAACTCGGGCTCCATGGCAAGGCTGAAAAATGACGACCGAGCGGAGCCGATGATGCTGAAGATCTGGGGCCGAAACACGTCATCGAACGTGCAAAAGGTGTTGTGGTGCTGCGGCGAACTCGATGTCCCGTTTGAGCGGGTCGATGTCGGCGGCCCGTTTGGCGGTAATCAGGATGCCGACTATCTGGCGCTCAATCCCAACGGGCTGGTGCCAACCATTCAAGACGGCGACCTGATCCTCTGGGAATCGAATACGATCTGTCGTTACCTCGCGGCGACGCACCAGGCGGAGCACCTCTATCCGTCCGCCCCGGCCAGACGCGCGGGTGTCGAACGCTGGATGGACTGGCAACTGTCGTCGGTCGGGCCGCCGATGGGCGCGCTGCTTTATGGATTGATTCGCACCTCACCTGAGCAGCGCAATCATGCCGCGATCGAGGCGGCGCGGCGCAAGGCGATGACCGCTTGGACTATTCTCGAAGACGCGCTGGATGCACCGTTTCTGGCCGGTCCGGAATTGACCTTGGCCGATATCGTCCTCGGAACGCTGGTTTACCGCTGGCACGCCTTCCCGATCGAACGGCCGCCGCTGCGCAAGCTCAAAGCCTGGTACGAACGCCTGCGCGAGCGTCCTGCTTTCAAGACATATATCGAGATTCCGATCACATAAACGTGAATGCGCTGTCCTGTTGTTGCCTCACCAGGCTTCTGCCCTAGCGTAGGTTCGGTTTGTCATGTATAGCGCGGCGCGGCGAACGCACGTTTTACAGGGGAGTCGAAATGACATTCTTGATTCCGCGCCGGGTGTTTGGCGCAACATTGATGATTATGATGATCGGCATCGCGGCCTCGGCGGCGGCGCTCGACGCGGACGCCGTCATCAAGGACCGACAGGCGACGATGAAACAGCAGGGCAAGGATATGGGCGCGATCAAGGCCTTTCTCGACGGCAAGATTGATCAAGCGGCAGCACTGACCGCGGCAACCGGTTTGACCGAGACCACCAAAAAAATCCCCACGCTGTTCCCGCTCGGCACCGACAAGCCAAGCCCCGATGGTGATTACGCGCCAAAGCCGGCAGTGTGGAGTAACCAAGCCAAATTTCTCGATGTGCAGAAAGGTGCGGCGGCAAAAGCCGATGCGCTGCTCGCAGCGGTCAAGACCGGCGATAAGCCTGCGATCCAGACGGCTTTTGTCGATCTCGGCAAAAACGGCTGTGGCAGTTGCCACACGGAATTTCGCGAGAAGCTGACGCACTGAGGATTACGCCCGCCGCGGTGGTGTTGCTGGGGCTTGTCGCAGCGACGGTCACCCCGGTCCCGACGACGCCCGCCGCCCTGCCGGCGACCTCCAGCGCCGCAGCGACCTCCAGTGATGTCGCGGCTTCGGGTGCTGCGGCGCGCGGCGCCTATCTCGCCCTCGCGGCCGGTTGCGGCCAATGCCACACCGATACAAAGCATGGCGGTCGGCCCTATGCCGGCGGCCTTGCGCTTAAAACCCGGTATGGGACCGTCATCACACCCAACATCACCCCGGACCGGCGGACCGGCATCGGCGGCTGGGGCGACCGGGATTTTGCCGCAGCGATGCGGTGGGGCGTGGCACCCGGCGATTCGCATTACCTCAGTGCCTTCCCGTTCCCGTTCTACAATCGCCTGACCGACCGCGACCTTGCCGATCTCAAGGCGTTTCTCGACACCGTGCCGGCCGTCTATCAGCCTAACCGGGGCGGCGGCAACTGGCGGCTCCTGGCGGCGGCGCGCGACGCCATTGCGGTCGTCGCCACCGCCTTTCCCGGACCGCGGATGCCGGATCCGCAGCGGAGCGCAGCATGGAACCGCGGCGCTTATCTGGTCGCAACGGTCGGCCGCTGTGGCGATTGCCATACACCGCGCAACTGGTTTGGAGCAGGCGAGCCCGACCGCTTTCTTGCTGGTGGAACCACCGGCAGCGGCGACAACGCACCCGACATTACTCCCGATCCCCGGACCGGCATCGGGTCGTGGAGTGTCGGCGACATCGAGACCCTGCTTAAAGACGGGCAGAAGCCGGACTTTGACTTTGTCGGCGGCGCGATGGGTGAGATTGTCGACAACACCGCCAAGCTCACTGTCGCAGATCGTCGCGCCATCGCGATCTATCTCAGATCGCTGCCGCCGATCCGTTCGGGATCGTCTCGCCCGCCGAAAAAGAGTGACTGACCCGCCCGCACGTCACTTTTGCGCGGGATCGAGACTTCCTATGATGGCAGCGGGTTTGCTAAATGGGGGCGGCCGGCATCGGAGGATTGCCGGTGCGCCGCGAAACCAAGAAGCGGGTCCGAGCCCGCCGCCCTCGTCGCCGGCGCGCTTGGCAGCTGGCGGCAGGAGCACATATTGGCGCGCGCGCGACCGGATAAGAGCTTGGCCCGTTTCGAGCGGGTAGCACTGGTGCTATCAGGCGGCGGCGCGCTTGGAGCCTATCAGGCCGGCGCCTATGCCGCGCTCGAGAGAAATGGAATACGCCCCAACTGGATCGCCGGCAGCGGGATTGGCGCGGCAAACGCGATAATCATTGCCGGCAATCTGCCGCATCTGCGCATATCGCATCTGCGGCGGTTCTGGCAGCAGCTCAGCGAGCATGCCGCCCGGCGCCGTTGGGAGCTTGGCGGATGGGTACGGCGAACCCTCGGTCATGACCGATCCGCCGGCAGCCACGCACCGGGTTTGCCGCCGAAATCGGTCAAGCCGTTCATTTCAATCGCAGATTTGCGCGAACTGATCAACGAGGCGGCGGATTTCGGACGGGTCAATTCGGGTGCGGTGCGGGTCGTGCTTGGGGCCGTCAACCGGGCGACCGGCGCCGAGACGTTTTTTGACAACGACCGGCACGTGCTCGGTCTTGACCACGTGCTGGCGGGCATCCCGATGCCCGGTCTGCCGCCGGTCGCCATCGACGGTCAAGTGTTCGGCGGCAGCGCCGTCTCGGTCTCGGCGCTGGACGATGCGCGTCCGGCCGACACCTTGTGTTTTGCGATCGACGGCTATGACCCGCCCGGAAGCGCTGGCGGGATCAGCCGGTCGGCCCGTGAGATCGCCGCGATGCGGCGCACCCACGACCTTCGCCGGATGATCGCCCTGCTGGGCGAGCACGTGCCGCAGCGGATGCGCGGCGAGGCCGATCTCCGCCGCTGCCTCGCCGAGGCGAGCGAGGCGACGATGACGATCCTCCATCTTGTCCATGAGGGCAGTGCCGCGGGTCTTGCCGCGAAGATGGCAGATTATTCCGCCGACAGGTTGACCGCCCGGTGGAACGCGGGCGAAAGCGATGTCGCGGCGAGCCTCTCGCACCCGCGGTGGCTGGCGCCGCCGTCGCGGCTTTCCGGTGTTGTCGTCCACGAAGTTCGCGACGGCGTTGTGGCGCCGCAACGCTGAATTTGCCTCGCCGACCGAAGGGCTGATCAGCCGATCGTTGCCGGCCGCGTTAAATTGTAAACCGGCGGCAACAAACAATCTGAAAATGAAACATTCATCCGCATGGTGGTATGCGCCGGGACTTTCGCCTTGTCCAAGCGTTTGTCAAAGCAAATATAGGGTTGAACGATAACGGATTTTGCAATGGGATGCTTTCGCCCGAAGATCGATCGAAACGGAAGTTGTTTCGATTAACCAGGCAGCCTCGGCAGACCGGTGTCGTGGCAAGGAAGAGGGTAGATGCTTTACGACGCGTATCAGGCGCAAAATGACATTTTTGGTCCGATCAGACTGATGGCCGGGACCGCCAGCGAATGGCTCGGTCATTCCTGGTTGCCGATCGGAAACCTGCCGTTTGTCCGTGGCGCCGCCGCCGCGATGGAATTGCTGTCGCACGCCGGGCTGTCGCATGAACGGCCGGACTTCCGCATCGACCGGGTGACGATCGACGGTGTCGATGTTCCTGTCCGCGAGGAAATCGTCGCCTCCCACCCGTTTTGCAATCTGATCCATTTCCGCAAAGATATGACGCGCGACGAGCCGACGGTGCTCGTTGTCGCCCCGCTTTCCGGTCATTTCGCGACCTTGCTGCGCGGCACGGTCGAGACCCTGCTCGCCGACCACAATGTGTATCTGACCGATTGGATCAACGCCCGCGATGTCCCGCTGCTCTATGGGAGGTTCGAACTCGACGATTTTGTCGAGCTTGTCATGCGCTTTGTCCGCCTGCTCGGGCCGCGCACGCACATCATGGCGGTCTGCCAGCCTTCGGTAGCGGTGCTGGCGGCAACAGCGCTGTTGGCCGCCGAGGACGATCCCTGCCAACCGGCTTCGATGATTCTGATGGGCGGCCCGATCGACACCCGGGCCAATCCGACCGCGGTCAATCAATTTGCCAAGGCACATACGCTCGATTGGTTCGAGCGGACCGTGATCACCACAGTGCCGGCCCGCTATCCCGGCGCCTTTCGTCGGGTTTATCCCGGGTTTCTGCAGCTTGCCGGCTTTCTCAGCATGAATTTCGACCGCCACGTATCGGCGCATTGGACGATGTTTCGCGACCTCGCCCGCGGCAACGGCGAGAATGCCGCCCAGACCCGCGCCTTTTACAACGAATACACCGCGGTGATGGACCTGCCGGCCGATTTCTATCTGCAGACGATCGAGCGCGTGTTTCACTGCTATGACCTGCCGCTTGGCCGGTTGATGGTGCGCGGCCGCCGGGTTGAGCCCGCAGCGATCCGTCACACCGCGCTGATGACGGTCGAGGGTGAGCGCGACGATGTGTGCGGCCCAGGCCAAACCGTTGCCGCGCAAAATCTGTGCACCAGCATCCCGCCGGCAAAAAAGACGCACCACCTGCAGCTCAAAGTCGGCCATTATGGCGTCTTCCACGGCCGTCGATGGCAGACCGAGACCTATCCCAAGGTCAAGTCGTTCATCCGGGCGCAGGGTTAGCCGATCGTCTCGCCACCTTCTGCATACCAGCGGTGGGGTGCGGCGGCACGGGGACGACGGGCTGGTTCCACCGGTCACGGCAGTCTGAGGGAGGGCGTGCATGGCTATGGGCGGCAAGGTCGTCATCACTTGCGCGGTGACGGGATCGATCCATACCCCGACGATGAGCCCGTATCTGCCGCTGACGCCGGATGAGATCGCGCGCGATGCGATCGCCGCGGCCGAGGCGGGTGCGGCGATCCTGCACCTCCATGCGCGCGATCCGGCAGATGGCCGACCGACCCCGGACCCCGGCGTCTTTATGCAATTCCTGCCGCGGATCAAGCAGGCGACCAACGCCGTCGTCAACATCACGACCGGTGGCGGTCACGGCATGTCGCTGGAGGAACGGCTCGCCGCTCCGTTGCGCGCCCGGCCGGAGATGTGTTCGCTCAATATGGGCTCGATGAATTTCGGGCTCTATCCGATGCTCGGCCGCTACAAGGATTGGAAATATCCTTGGGAGACACAGCACCTCGAAATGACCCGCGACTTTATCTTTCGCAATACATTCGCCGATATCGAGCGCATCCTGAAAGATCTGGGTGAGGGCTGCGGCACGCGGTTTGAATTCGAATGCTATGATGTCGGCCACCTCTATAACTTGGCACACTTCCTCGACCGCGGGCTCGTCCAGCCGCCGCTGTTCGTGCAGACGATCTTTGGCATTTTGGGCGGCATCGGCGCCGATCCCGACAATCTCATCCATATGAAGCACATCGCCGATAAACTTTTTGGCGACAAATACGCGTGGTCGATTCTTGCCGCCGGCCGCCATCAATTGCCGCTGGTGACGATGGGCGCCATCATGGGCGGCAATGTCCGCGTCGGGCTCGAGGATTCGCTGTGGATCGGGCGCGGCAAGCTCGCCACCAGCAACGCCGATCAGGTCAGCCGCATTCGCGCCATTGTCGAGAACCTGTCGCTCGAGATCGCCAGCCCCGACGAGGCGCGCGCGATGCTGGCGCTGAAGGGCGGCGACGACGTCGGCTTCTGACCGGGGGCAGCAGAAATGATCGACAAGCGGGTCAGAAACCTCGCCGAGGCGGTTGCCGGCATAAAGGACGGTTCCGTCGTGTTGTGCGCCGGGTTTGGCGGTGCGGGTCTGCCCGATGCACTGTGCGAGGCGATCATCGAGCAAGGGGCCCGCGATCTTACGGTGGTCGCAAACAATGCCGGCAGCGGCCGCGCCGGGCTTGCGGCACTGATGGCCGCGGGCCGGGTTAAGAAGATCGTCTGTTCGTTCCCGCGCAGTTCGGGCAGCGTCGTGTTCGAAGAATTGTACTCTGTCGGCAAGATCGAGCTCGAACTGTTACCGCAGGGCACCTTGAGCGAGCGGATGCGTTGCGCCGCCGCCGGTCTCGGCGGTTTCTACTCGCCAGTCTCGGTCGGCACGCGGCTCGCCGAAGGCAAGGAGCATCGCGAAATCGACGGCCGCACATACGTGTTCGAAAAGCCGCTGAAGGGCGATGTCGCGCTGCTCGCTGCCGATCGCGCCGACCGCTGGGGCAACCTCGTCTATCGGAAATCGCAGCGAAACTTCAACCCGACAATGGCGATGGCCGCCGACCTCGCGATCGCGCAGGTGCGCCACATCGTCGAACTGGGAGAATTGGACCCAGAGATGATCGTCACCCCCGGCATTTTTGTCGACCGCATCGTCCAGGTCGCATTCTAGAGTTAGCTTGCACCCTGTTTCTTGTCTGAGATGCGCTTGTGCAGGTTGCGCACGATCATCTCGGTCAACCGCTCGTTCAGCATGAACAGGCGCTGGCCGATCGGATAGGGGTCCTGCTTGGCGACCTCTATCGAGCCCCTTAGAATTTCGTCGGGGCCGATGCCGCGGTCGATAAAGCGTTCGATATAGCCGATCCAGTTCTCGACGATCTCGGCCTGCTCTTTCAAATAGGCCTTGCCGCAGGGCTCGCCGTGGCCGGGCACGATCGTCTCGACATCGAGCGCTTCGATGCTTCTGAGCGCTGCGAGCCACTCCCACGGGTCGCATTCCTGCAGCCAGCTGCGGCATTTATGGAACACATTGTCGCCGGTAAAGACCACACCTTCCTCCGGCACCAGCACCGAGGTCTGCGGCGCGGTGTGGCCCGGCATGTGGATGATGTTGAAGGTGTGGTTGCCGAGGTTCAGGGTCAGCGTGTCGTCAAAGGTCAGGGTCGGCGGGTTTACGGCGGGATAGTCGGGATGGCCGACCAGCCAGACGCTGTCGGGATCGGTCTCCTTGAACCGCTCGCGCTTTTCGTCGAGCGACCCGAACGCCCACAGATAGCGCTCGAAACATTCCTGCAATTTGACCTGGCCGACGATCTCGGTATTGGTGAAATAGGCATTGCCCGAGATGTGGTCGCCATGCGGCTCGGTGTTGATCAGATAGCGGATCGGCGCCGTGTCCTCCATGCGCTCGCGCCAGCGTACCGCGTCGATCGGCTGCTGCGGCGAATCGATCATGACATAGCCGTCGCTGGTCTCGACAAAGCTCGGGTTGCAGCCGGCGAAGTAAACCTCGGTGAAGCTGTGCGGTCCGACCCTGCGCATGATCATCTCCGTTGCCGACACCGGGCGATTTTCTCCGATCCGCCGCGAGGGGACAAGCGCGTCACCCAGGCTGCCGGCGCCGAAGGTACACTCGATGCTGATGGATCACTCCGCCGGTGTCCGATGATCGGTAAATTTCGCCGCGCGCCTATGGCCGCGGGTCGGCAACGGCGGTCTCCGCCAGCATCGGCTCCGGCCGCGGCGACAGCAACGGATGGATCAATTGCGCGGCCATCGAGGCGGGCAGCTTTGCGGCGATGCCGTACGCCGCGGGCCATCGATCGCGCGGCAGGTAGTGGGTGCCGAAGATCCAGTCCAAGACCGGCAGCATCGATGCGAAGTTGCGGTCCCGCGGCGCAGCCAAAGTGTGGTGCCAATGATGGAAAGCGGGGGTCGAGACCAGCCATTCGAGCGGACCCAGACGCCAGCGCAGGTTGGCGTGGATCCAGAACCCCCACAGGGTGAGCACCAGAACCAGCAGCGCCGACACGGCGCCGCCGGCAGGGGTGAGCGGGGTCGCCAGGCCAAGGACATAGACCGGGATCAGGCCGCACAGCCGGGTGAAGACATTGTCGATCGGATGGGCGCGGGCGCTGATCAGGAAATACAGCTGTGCCGGGTGGTGGTGAAGTGAATGAAAGCGCCACAAGAACGGGATCTCGTGCGTCCAGCGGTGACCCCAGTAGAAACCGATTTCACTCACCACCAAAGCGGCCACCGCACGCAGCCAGATCGGCCAGGTGGCGATCGCCGCGTGCACGCGGTAGGGAACGATCGCGTGGGCGCCCATCGCAGTCAGGGACAGCGGTACAGCGAGCAGCAGGCCGGGCACCACGCCACTGATAAAATAAAAGCCGATATCGCCAGCGAAGCCTTTGCAAAAGATTTTACGCGGATGCAACGTAAACAGCCGTTCGAGCGGCAGAAAGATCAGGGCGAGCAACAGCAGCCACACGCCGAGCCTGGCCAGGCTGATCAGGAATACAGCGAGCTGCTGGTGGTCGAACGATACGGGCACCGGGGGAATCCTGATTGGTTACGGACAGCGGCATGGGTTCGCGCCCGGAGCGACAGGGTTCGCCCCGGGCGCGCGACTGATCGATGGATCAGACAGGGGTGCCGCGCTTGGCGCGCCGGCGCATCCGGGCCAGGCCGAGAAGGCCAAAACCGAGGAGCGACAGCGAAGCGGGTTCCGGCACCGGCGTTGTGTTCACGCCTTCGAGGAACACCGTCGGCGGCAGGTTTGTCGTATTGCCACCGTCGCCCCACGCCAGGAACGTCAATACCGCGGTCCCGTTGGTCAGGTCCGAAGCAGTCGGTTTAAAGCTCAGGGTGACATAATTCCAGTCGGTGTTCATCTCCGACGGGGTCGTCATCAATGGCGATTGTTGCTCGACATTATTCATGGTGCCGGTAACCGTGCACGGATTTGAGTGGCAGTTGACGCCGATGCCGCCCTTGCCAAGAAATACCAACCATTGTTCGGTGGTGGGGCCGCTAAATCCGGTTTGCTGACCGGCAGCCTGCTGAAACGACAGGTCGTATGTCACCCCAGCCGTCAACCCTGAAATGGTCTGAGTGATCGAGTCCTCGTATTCCGGATTGCCGTCCGCTTGATAGAAATTGGTGCCGGCCGGAACGGTATCGGAAAATCCCGGGTTGGTATAAACCGCGTACACATTGGAGCCAGGGCGAGTGCCCGCCACTCCTTCGGAGCCTTGCTGGCCAACATAGATAAGATCGCCGTTGGTGACCGAACCGATCGACCAGCCGGTCGGTTTTACATCGGTGAAGTAGTCCTTTGGCGTGTAGACCGGAGGAGTCGTAAAGGAACTGCCGGTGTCATACATGTTGAACGCGAGGTTCGTAACCGGCAGCATCACGTCAGCCTTGGCAGCAGGGGCGAGGCCGAGCGACAGGCCGACCGCAGCGAGGCCGGCGACGGCTAACTTTTGCGACAACATAAAAGAACTCCTCAAAAAGCGACAGGCATCGAGCGCTACGCGATTCACAACGAATGGTAGCAGCACCCGGAGACGCCTCTAGCAACAGAAATGCCAATCCCGCATGCAATTGAGATAATTGAAGTTATGCTGGGCCGCAGATCAAAGTCGGGGTGAAACTGTAAGAATTTCCGACCGCGGCCTTATTGTTCAAATGTTGTCAAACGTAGTTAATAACAGGCTGTTGTGGTTAAAGAAGAAACTTCAGATCCAATTTT
>Ga0335075_10007245_pt1 | contig 17065 bp, 21 predicted proteins | sample Lox_Sample_24_FD_206723 | JGI IMG/M metagenome (GOLD analysis project Ga0335075, IMG submission 206723) | Soil microbial communities from Loxahatchee National Wildlife Refuge, Florida, United States - Lox_Sample_2.4 | ecosystem: Environmental > Terrestrial > Soil > Wetlands | place: USA...
AACTCCACCAGACCGCGGTCGAAGTCGGCATTGAGACGGTCGCCGCTCGGCGTCAGCGAACCCGGCGGACCGAAATCCATCGTCTCGTGCGCGAAATCGATGCGGACGGCAGCCGAAGCGAAGAACGGGTACCCGAGGATACCGTCAATGTGAAACGCGCCCTCCGTCGAAGCGCCGAGGTCGAGCGTCGTGACGACGAGATCGTGCATCGTGGCCCCCGCGACCTCCAAGTCGTCGAGCTTGGCGAGGTGCAAGCCGCCGGTACGGGCAGCTCCGCTTGCTTCGAGCGCGCCCTCTTCGTGCAGATGCAGTTGGCGCGCGACGCTCTCGTCGAGCAAGATGCTCTGCGCTCCGGTGTCGACCAGGAACGTATAAGCGTGCCCGGAGATCGAGACCGGGGCAAAGAGATGCGCGTCGTGCTCGACCAGATCGAGATGCTGCACCCCGGCGGTTTCGATGCTACGATTTGCCGGGACAGCAAAAATCGCCGGATCGATCGGTTCGTTCATCGTGATCGACGTCGTGATCTGCGTGATATCGAAGTCATGATTGCCGTCGGAGGAGACGCTCTTGAAGGGGAAGCGCCGGCCGCCATAGCTGCGCCAATCGGAGAGATCGACCGTCGTGGTACCGTCGTCTTCCTCGTATGCCAAGCGCAGGGGCAGCCCCGTCTGCGGATCGACGAAGAGCGACTCCGTATCGCCGCCGGGCGCGGTCACGACGAGTTCCTCGGCATTCACGCCGTCGACGACCTGGGTTCCACCGAGGCGGCAACAATCGGGTGTCCCCGCGAGATCACCAGAGTCAATCAGCGTCTGTGTCCGCGAGCGGCGCAAAAGTGAGCCCCGGTATTCTCGCACGTTTCCTGTCGAGCTCACGAAAAAGTACCGCTCACCGAGGCGGATCGTGCTCTCCTGGCGCAGGCCCAAACTTTGATCGGTGCGTTCGTCGTCGCCGTCTTGCCACTCGTGAAAGGTCCCCGTGAGGGCGGCTCCTGCGATCGTCCCCACGACTTCGAAGCGCTGCACTGCAGGCGCGTTGGGATCGGTCATCGCGCGGTCGTACAGGGTCACGAGGTCTTGCACGGTCGGGCTTGGGCTTGCGTTGCCGGAGCCGGCGCCACTGACGCCGCAGAGGAGCGCGAGCGCGATGCAGAGACGCGCCGCGTCAGCGACGATCGAGTGTGTGAAACGTTGCGAGCACGTGAGCCACGTAGGCGCGCGTTTGGGCATATGGAGGAATACCACCGAACTGATGCACAGCCCCTGGTCCTGCGTTGTATGCCGCCAACGCAAGCGGGACGTCGTGCGCATACCGGTCGAGGAGACTGCGCAAGTAGCGTGCCCCGCCCGCGACATTTTGCGCCGGATCGTCCGGATCGACGACGCCGAGTTCGGCCGCCGTTGCGGGCATGAGTTGCATCAAACCGCGCGCACCGGCCGGCGAGACGGCATGTGGATCGTACGAGGACTCGCTCGCGATCACCGCCTCGATCAGCGCTGGGTCGAGGGACGTCTGCGCACCGGCCCGGTTCGCGAGCTCGGCGACGCCGGCGGGAACACGTGCGGGCGGCGCGGCCCCGTTCTCCCTCCGCACGAACGAAGCGAACGAGGTCAGCGTGCGTGCAGCAGAGTGCACTGCAGGGCGATCGTCGAGCGACGCCGTTATTTCGGCGATCCGGCTACAGACCGCTTGAAGATCGGCTTCGATACTCATCGAAGGAGCTCGGCGAGTATGTGCAGTTCGGCCAGCGTCGCCGCCGGGCTGCTCGAGCCGGTCTGCGCGGTGAACCGGTCGATCTCGCCGGCGTACGCGACCGCCTTCGCCAGCGCCGGCTCCGGCTCGCCGATGAGGCCGAGACGGCGCGCCTCCTTCGTTTGCGAAAGCCGTGCAAGGGCGCTGCGCACGGTGGCGGCATCTTGCCGGTGCTGCGTGCCGACCACGTCGTTCATCGTGCGGCTGGTGCTCGCCAAGAGGTCGATTGCCGGATAGTGCCCGGCGCATGCAAGCTCCCCGGAGAGTGCCAGATGGCCGTCGAGCAACGAGCGTGCGGCATCGCTCAGCGGCTCGCGCTCGTCGGCTCCGTCGGAGAGCACCGACGCGATCATCGTCATGGAGCCACACGCACCGTTGCCGGCGCGTTCGAGCAGGCGCGCGAGATCGGCGAAGACGCCCGGTGGATAGCCGCCGCGCCCGACTGCCTCACCGAGCGCGACGCGCTGCTCGCGCAAGGCGCCGCAGTACCGGGCAAGGCTGTCGACCATGATCAGGACGTGCAAGCCGCGATCGCGCAACGTCACCGCCTGTTCCATCGCAACCTCCGCGGCACGCGAACGTTCGGCCGCGCTGCGATCGCTGGTCGCGCAGACGAGCGTCGTACGCGCGTCGACGCGCGTCAGCCACGCCGCCGCCTCACGCCCCCGCTCGCCGACGAGCGCCAGCACGACGGCGTCGGCGCGGGCCCCCGCAACGATCGTCTCCAGAAGCGTCGACTTTCCCGTCCCCGGTGCGCCGAAGATGCCGATGCGAGCGCCTCTGCCGATTGTCAGGAGCCCGTCGATCGCTCGTATTCCGGTCCAAAAGGGAGCCTCGACGGGGCGCCGCTCGCGTGCGGCAGCCGGTTGGCTGCGAACGGGAACGTGCAGCGCGTTGAGTGGACCGCGTGCATCGATCGGCGCGCCCGTCGCATCCAGCGCGCGACCGAGCGCGCCGAACCCCAGGAGGCAGCTTTGTGCCTCGTCCGACGTCTCGACCCGATCGCCGGCCCGTACGCCGGTGAGCGAACCAAAGGCTGCGATGGCGACGCGCGTGCGTTCGACCGAGGCGACCGAACCGGCGATCGGCCCACGTGCACCATGAATGACGACCCCGTCGCCAATTCGAGCGCAGGGTAATGAAGCAAAGACCGTCTCACCCAAGGTGCGCACCACGGCGCCGATGCTGCGCGCGATCATGCGGTCGTCGCCTCCGCCAACACCTCGCCGATGACTCGATCCATGCGTAAGCGCAGCGAGGAGAGAAGGCGACCACCCTCAACGTCGATCGCGAGATCCCCTGGTTCCAGCGTGGGATCGGCGCCGACGGGGAGTTCAAGGTTCACACGCGCGAGATCCGCGGATGCGACGGCGACGGCCCGCGGATCGCTCGCCTCGAATGTGCGCAGCGCCTCCTGCGCGATTTTTTGGATATCCGCAGGTGCAAGCAGAAGCTCGCGAGCTAAGACGTCGTGCGCAAATCGGCGTAGCAGCCGTTCGCGCGCGCGCTCGAACCATTCGAGCGCGCGCAAACGCAAGGCGGCCGTCTCGATGACGTCTTGCGTGACCGGTTCCACGTTCGGGTGTGTCGCGGCGGCTTCGCACGGTGCGAACTCCGCTGCCGGCGCAGCCGTCGGCGGAGGCACCGGCGGACGCACGAGCGCGGCGAGCGGAATGAAGCCGGGGATGCCCTCGCGGCGTTCAGGCACGGCGAATCAGCGTCTGATAATCGGGGACGATGGGTGCCGTGGCTCGCTGCATGCGGCGCACGATCGCCGCGCGCTCTTCGGGCGGATACATCTCGAGCACTGCGGTTGCCGTTGCGGTCGGCAACGCGCTGATGATTGCAGCGGCTGTGTGCGGCGGCTCGCCACTGAGGGCCCCACGCACCTGCGCCGGCGCAAATCCGGCCACGGCAGCACTCGTACGCTGCAGGGCGTGTCGTTGCTGCATCGTCGTCACGAGCTGCACGAATGGTTTTGCACTCCAGCGAGCGGCGATCAAGACCCCGACGACGACGACCAGCGTCGGCAAGACGGTAGCCAGCAAACCGAGCGCCGCCACAAGTCGCGAGGGACGTGCGATCGCAGGCCGAACGAACGGTACCTCTTCGACGCTCAGTTCGTCGCCATCGGCCGGGATCAGGCCGAGCGTCGCCGTTGCAAGGTCTCGTAGCTTGGCGAGATCGAGTCCCCGCGCTTGATCGACCATGATCGCAACCGAGAGGCGCGTCAGGCGCCCAGCTGGGATATCGGTCTGCTCGTCTTGCAGATCGCTGCCACGGTCTTGGGTCGACTGCGTCTTTTGATAGGCTTTGTGATCGTTGGTGTAGCGTTCGGAGAGCGTCGTCGTTCCAATGGTTGCGCCGTCGAGCGGCGTGCGCTTGATCTCGTGGATCTCGTGCGCGAGCGGATCGTACACGGTGCGAACGCGCACGATGGTGGCGCCCGGGCCGAACGCCGTATCGAGCGCCGACTGAAGCGAGGTTTGCAACGTCTGCGCCTCGTCGGCCGGGTGGCTCTGCGGCTCGTCGAGCGGGACGCCGCGGTCGTCGAGGAGGGCGACGCGCTTAGCATCGAGGCCGGGGACGCCGGCGGCGACGAAGGCCCGAATCCCGTCGGCTTGATCGGGCGTGAGCGTCGCGCCGGGTTCGAGCGAAAGACGCACGCTCGCGCTTGCATCATGCGACGCGTCGTCGGCGAACAGCGCCGGTTTTGCCGGTGCAATGATCACGCGCGCATCGGCAACGCCGGTCACACCGCGCAGGCCTAAGGCAAGATCGCCTGCGAGACCCTCGAGTTGTTGCTCGTCGAGCACCGACTGCGGGGTCAGCGGCCCCGCACCGGCGAGTTCTTCGTTCGAGGTCGTGAGGTGCGCATGCGGAATCCCCGCCAGCGAAAGCCGCAAGAGGAGGTCGTTGCGCCGGCGGCTGTCGACGCGCACGTTGTCACTACCGGCGACGAACGGGACGTTCCACACCGCGAGCTGTGTCACGACCTCGGTCACTTGGTCTGGGTCGAGCGGCTCGGCGAAGAGCGCGACGCTCATGTCGCGCCCCAAGAAGAGGCCGATGGCCGTGGCAACCAGGGCCGCCGCAGCGAGGCTCATGAGCAAAACGCGGTGCTTCGCCAGACGCGGCGCCCAATGATCGACCAGCGCCTTCATAGCCTAAATCTGCATTCCCAAGATCGTCGAAACCGCTTGCGCCGTGCGCGAAGCGGCGCTTGTTGCAATGGAGAGAAGGACGTCGGCTTGGGCGCGCTCGACCATCATCTCTTGCAAGCCGCCGCGCCCTGCAGCAAACGCACGCTCGGCGGAATCGGCGCTCTGGAGCGCTCCGTCGGCGGCGCTGAGCGCAGACTGTAAGACCGTTCCAAACGAGGCGGCCGGCGCGCCGGAGAGCGGCGTTGCGCTGCCCGGATCGGGCGTTGCAAGGGGTGCATCCGGCTGCAGCGGAGCGTCGGGCTCCAGCGGTGTGACGGTCACAGCCGCCCCATATCGATCGTGCGCTCCATGAGCTGCTTCCCCGCATCGAAGACCGAGGCGTTGGCTTCGTATGCGCGCTGTGCGTCGAGCACGGCAACCATCTCCGTGACGGCATCGACGTCGACGCCGCGTTGCTGCTGTGTGCCCGCAAAGCGAATCACGTGCGAGGCGTCGTCGCTAGGATCGACACCGTCACTCGGATCACCCGAGAACGGGTCGCTCACGTCGGATGGGAACGTCGGCGCGCCATCGTCGGCGGTTGGATCGGCGAAGACGAACTGCGGCACCAAACGACCAAAACTTCCGTCGGGGTTCGCTTCGGCCGCGGCGACGTTTCGTGCTGCGACCTCCAGCGAGGCGCGCTGCGCATCCATACCGTCCGCGGCGGCGCGCAAGACGTCGAACTCCGTCATGTCTTGCTTACCGATTTGAGCTCTTCGAAGCGCGCGTGGACCGCTTGCAGGAGCGCGTCGGCAAAGATCGCTTGTTGTGCCGCCCCCGCCATCGCGGCTTGGGTCGGCGCGAAGCCGCCACCGATGTTGGTCGTGGCGGTTTTGTACGAGTAGGTGGAGAGACGGTCACGCGCGCCGAGCGCCGCTTGCGCGAGATCGCTGGGTATGATGTCCATGCGTGAAGTCTAAGGAGCGCCTATGAACGCCAGAATGTCGAAACGTGTCAGAATTGTGAACGCCGTCGCCGCACTCGCGGCCATCTTTGCTGTGGCGATCGCGCTCCCGCTCGCATCGCTCGCCGATCAGCCGGCTCCGGTCCGCGTCCTCTTACCGAAAAACTTCATCACCCGGACGCCATACACCACGCCGGCCACGGGCGGCCTCAAATACGTCACCATCCCAAACGTGATCGCGCGCAATCCCTCGCAGTTCAACTCGCAATCCTATTCGGCCCACGACTTCCACTTGCTCGTGGATGACACGACGTACTACCCCGTCGCGCGCCCCGGCTTGGGATCGGTCGATTTCACGACGTCGAGCATCGTCGCGCCGCGTGAGGCGACCAACGTCACCGTCAGTTTCCTCATCCCCGACAACGTCGAGACCGCCAGCTTCGAATTCATCCCTCACTGGCTCGCCGACGACGGCGCCACGGTGAACTTCTGCTGCGGGTTTTAACGCTCTCCGAGCTCTAGCGCTTCGAGAACTGGAAGCGTTTGCGGGCGCGCTTGCGGCCGTACTTCTTCGATTCTTTTTCGCGTGGGTCGCGAGTGAGGAGGCCGCTCTTCTTGAGCGCTGGGCGAAGCGATTCGTCCATCTCGATGAGGGCGCGGGCGATGCCGTGACGCACCGCTCCGGCTTGGCCGGCGATGCCGCCGCCTTCGGCCTTCACGCTCACGTCGAAGCGCGAGCTGGTCTGCGTGACTTCGAGCGGCTGGCGGATGATCTGTAAGAGGCTCTGGCGACCGAAATATTCATCGGCGGGTTTTTGGTTGATGAGGATCACCCCTTGACCGAGGGCAATTCTGACGCGGGCGATCGCGCGTTTGCGGCGCCCGGTTCCGGCGAAGTTGTCGCTCTGGACTTCCACTCTTACATCAATTCCTTCGGCTGCTGGGCGGCATGCGGATGATCGCTTCCGGCGTACACTTTGAGCCGGCGCAACTGCTCGTCGCGCATACGGTTGGTTGGGAGCATCCCGCGGACGGCGCGCTCGATGAGGCGCTCGGGATGCTTGGCACGCACCTCAGCGGCGGTCTCGGTGCGAATGCCGCCGGGATAACCGGTGTGACGATGGTAAACCTTCTGCGTCCACTTGTTGCCGCCGAGTTCGATCTTCCCCGCATTGAGGACCACCACATGGTCCCCATCGTCGATATGGGGCGTCCTGGTCGGCTTGTGCTTCCCGGAGAGGGCGCGCGCGATACGGACGGCCAGCGTGCCAAGGCGAAGGCCCGCCGCGTCGACGACGTACCAGTCGTGTTGGGTTTCCGCTGTCTTCTGTTGGAACGTGCGCATGCGAGCCCTTGTCGTGGAGGAGACGGTCGAGCAGCCCCGGGGAGCCGGAGCCACAACCTGGGCATTGTACGCGACCGGCCCTCGCCTGTCAACGCAGCCGGAGGCCGGGAGCGGTGGTCCTTTTTGGATCCAGGGCGAGGGGCCGGTCAAGGTGCCTCTTATCCAGCCAGGCCAACGGGCCGCGTTGGGCCCTCCGGGCCGGTGGATTCGCCAGGAATCACTACCGACCCGGCCCAGCGCTGGGGGAGGTCCGCTGGGGCGGAGCCGTTCGCCATGTCAACATCCAAGCCACGCAGAGGCAGAGCAAGCCGAACACCATCGCTTCGCGCAGCCGGCTCCCGACTTCGGCGATGTAGGTCTCTCGGGGAATTTCGACCCATCCGGAGCGGCAATCGGGCTCGTAGCTGCCGGGAGGCGTGCACCGAAAATAGCGATCGCCGGACAGACGCCAAGTGTCGAGCTTGATACACGTCGTTGCACACACGTCGGATACGTTACCGCTGAGGGAGAACGCGAAAGCGGCTCCAACGAAGAGCAGAAAGAGCAGCGTCAACCCGTCGAGCCGTACGGCTCCCAAATCCAGGCGATCGCGCCTTTGGCTCCAACCGACGATGCACATGCAGAGCCAAGGCACGATGACGATCGGCACTTCAAGCCAAGGAACAAACGGCACGACATGACTGAAGGCAGCCAGGCCAAGGTAAACGCTCACGAGCGCGAGCACCGCGAGCCGATCGGGGCGACCAGCGCGGGATGCTATGCGCTCGAAAGTGGGCACATTGCCTCGACGGCGCGCTCAGCCTCCGGAGAACGTAGCTCACCTTGCTCGCGAGTATACGTGGCAACGAAGAGCCTGCCGTCGGCGATCGTCATAACTTGCTCGATAAACATGTTTACGCCGTTCGACGAATACTCCTCGGACACGATCTGACTCGACCGCGCGCACCGCGCATTTAGCCCATGTTTTATGAACACGATGTTCGATGAGTTCTGCATGGCGCGAACGGAGTTACCGACGATGTCCGCAAGCGCCACCCCTTGGGGGGCGGCAAACCGAAAAACATTGATGTTTTGACGGAAACCTGAGCTGCCGGTGACGGGTGCATACCAGGCACCGAGCATACCCGGGTGATCCGACATGAAGTCGGGTGAAGCGGTGGCCCACGCAAGCGGCGGCGTGAAAGAGACGATCAAGATATCCTGACCCAAAGCCGCTCCTAAGACGGCGAAAAAGGGAACGACGACAGCGCAAGCGATACGAAGGACGCTCCGCAAACCCCGACTCATGGGGTCGCATCCTTCCTGCACAGATTCACGGGCAGCCTTAGACCGACCGTAAAGCCGGTCGAAAACGTCGGCGTAAACACCCCGGCGACATCTGCGGTGCCGCGGAGATTGGAAAACTCTTCGTTGCCCGGCCCGATGCCCATCGTATGCCCTCCGGAGAAACCGCCAAGAACATCGTTTATTTGATTTCGCGATGCCGTTCCCGGAGCGATAGCTTGATGATTCGGCCCGAGGATCACGTCCCCGCGACCGACGCCGATGCCGCCGCCCACGCCGACCGAGGCCCCCGTTGCGAGAAATACGTCTCCGTAGGCAGTAACGGTCGCGACGCCTTGCGCACTCACTAAACCGAGCGTACCCGGTATCGGCACCGAGGCTTCAACCATGGCAAAATCGTGATCACCCACCACGGGGAGCTTCGCACCACAGCGAGTCGGCTGCGTCGCGCTACGCACGATCTGGTCGGCGCCGGCGCCGCTCCCCGGCCCCGTGCCGGACGTCGTGCGCGCGGCATAAGCAACGCTGGGCGTCGAGTTTGTTTGCGGGCGTGAGACGGAGCCTAGCATTGCCACAACCCTTCGTATCGAAAGCGATTTGATTCGCTCTCCCACTGCGGCGAAGCGGATGCTCGACAAGTCCTTCTCGCGGTTCCCGCGGTTGCTCTCCGACGAAACGAACGTGACCGGCGCGAGACGGGTCAATGCGTTCGGGCGACGCGTCGGGAAGCAAGCGCCGGGAGCTTAGGAGACGGGCGCTCGAACGACCTTGCCACCCTCGCCTACTCCGTCGACCGGCCACCAGCCATAGATCGCGCGGCCCGGCTCCAAGTCCCAGAAGCGCGTGAGATTGTCGCTGACGGCATAGATGATCGCAAAGGGGACGTCGCGCGACATGATCGCGCGCATGCACCCGGCGAGGTCGCGCTGCGACAGCCAGGTCGAGGCGTAGCGTTTGTACTTTTGCTCGACGGTGAGGTTGAGCCACGCCGCGCCCTGTGCCAGGCTCGGATGCTTGGGGTCGTCGACGCCTAAGCACGAACCGATACGAACGCAGGAGACCTGCAAGCCGTACTCGTCGCTATAGAAACGCCCGAGGGCTTCGCCAAAAATCTTCGAGACGCCGTAGAACCCGTCAGGCCGTAATTCGGAATCGTTGCGGACGAGGATGCCGGTCGTTCCCTCGTAGATCTGCGGTTTGTTGTCGATTTCGTACATGCCGACGGCGTGGTTGGAGCTGGCGAAGATCACGCGCTTGCAGCCTTGGCGACGTGCACCTTCGAAGATGTTGTACGTTCCGCCGATGTTGACGTGGAACGAATTCTCCCACGACGCGCTCACGGCGGAGTCGGCCGCGAGGTGAATCACCGTCTCGACCCCGCTCAGGGCCTTCTCGACGGCGGCAAAGTCGCGGATGTCGAGGTTGACGTCGGCGCCTTTGAGATCGATGCGGACCACCTCGTAATCACGCGCCAAGTCGTCACAGAGGCGCGGGCCGATCTGTCCGCTCGCACCGGTCACCGCAATCTTCGCCATTCGGGTCGTCTCCTCGCTCAAGCTGTTCGGGCAGCCGACGCGATTCAAGCAAAACCGTCATCCGCCTTCCGCTGCGGCGCCTCCGATCGGTAGCGCGTTGCGCGGGTTGGAATCGAAGTCGGCGTAGCGGACACCCACCAAAAAGAGGCCCTGCGGCGGGACCGTCGGCCCGGCAAGCGTACGATCGCGCGCCGCGAGGAGTGCCGGAATCGTCTGGGCATCGCGGCGTCCGGCGGCGATCTCGAGCAACGTTCCCGTCATCACGCGGACCATGCGGTGCAAAAAGCCCTTCGCCGCAAAGTGCAAGCGCAGCACCGGAGGCGCGTACGTGATCTCAACCGCGTGTACGGTGCGTATCGTGTTCCCGTCGTTGGGCAAGACGCCGCAAAACGTCACGAAGTCGTGCGTACCGACGAAATCGCGCGCGGCCGTCTCGAGCGCGGCGATGTCGAGCTCGCGATGCTCGTGATGCGAGAACCGGCGCAAGGCCGCCAGCGGCTGCGGACGGTTGACGATCACGTAGGTGTAGCGCCGTTCGAGCGCGTGAAGGCGGGCCGAGAAGCCGCCGTGCAGACGCGCGGCCTCCCGCACGCTGACGTCGAGTGGGAGGAGACTGTTGGCAGCCAGCGCGAGTCGCCCGATCGGAAACTCGCGATCGGATTCAAACGAGACGACCTGGCCTACGGCGTGCACACCCGCATCGGTACGGCCGGCAGCCGCGATCTTCACCGGCTCGTCGAAGAGCCGCGAGAGGGTCGTCTCGAGCTCGCCCGCGACCGTGCGAACGTCCGGCTGGTATTGGAAGCCGCAGAAGTCCGTGCCGTCGTATTCCACGACGGCACGGTACGTATGCGTTTTAGGCAGCTACGCGCTGCGGAACGGGCCGCTTCTCATCGAGATCGAGCAGGTCGGCCCACGCCGTGACATCGGTACGATCCGGTGCGACTTGGTTACGCAGATCGAGGAAGTACTTCTCGCCATCGCTGCCCGGATCGGGGCCGTGTTCGAGCCAGCTCTGGTTCCACGCCTCGATTTCACCGGCCGACTTCTTCTCGACGAACGGCTTCACGTAGTCGAGGATCTCCTGGTCGCTCTTGGCATTCTTGATTACGTCGAGCAACTTGTCGGCGTCGATGCCGAGGAACGCGAAGATCGCTTGGTCCATCGGGCAGTTGTAGTGGTATTCGCCGATCGTGCCTTGGGCCTTGGCCTTCCCCTTGTCGAGCGTGCGCCGCAATTGCACGACGCCGAAAAGCTTCTCGTGTACGCTCGCCGGATATTCTTTGGTCAGATCCATATCTCTCTCCATCTCTGCTGCCGGGGCGCGGGGACCGCGCTCCGCCTCGCAAGACGCCTGGCCGGGTTGGCGCGGTTTCAGCTCAGTGGGCGTTGGAGCGGAAAGAGGATCACTTCTCGGATCGACTGGTTGTTCGTGAGCAGCATGACGAGCCGGTCGACGCCGACCCCGATACCTGCCGTCGGCGGCATGCCGTACTCGAGCGCGTGCACGAAGTCCCAATCCGGCGGAGGCACCTCGTCGTCACCGGCGGCTCGCTCGGCGATCTGGGCCTCGAAGCGGGCACGCTGATCGTCGGGGTCGTTGAGCTCGGTGAAGGCGTTCGACATCTCCATGTGTGCGGCGAAGAGCTCGTAGCGATCGACCAGCTCCGGATCTTCGGGCTTGCGCTTGGCCAGCGGCGAGATGATGGCCGGGTAATCGTACACGAAGGTCGGCTGCACCAGATGCGGCTCGACGATCTTTTCGAAGATCTTGTCGAGCGCGTGGCCGTGCGAAGGAGATTCGGGTATCTCCAGCCGCCGGCAGATCGCTTGCGCGCCCGCGAACGAGAGCACCTCGGCCCGTTCGAGGCCGCCGTACGTCGCCAGCGCCTGGAGATAGCCGATCCGCGCAAACGGCTGCGCGAACGAGAGCGTGAGCTCGCCGTACGTCACCGTATCGCCGCCATGCACCTCGCGCAGCAGATGTGCGAAGAGGTCTTCGTTGAATTGCATCATCTCGGCGCGCGACCAGTACGCCGCGTAGAGTTCGAGCATCGTGAATTCGGGATTGTGGGTGGTGTCGATTCCCTCGTTGCGGAAGATGCGCCCGATCTCGTACACCCGCTCCAAGCCGCCTACGATCAGACGTTTGAGATTCAGTTCGGTTGCGATGCGCAGGTCGAGATCGATGTCCAGGGCGTTGTGGTGCGTGCGAAAAGGGCGCGCCGCCGCGCCGCCGGCGACGTGCAACATCACCGGCGTCTCGCATTCGAGAAAGCCGCGCGCATCGCAGAAGCGGCGCATCTCGGAGAGGACGCGCGAACGCGTGATGAAGATCTCGCGCACGTGCTCGTTCATGATGAGATCGACGTAGCGCTGGCGGTAGCGTTTCTCGACGTCGGTGAGGCCGTGCCACTTGTCCGGTAGCGGGTGCAGGTCTTTGGTGAGCACCTCGAACGCGTGTACGCGCAAGGTCAGCTCGCCCGTCTTCGTACGAAAGACCGTCCCCGCGGCGCCGAGGATATCGCCGAGATCGAGCAGGTCGAAAGCGCCGAACGCATCGTCACCGACGACGTCTTTGCGGACGTAGAGCTGCAGCTTCCCCGTGCGGTCCCACAAATCGGCGAAGTAGACGTTCTTGCCCATCTTGCGCGCCGACATGAGGCGCCCGGCAAGCGCGACCTGCTCGCCGTCGGCATGATCGTCGCTCGTCAGCCCGGCGAAGCGCTTCTGCACCTCGGCGGCGTGGGCTGTCACCTCGTACCGGGTCGTCAGGAACGGATCGCGGCCGTGCTCACGCAAAGCGGCCAGGTTCGATCGCCTAGCCGCCTTGAGTTCTGCCTCTCTACTGCTCTGCTGCGAGTCCTCCGTGACGCCGTCTTGCGTCACGACGCTTTCTTCGACGGCGTCTTCTTCTTTGCGTCGGAGCTGATGGTCTCGATCTTGTAGTTGACGACGCCGCGGGGGGTCGTCACGTTGACGGTGTCACCCTTCTTCTGGCCCATGAGTGCCTTCCCGAGCGGCGATTCGTTCGAGAGGCGGTGATTGGTCGGATCGGCCTCGGTCGAACCGACGATGTGGAACTCGAGGATCTGGCCGCCCTTGAGCTCTTTCACTTTCACGGTCGCGCCCAAGTGCACTTCGCCCGCGACGAAATCCGATTCGTCGATGACGCGTGCATGACGAATCATCGCTTCGAGCGCGATGATGCGCCCTTCCACGAAGGCCTGCTCTTGTTTTGCGTCTTCGTATTCCGCGTTTTCGGAGATGTCACCGAATTCTTTTGCTTGCCGGATGCGGTCGTTGACATCCCTGCGGTGGACCGTCTTGAGCTCCTCGAGCTCTTCTTGAAGCTTGAGAAGGCCTTCCGTGGTTACGACTGTCTCTTTCTCGTTCACCAAACTCCTCAGTCCGTCGCGTTACAGAAAAGACGCGAGCCGGAGCCCACGTCAGCCCCCCGTGTTCGGGGAAACACCCCCTCTTTTCCCCCTGCAGAGGCGTTCTTTTAACATCTTCTGACGCTCGCCGCGCGGATTTTTGCCTATCAGTCGCGGCAAACGCCTCGAAAACAGCCGTCAGGTCGCCGCCTGCGGGCGCAGCGAGCCTCGGCTCCTCCGCCAAGCGGCAAAGGGGAGCCCCAGCACCAACAAGCCGAGATCGATCGCCCGGGTGGTCGGGTCGTCCTGCACGAGCGCGATCACGAGGATCGTGAGCAGCGAGAGGGCGCCGATCAGCGCGACGGCGACGCCGAGCGGCCCGCCGCGCAAGGTCGGCTCCAGGCGTACGGCGGCCGCCGTGCTTCCGAAGAAGAGCAGGCCCAGAAAGACGGCGCTTCCTCCGACCACGAAGTTCAGAGCCGTCGCAGCCGCGGGCCAAAAGCCGTTCATGAGCGTTACCGCCGTGACCGTAATCGTGACGACCACGAGGGGGAGCGTGGGATTCCCGCTACGATCCAGCTTTCCGAGTGCCGGCGGCAGCACGCCGTCGCGGCCCATCGCATAGACGCTGCGCGTGAGGTAGAGCATCGTCGTCCAAAGCGCGGACGAGGTGGAGAAGAGCACCGTCGTCACGATAACGATACGCCACGCTCCGCCGCCGAGCTGCTCGGCAACGTAGGTCATCGCATCGGCTTGATGCGCGGTGAAGCCGTCGATTGTCCCGACGTGCATGAACGCGACCATCGCAAAGAGGAGCACGCCGCAGGTGACGATCAAGCCGATGAGGCCACCGCGCCCGGAGGTCGGCCCGGGCTCGCGCGTCTCTTCGGAGGCCGAGGCCGAGATCTCCCAGCCGTCGACCATCCAAATCGCGAGCACCATCGCGGAGACGAACGCGCCGAATCCGACGGGCGTTGCGCCAGGTTGGACGGCCGCCACGACCGGGATGGGATGCACGAGCGAGACGACGGCGGCCGCCGTCAAGACGATCAGTTCGGAGATCACGAAGACGGCGGTCGTGTGGGCCGTCGGCCGCATCCCGAGGTGCAAGAGCAAGGCACTCGCGATGATCCAGAGGGCGCCGACTCCCGCCTCCCATGGCGTGGAGTTCGTCAGCGACGGCGCAAGCAAGTCCAAGGTATACGTTCCCGCGGGCAGCGCCGTCGCCATCGTCGCAAAGAAGTTGGAGATCACCAGAATCCAAGCGCCGTAGGCGCCGGCGGTGGGGCCGAAGCCGGTCGATATCCACGAGTACGAGGAGCCGGCGTTGGGGAGGACGCGCGAGAGACGCGCGTAGGTCGCGGCGACGCAGATCATGATGAGGGTGAGCAGCACGAGCGCAAGTGGTGCGAGACCGGCGGCTGCCGCAACCATGAGGCCCATCGTCGATGCCAAACTATACGCCGGGCCCATAGAGGCCGACGACAGCACCGAGACATCGAAGAGACCGAGGACGCGCGGTAAGCGGTGTGGCCGTTCCGTCACGGGGCTTGCGTACCGGAGATCGTCGGCGACTCCTTCCGCCCGAGTTCGAGCACTCGCGGACGCAGATGCAACTCCTGGATGAGCCGCTCGTAGTCCGCCGGCGTCACCTCTTCCCAGCGCTTGTGCGCAAGCGCAAGCAGCGCCGCCTCGACGACGTTGGTTCCAAATGAACGGCCGCCGAAATCCGGCGTGGTGGTGATGAGCTGCGCTACCCCGCGCATGCGCAGCTCGTCTACGTCGCGTCCGGTGAGCGTGTTCGTCAGCACGATCTTCCCGTCTAGACGCTCGGGCATGAACTGTCGCATGAAGTGGAAGTCGCCCGCGATCACGTCGGCTTCTTCGTAGTATTCAGGATATTTAGGCTGCGGCGCCCGGTCTTGTTTCTTCCCCGTCGGATAGAAAAACTGAAACGGCAACTTGCACGCGTCGGGAAGATATCGCTGCGCCAACGCTTCGAACTCGGCCAGCCCGCGCACCGGCTTGTCGAGATCGAGCGCAAAGATGAAGTCGCCGAAGAGGACGTCGGCGCCGGCATCGACCAGCGCTTGCGCCATCCCGAAGCGATCGAGCGCGCTGACCATGAGCACTTTGCGCCCGCGAAGCTCGATGCCGAGCTCCTCTTGCACGAAGCGCACCGCCCGGCGCTCCAAGGTGTTCTTCAGCCCGCTTCCATCGACGACGGGCGTGATCTTCACCGCTTCGAGCAACCGCACGCCGTCGCGCAACGCGTAGCGCTGGGCGCCGGCGTAGAGGTAGACGTCGATGCCGCCAAGACCGATCGCGTCAACGGTTCCGTCGAGCTCCTTGAGCTTGGCGATCGCGCGATCGAGCGAACCGTCGGTCCCCGTTCGCGCGATCTCGAATTGCTCGCCCAGCAGTGTGACCTGCGTACGATGGTCGCGCGACGACGACCCCAGCGAGACCGAGACGACGCGCCTCACGCCGGCACCGCGCGACGCAGACGTACGGCCGCTTTCACGCCTTCGATCGTCTCCGGCGTGATCGCCTTGTCGAACGCACGCATGTCGGCAAGCGAAAAGCCGGCCTTCTCTGCGAGGGCGGATATCTCGCGAACGCGATCGAGATCGATGCCGCGGCCGAGCGTGTAATTTTCCAGCCGGTTTTCGAGGGCCAACACCATCGTCTCCGACATGCACGCAAGCGCCGTGCCGCGCGGGAGGCCGAGGTCGAATTCCCCACCCGGCTCGCGCAGGCGCGCGAAATAGGGCGTCCCGGGGACGCGCATGTTTCCGCCCTCCACGACGAGGACATCGGGGCGAAGTTTTCCCACGCGAGCGCCGACATCGTGCGGGAGCGAGAGCTCGCAGACGACCGTCCCCGTCGCAAGATCTTCGGGTTCGATGACGTCCTGCGTTGACGTCGTCGCCGTCAGGATGAGGCGCCCTCGCGGCACCGCCTCGCGCACGTCGGTTGAGATCGAGGTGGTGCACGCAAGACGATCGCGCACCGACTCGTGGTATTTCTGCAGACGCGTCCGGTTGCGCGCAACGAGCACGATGTGGGCGACATGCGGTGCGAGGAGTTCCACCGAGGCCGAACCGATCGAGCCCGTTGCGCCGATGACGACGGCCGTCGCGGTCGACGGATCGATCTCGAGTTCTCGCGCGCCGCGCAGGAGGCTCTGCACGCCGGCAGCGATGGTAAGGGAGTTGCCGGTTGTCACCGGTATCGGGGAGCGCTGCGCGATCGTGACGCCGGCGTCACCGACGACGCCGCTGAATGCGCCCAAGCCGGCGATCTGCGCCCCCAGCTCCGCACCAATCTCGATGGCGCGCAGGATCTTCTCATACACCTGCTCACGCGGAAAGTCGAGCATCTGTTCAGGCATGAACGGTGCGGCAACGAACCAGCCCTCGGTCTCTCGACCATCGGGTGTGCGCACGCCGGTGATATGCGCGGCGGCGTACGCCGGCATCCACGAGATGATCTTCTCGATGATCGGGCGCCCTTTGCCATGCGCGCCGGGCTCGTAGCGCACGACATCCTCGAGGGAGAGCGGATGGATGACAAACGCAAACTTAGCCATCGACGGCCTGCACTTTCGCCGAGGAGCGCCCGCGTCCCGGCGGGAAGGCCCAATGCTCACTCGTGAT
>Ga0335075_10007246_pt1 | contig 17062 bp, 14 predicted proteins | sample Lox_Sample_24_FD_206723 | JGI IMG/M metagenome (GOLD analysis project Ga0335075, IMG submission 206723) | Soil microbial communities from Loxahatchee National Wildlife Refuge, Florida, United States - Lox_Sample_2.4 | ecosystem: Environmental > Terrestrial > Soil > Wetlands | place: USA...
TAAGCGGGAAGCACGCCCCAAGATGAGATCTCCCTGAAGGGCCCAGGAAGACCACCTGGTTGATAGGCTGGAGGTGAAAGCGCAGTAATGCGTGCAGCTGACCAGTACTAATCGCCCGTTCGGCTTTTCCATAGAATTAACTCTGCGCAGCATTGCACAGAAGCGCTCGACATCAGAGCCTTGTACCCCCATCGATTTCGTTCCTTAAGTTGTGACGCCATTTAGCCGATGTGCGGTCCGCGGAGAAACTGTCCGGACCCGTCGGCGGCAGGAGAAACCACCTGCCAGGCGTCGCTCAAGTTTGCCGGTGACCATACCGCGAGGGTCCCACCCGTTCCCATCCCGAACACGGAAGTTAAGCCTCGCTGGGCCGATGGTACTGCACGCGAAAGTGTGTGGGAGATTAGGTGATCGCCGGCATAACCTCGCAAAGCCCGCTCTTCGGAGCGGGCTTTTTGCGTTTATGCCATTCTGTTTCCTGCATGGCCGAAGTGCGCCCTATCCTTTCCATCTCTGTCGATCCCATCGATCCGCTGGATCGCCTGCATCTCCATGCCGTGCTCGACGCGCTCGTCGCAGCCGACCCCTCCCTCCGCTTCTCTGTCAACTCAGCCACCGGCGCCACCCTCATTTCCGGATCGGATCTGGATCACCTCCGCCAGATCATTCATCGTATTGAGCACGAGCGCCTCATCCCGGTCGACGCTGCCGCCCCTCAGGTCGTCTGTCTCGAAACCATCCAGGCTGCCGCAGCGGGCGAAGGCAAATACATTCGCCAGACAGGCGGCAGCGGCAACTATGGTCACGTCAAGTTGCGCCTTCAGCCCAACACGCCGGGCTGGGGTCTCCAGTTCGCCTCATCAATTGCTGGGGATGTCGTTCCGGCCGAATATATCGCGCCCATCGAAGAAGGCATCCGCGAAGCAGCTCGCGGCGGCATTCTCCGCGGGCGCGAAATGACCGACATTCGCGTCACTCTCTTCGACGGTAGTTACCACGAGATCGATTCGAACCCCATGGCCTTTCGCATCGCTGCGTCTTTGGCCTTCCAAAATGCTGCGAGAATGGCCAAACCTGTTGTCATGGAGCCGATGATGACCACGGTCTTTACCGTGCGCGAAAGTCAACTGGCCACGCAAATTGCTGAGATCAGCGCCTTCGGAGGCCGCGTGGAGGAATCTTCACTGGCCCGCGGTGTTGCCGTCGTTCGCGCGACCGTGCCGCTGCGAACCATGTTGAATTACAACGGCGCGGCCGCGCGCATGATGCAATTCACAGGCTTTGAGCCAGTTGACCCCGGCCGTGATGAGGCAGATTCCGCAGGCTCGGCCGTTCGTATTCCGCGAAATCCAAAACCTCAGGCAGGTTCCGCCGCCGCTCTTCCCGACGTTGATCCAATCTGAATTTCACCTCCGCAATCCCCGCCGCGCAATGCACCCCTCCGTGCCTCCCCGGATTCCCGTATTACCGAAGGTTTGTTCTCCGCCGTTGCCGGATCGCGCTATGATAACCAAAAATCAGCGCGCCCCATCACTCCCCTAACCCTGTCACCGTGGCGCGTCATGACGGATAGCAACATCTCGATTGCGGCGCCTCCCACCGGGTATCGCGCCTTTTCTTCGCGCTGCTTCGTTAGCTTGCGTTTGGCCTAAGTCGTCGTTGTGTCCATGGAGCCGGCCCGGTTCCTCCAGGAGATCCCCCGTGAAACGCTCCCCCGCGTTTGTCACTGCTTTCTTTTTCCTGGCCTGCGCCGCGTTTGGGCAGCAGGCCGCGCCCAGCCTCTCGAACTTTCTTTCCAGCGGTCCGGCCCCCCAGCCGGCCGCCCATCCTTTGATGGCCGGCGCCTACGGACCCGAGCCGCTCGCCGCCGACCAGCGCCCGAACGAGCCCTACCCGGCGAAGATCTACCTCGCGCCCTGGTCGCGCGTCAGCGTCGGCGGCGACATCTCGCCGCTCGGCATCGGGATCAAGTGCACGATCGACATCAACACCTTCATGGACGCGCGCGCCGACTTCAACGTCTTCCGGCTCAATCCGGGACACTTTGAGGTCGAAGGATTCAACACCTATCCCCACCTGCAGTTCACTTCATTGGCCGCGATGTACGACGTGTATCCGTGGAACAGCGTGTGGCGGCTCAGCGCGGGCCTCATGCTCTTCAACAACAATCAAATCTCCGGAGCGGTCGACATCGCGCCCGGCACGCAGTTCACCCTCGACGGGCAGACCTTCTACAGCGCCAACCCCGGCATCGCTCCCGGCACCACCCCCCTCACCGGCGGCGGCGTGCTTGGTTTTCACCGGAACAATCCGGCCCTCATTCTCACCGGCGGATTCGGCAAATTCATCCCGCGCGGCTATCGGCACTGGTCGTTCCCAACCGAGTTCGGCGTCATCTTCACCGGCGGACCCACGATCGACGTGAACAAGAGCGGATGGGTCTGCACCAACAAGGCGGAGACGCAATGCGCCAACCTCTCCGATCCCTCCAGCCCCGTCACGATCCAGTTCAACAACGCGCTCAACGACTCGCTCAGCAAGTGGCGGCGCACGCTGAACGATATCCCTGTGTATCCGGTCTTTGCCTACAGCGTGGTGTACAGCTTCAACATCCGCTGACCGCGGCGCAGCTAACTGCCCCGCTCGCTCTTCCGGATCACCAGCTTCAGCCCCGACCACACCGTGTCCACCGCGCACACCTTGATGTCGACGAAGCCCAGCGGCAGCGCCTCCGCGCGCACCGCGTCTTCAGTCATGTCGCTCGCAATCGCCGTCACGCCCTTCGGAACCGTCTTCTTCGGCCAGCTCACCCACACCATCCCGTCCGCCGCCAGCAGCCCGCGCAGCTTTTCCAGATGCATCGCCAGCTCCGCGCGTCGCGTGACAAACAGATGCGCCATCGCGAGGCCCGCCTTCGGCTTCGCCACCAGCACAGGCGTCACCCCGCCCGCGGCAATCTCCTCCGCCACCGTCTCCGGCATGTTCATGCGCCACGTCGTCTGGCCGTCCTTCACGCCCAGCTTCTTCCACAGCGGCGTGCCGGAATATCCGGCCGATGCCCCCGCCGCCGGCTTCGTCGCGGCCCGCTCCCCGGCCTGTGACCTTCGCTCTGTCATATCCTGCTGATTTCTGCCTCGCATACTACGCCTCAATCTCTGCCCCCCCGGCAAAGATAAAATCCCGGGGGAGGGAATCGTGACCCGCTCGCTGCTCCGCCGCACCATCCTCGCCGCTCTGCCCATCCTCGTCGTCATCCCGGCCGCCGTTTCCGCGCGCGCCCAGCAGCCTGAGCACCTCACCGTCGACTTTGCCCGCACCACCATCGTCTCCCGCACCACGCCCACGCTCCAGGTCGTCGTCAATCCCATGCTTCGCCGCGGCGCCTCCATGCACGACGGATCCTTCTCCGCCCTCAAAGACCTCGGCGCCGATTACGTCCGCTACGTCCCCTGGCTTCCCTATCCCAAACTCGCCGTCGCCGAGCTCGAGCCGCCCACCAATAACCACACCTCCTGGGATTTCTCGCAGATCGATCCCATGATGCTCGACTTCTTCGCCGCCACCGCGGGCCACAGCACCATCGTCAACTTCAGTACCTCGCCCGCGTGGCTCTATAAGACGGACAAGCCCGTCACCTACCCCGCCGATCCCAACCAGGTCGACTGGAACTATACAGAGGGAACGGCCCTCGTCGATCCCACCGGCATGCAGCTCGGCGACTACTATGCGCGCCTCGTCAGTTGGTACACCCGCGGCGGATTCACCGACGAGAACGGCGTCCGCCACACCTCCGGCTATCACTACAGCATCCCTTACTGGGAAGTCCTCAACGAAGTCGAGTCCGAGCACCAGATGACACCCGAGCAGTACACCGCCCGCTACGACGCCATCGTCAGCGCCATCCACGCCGTCAGCCCCAGGACCCAATTCGTCGGCCTCGCCCTCGCCGATCCCTCCGGCAATCCGCAGTTCTTCGAGTACTTCCTCGACCACGCGCACCACCGTCCCGGCATCCCGCTCGACTACATCTCCTACCACTTCTACGCGACGCCCACCCCCGAGCAGACCCCCGACCAGTGGCAGTACACTTTCTTCGATCAGGCCGAGCGCTTCCTCACCACCGTCCGCTACATCGAGCAGATCCGCAAGCGCCTCTCGCCCGAAACAAAAACCGACTGCGACGAGCTCGGCGTCATCCTCCCCACCGACAACACGCCCAACGACGCCAACATCGCGATCCCGCCGCGCTACTGGAACGCCGCCGGCGCGCTCTATGCGTATCTCTATCTCGCGCTCGCGCAGCAGGGAATCGAAGTCGCCGGTGAATCGCAGCTCGTCGGCTATCCCTCGCAGTATCCCAGCGTCTCGCTCATGGACTGGAAGACCGCGAAGCCCAACGCGCGCTACTGGGTCCTCCGCCTCCTCCACGACCGCTTCCACCCCGGCGACAAACTCGTCGCCACTTCCGCCGACAACGCCGACTTCGCCGCCCAGGCCTTCATCACACCCGCCGGACGCGAGATCCTCCTCGTCAACAAGCGCAATCGCGCCATCCGCATCGCTCTCCCCGCCGGCCTCACCGTGCGCGAAGCGCAGGTCGTCGACGAATCCACCGCCGAAGGCCCCGCGCGATCCGTCACGCCGCAAGGCGCCACGCTCAACCTGGCTCCGTTTGCGGTGATGGTCGCAGAGCTGCGGTGAAGGTATAGAACACAGGATCGGTCTGCTACCCTCTCCCCATGGCTCGCGCCCCCGTTCTCTATAAAGGTCACGAATCCGCCCGCATGGCCGAGCTGGACGGCGCCCCGCTCGCCTCCTTTCCCGCGCGTAGCGTTGCCTTCGCCATCGACATGATCATCGCCTCGATGAGCTACGTCGTTCCCGCCATGCTTGGCGCCACCATCGCGCTCCGGATGGGTTGGCTGCATGGCCACATTCACATCACCTTCGACCCCTTCCACCACGAGCACTGGGAGAGCCTCATTTGGTTCGTTGCCTTCATCAGCGCGTCCAATTACATCGGCAACGGCGCTACCATCGGCAAAAAGATCCTGCGCATCCGCGCCGTCTCGCTCGTGCACCATCGCCTCTCGCCGTGGCATTCCATCGAGCGTGCGCTCGGCTATGGCGCCTCGGCCCTCGAAGCCTTCTTCGGATTCTTCCAGTTCTTCATCGATCCCAACCGCCAAACCGTGCACGACCGCATCGCGAAAACCATCGTCGTTACCGAGCGTCGCGGCAAAGTGCCCGCTCCTGCCGCTCCTGCCCTGCCGGTCGAGGCGCAGCCGGATTCCGCCTCGCCCGCTCCGGAGCCCGCATCCAGCCCAGCGAATCCTGAGTCTCCCGAAATCCCCGCCGGGGCGCCCGTCCCGCCCGAAGCGTGACCCCAACCGCTATACTGCCTCCACAGAGAATTTGCCCCTGGATGGCTGTTTCGCAGCCCCCATAGCTGACGTACCATCACTTCTCTCCGGAGACTCCCAAGCCCGTCATGTTCTCGCGCCTGTTCGTCCCGCTGCCCCTTGTCCTCTGCGCCGCCTCGCTGCTTCCTATCGCATCCGCCGCCGCCCAGCAGCCCGTTACCGCCGACGACTATGCCCACGCCGCCAAATTCCTGGCTCCCAGCGTCGATCCCCTCGTCTCCGGCGACGTCCACCCCACCTGGATCGGCGACACCTCGCAGCTCTGGTTCCGCAAGACGTCAGGCGACGCCACCGAATTCACCCTCGCCGATGCGGCCACCGGCGCCGAGCAGCCTGCGTTCGACCACGCGAAAATGGCTGCCGCCCTCGGCGCGCTCCTGCACCGCACCCTCAATCCGCAGCACTTGCCCATCAGCTATCTCCGCTTCTCGCCTGATGGCCATTCCGTCACCGTCTACGCGGGAGGCGACCAGTTCGTCTGCGATCGCGCCGCCGTCACCTGCTCGGCGAAGGAATCCGCGCCGACTCCGTCGATGCGAAACGAGGTCCTCTCGCCCGACGGCAAACGCGCGGTCTTTATTCGCGACTGGAATCTCTGGATTCGCGACATCGACACCGGCAAGGAAAAACAGCTCACCACCGACGGCGTGAAAGATTACGGCTACGCCACCGACAACGCCGGATGGGCCTCGAGCGATCGCCCCGTCGTTCTCTGGTCGCCCGATTCGCAGAAGATCGCCACCTTCCAGCAGGATCAGCGTCAGGACGGCGACATGTACCTTGTCAGCACCCGCGTGGGTCACCCCGAGCTGCAGGCGTGGAAGTATCCCCTCCCCGGCGACGAGCACGTCACCATGATCGAGCGCGTCATCCTCTCCGCCGGCTCCGGCAAAATGGTTCGCCTCAAAATGGCGCCCGATCAGCATCGCACCACCGTCTGCGACAACCTCGTGTGCGGCTACGGCCCCGACGCAGTGTGGGAAGACGTCGAGTGGTCGCCCGACGCGAAGACCCTGGCCTTCGTTTCCACTTCGCGCGATCACAAAGACGAGCACCTCCGCGTCGCCGACGCCGCCACCGGCGCTGTCCGCGACATCTACGAAGAGAAGGTCGCCACCCAGTACGAGTCCGGCTTCAACCACGCCAACTGGTACTACCTCCCGAAGTCGAACGAGTTCATCTGGTTTTCTGAGCGCAGCAACTGGGGCCACCTCTATCTCTACGATCTGAGCACCGGCAAGCTGAAAAACCAGATCACCACCGGCGACTGGGCCGTCGCCCAGGTGCTCCGCGTCGATGAGGCGAAGCGGCAGATCTGGTTCACCGCCAACGACAGCGTGCCTGGCGAGAATCCCTACTTCGTCCATCTCTATCGCATCGATTTCGACGGCTCGCACCTCACCCCGCTCACCCCCGAGCCCGGCGACCACAGCATCTCGCCTTCGCCCTCAGGCCAGTGGTTCGTCGATGCTGACTCCACACCCGACACGCCGCCCACCACCGTCGTCCGCGACGAAAACGGCAAAGTCGTCCTCCAGCTCGGCAAGACCGACATCAGCCGCCTCACCGCCATGGGCTGGAAGCCGCCCATCCCCATCACTGTCAAGGCGCGCGACGGCAAGACCGACCTCTACGGCATCATGTTCGAGCCGACGAATCTCGATCCGCAGAAAAAGTACCCCATCATCGACCACATCTATCCCGGCCCGCAGATCGGCAGCGTCGGCTCGTACACCTTTACGCCCGCGCGCGGAGATCTCCAGGCGCTCGCGGAGCTGGGCTTCATCGTCGTCGAGATCGACGGCATGGGCACGCCGCAGCGCTCCAAATCGTTCCACGATGTCTCCTACGCCAACATGGGCGACAACACGTTGCCCGATCAGGTGGCCGGCATTAAAGAGCTCGCGCAGAAGTATCCCTTCATCGACCTCAATCGCGTCGGCATCTACGGCCATTCCGGCGGAGGCAACGCCACCACCGAAGCCATGTTCCGCTATCCCGATTTCTTCAAGGTCGGCGTCGCCGAATCCGGCAACAACGACAATCGCGAGTACGAAGACGACTGGGGCGAGCGCTACCAGGGCCTCCTCGAAACCAAATCCGACGGCTCGACCAACTACGACGACCAGGCCAACCAGAATTTCGCGAAGAATCTCAAGGGCCACCTGCTGCTCGCGCACGGCACCCTCGATAACAACGTGCCGCCGTATTCCACGCTGCTCGTCGTCGACGCCCTCATCAGGGCCAACAAGGATTTCGATCTGCTCTTCCTGCCCAACCAGCACCACGGCTACGGCCCTTACTCGAACTACATGACCCGCCGCCGCTGGGACTACTTCGTCCGCTGGCTCCTCAACACCGAACCCCCGCAGGAGTACGACCTGAAAACGCCGCCACCACCACCCCGCCCCGGCGCCGGCCCGGCGGACGGCGGCGTCGCAAACTAACTGTCGACTCTGGGATCTCGGTATCTCGTATCGCGCAAAGCGCGTCGTCGGCAGAATCCCCGGCCTTCAGGCCGGGGAAAGCCGCGCCCCAAATGCGAAGTGGGCTTCACCCCCTCGCCTCACACCTTGCAGAAACAACCGTCACGTCTTTGCTTTTGTATCAGGGCACGACAAAAGCCGCCACTGATTCTGCATAAGGTATTGATTTTCAGAATGCGGAGATTGCAGAGATTGCGGAGAATGCGAGGGATGTAGACAAAAATAGACAATTTTCCGCGCTGTCATCCTGAGGAGTGGAGCGACGAAGGATCTGCGGTTGCTTTTCCGCTGCCAGCCCGCGCCAAACTTCCATATAGCCGGTCGCACGGACACGAACGCCAAAATCTCATCGCCCGGGGTGCTGCGCAGCAGCACGACGGTAGAAGCCCCGGCCTTGAGGCCGGGGAAATCGGCGACCAGGCAGATTCGGGCTTCAGCCCCGGGCAAATTTCCGGAAAGCCGGTGGCCCGTCCTTTAATGGGCTGCTTTAGGTCGGCCTCGCCATCGATGGGCTATTCCACCGGCCTCGGCCCGCTTCGACGCTGGATCATTTAGCGTTCGTGGCACTGAGCAGGCGGCGAAGAGAAAAATGAAACGTAATGCCCATCCCGATGATTCCAAGCGCCTCTGCAACCAGGGCAAAGACGTAGACTCCCACCATATGGTAGGGATCGCCCCGTCCAGTCTCTCTGGCCAGGGTCACGAGAGTCATGCCGAACAGACAGCAGCTCATGCCGAACCCAAGTACCCACAGGTAGAGGTTGGTCACAATCTGCAATGGGCTTAAGCTTCGTTTGCCCCTGAATGACGTGCTCAAGGTGAACATGGCCGAGATTATACCCGTGAATTCCGGCTGTGATGTCGCCATTCGGGAAATTACCAGCTCGGACAACCTCTCCGCGCTTGGCGTTCAGAGGTAAAGACAAAATAAAGACAAAAAATTTCGCCTAAAGCAGAACTCTTTGATACATAACAAGTTAGGGCAGGGCCTTTGTATCAGGGCACGACTTCAGTCGCGCCGAAACGGCTCCAAATTCATCTGGGCTTGAGCCCCTGAAGATCGCCCGCTCATCCCCCGAACGACCCTTCGCGCAGCCTTTTGATCTGGGCGAAAGCCGCGCCCCAATACCGACAAGGACTGACCACCCCTACCAGCTCAATCCCCCCGACGGCGGCGGCCAGCTCCCCAGCATCTGCCGCAACTGCACCATCCGTCCGAAGTGATACGCGTTGTGCGCCGCAAAGCTCTCCAACTGCTCGCGCACCGTCATGCTCCGCTCCGCGTCGCTCGCCGAAGGACACAGTACCACCGCATCGAGCTTAGGCCCGCGCTTCCCATCGGCGATCTCTGCGGCTTCCTGCACGCCCACCAGAAATCGCTGGCATAGCCCAGCCCACGACTCCTCGCGAATCTGCTCCGGGCTGGGATAGCTCATCGCGTTGTGCTGCGGAGAAGCCGCTCCCTGGCCGTTCACGCGATCCAGCATCACCTGTTGCCAGTACGTCGCGTGCCACAGCTCCTCATAGATCGTGTGCGTCGCCCCTGCCACCCGCCAGTGCGCCAGATCCTCGGGCAAGGCTTCCAGAATGTGCGAGGGAGGTGCGTGCGCGCTGTCGCCGATGAAGGTGAGAGCCAGTTCGTTCATGGACCCAATTGTCGCATCGCGCCCGCGCCCTGAGACTACTTCCGGACAGGCTGCACAAAAAGCGCCGCTCCGCCGCTCTCCGCACTCGCCGCCGCGCTCGCGCCGCTCAGTGGCACGACTTTCACATTCGCCCACCGCGTCGGAATCCCCTCGAACTTCGCGTTGGGCCACTGCGTCGGAATTGGCTCCATTCGGCCCGGCGGCGCCTGCGGCGACGGCATCGCAAACGCGAACGCCCGGTTCTGCGCCAGCAAAGGAGAATTGCCGTGGCTGCCCGGTTGCTGCGCCCACCAGTTCTGCGCGTCCGGCGTGAGCATCTGGGGCGTCAGCACCGTGATCGACTGGGCTGGCTGCGACGGCAGCAGCGCGTCAGGGGTCGCTGACAACGGAACCGTCGATTGCGCCAATACGCCTGGCGTCGCAAGAAGAAAGAAGCAGAAGAAGGCTGTCCGCATGGCACACCCTCCGAGCTAAGGACTGAGCTTTTCCTCGAAGGTTAGCAGAGTTTTCGTCCCACGCCGACCACTGACAACTGTCTTTACCCCCTGGCCTTCTTTAACTCCTCCCAATCCCGCTCCGTCTGGTCCGCGTACGCCTTCGCAAATTTCGCCAGCGCGCTTGCGAATTTCTCCCCATTCCCCAGATACCCCGCCAGCACGCACGCGTCGCCCGACCGCGCATGCCCCTTCGCCAGCAGCTCGCCGCAAATCTCCGCGTAGTCGATCAGCCCCTGCCCTGCCAGATCCTCAATCTCAATCGATCCTTTGTGATCGTTGAGCTGCCGCACCAGATAGTCGCGTCCCGCAAAGCTCGTCCAGCCCAGAAACGGATCGCTCTGGAACTGCATCGCCCGCTGTCCCTCGGCCACGCGCCGACCCTGGTGAGCCGGCCCCGCGCCGCTCGGCAAATACGGCGCATACGCCGATCCCGGCTGCTCCTTCACTTGCAGAAACAGCGGATCCCGCGGCCCGTTCCCTTCGCAATACACCACGTAGTCGCGCAGCCCCACGCTGCCCGTGCCCACCACCTTAAACGCCGTGTCCAGCGGGTGATACTGCGCCAGAAAGTGCTGCCGCTCCGGCAGCAGCGTCTCGCGATATCCGCGCAGCGACGCCACCACCGGCCGCGACTGCGCCAGAGGCAGCCGCCGCAGGATAGGGGGGATGTCCTTGAACACGCGCTGCTTCTTTTCCGCCACCGTCATCGCGTCCAGCGTGTGCAGCGGCGTCGCCCGCTCGGCCTTCATCAGCGCGATGCTGATCGGCGAAATCCTCTGCAGCCGATGCACCTGGTGCCGCGCCACGTCGATCACCGCCATCCGCGACAACGTCTGGGCCAGCTTGCGGTAGCTCTCCACCAGCCGCCGCACCGCCGCGTGCCCCTCTTTTTCCGATTCCTTGCCGCACGTTTCCCGCGCCGCCAGCACCAGGCTGGTCGCCAGCCGCTTCAGATCCCACTCGAACGGTCCCCGAATCGTCTCATCGAAATCGTTGATGTCGAAAACCAGCCTTCCGTCGGGCGCGGCGTAGGCTCCTAAATTCCGCACGTGCGCATCGCCGCAAATCTGATTCACGATGCCCGTATGCGGCAGCAGCGCCAGATCCGCCGCCATCACCGGCACCGCGCCGCGGAAGAACCCGAACGGCGACTCCAGCATGCGCTCGTACTTCAGCGTCACCAAATGGGGCACGCGCCCCTTCATCGACTCGGCGACCAGCGCGATCGGATCGTGCGTGCGCAGCTTCGCGTCCCACCGCGCGTGATCCTGCCGATGCACCTGCTTGCGCCGCGCCTGGCCCAGCGCGCGCCGCTCCTGCGGACTCGTTGTGTGGGGCATATCCCCCAATCATAGACAGACCTGGGGCGCACGCTTCAATTCTTCCGCCGTAAGAATGAGTTCGCCCGGCGCGTCCTCGCATCGCCGTGTTAAGACAAAAAGAGCGGGATCAGCCTGGAGCCCGGGTGCCACCCTCCCACTGAAGGAGCGCCAGGGTCTCCAGACGGGTCCCGCCAGAGGCAATCGAGGCCAGGACTCCCTCTGATTAAGGCTGCAAATCGAAGGCCGGCCGGTTGCTCGCGTCCATGTAGAACGGCACGGACGTGTGTTCGTGCACAATCTTCCACGCGCCGCCGCGCCGCTCCAGCACCAGCGTCTCCCGCATCCAGAAGTTCGGCTTCGCCGGCGGGTCGATCTTCGTCCCCTCCATCCGCATATACCCGTGCGCGATGGCCGTGTCGCCCGCAACCGTCACCTTGAAGTTGCGCGGCTCAATCGTGATCGGGCCATCCCACGTCTCCAGCCACGCCCGCGTTTCGGCCAGGTTGATGCCCACGTGCTCCAGCGGAGGCGCCAGGTTATAGATCGCCGCATCGCTCGCATACGCCGCCGCGATCGCCGCCGCATCCTTGTTGAATCTTGCCCGCGCCATTCCCTCGATCACCTGCAAAATGGCCGTCTCGTCCTCCGTCTTCCGATCGATTGCGATTGCCGATGCCATAACCGTTCCTCCTCCTCCAGCTCCTGATTCTTTCCCCTTGCGATCGCGGTTGTGCTTCGCTGTCCCGTGGCCTCGCCTCACCCCGCCGGAAACAGAATCTCCGTGATGTATTCGTCTTCCGGCGTCACCCGCGGATCCGTTACGTAGTTCTCGATGTTGAAGTCGTCGCGCAGCGCCAGATGCTGTTCCCGCGCGCGCTGCACCGCCAGTCCTGTCGCCGCGCCCAGTTGCGTGAACGGCCCCGTCAGCACGAAGCGGTGAAACCTTCCGCCCGCGTACTTCTCGTAGCGCACGCCCTCCGGCAGATGCTGCGGTTTTTCCAGCACCCGCACGCCCGCGCGGTAGACGTTCTGGTCCATGCGATAAAGGCTCATGTACCCGGTAATCAGGTTGTGCTTCTCAATCTCCGGACGCAGCCGGTGCAGCTCCGTCCACGCCAGGCCCGCGTTCTGCGGGATCGGCCCCACGCGCTCCACGAATACGTAGTGCATCCCGGGCCAGTCCTTCGTGTCCGCCTTCTCGGTCAGCCTCACATCTGCCGTCGCTGCCATCGCCATCTCCTCCTGGGGTTTCGCAGGTTCCCCTTCTTCTCGTCCTTGCCCCGTGAGCTCCTGTTCCTGCGCCCCGTGGCCTGCGGCCTGTGGCCTCGTTTCCGTAAACAGCAGCCGGATATACCGGCGCAGATGATCCAGCGACTCCGTTGCCACCGTCGCTCCGCCTTGCGCCTTCGCCAAAATGAACGAGCCCTGGATCACGGCCTGGGTATGAAGCGCCAGGCTCCTTGCCGTCCAGGTTCCCCGCACGCCGTATTTCTCCATCGCCGCCGCGATGTCCGGTTCGAGCGTCCCCGCGTGTCCCCCGATGCTCGCCGAGCACGCGCTTCGGATGGCCGGCCAGGTCTCATAGACCTCCTGCACCATCGTCCCCACCAGGCAGGTGAACTCCGGCAGCTCGCCCTGCAACAGTGCCTTCCGGAAGTCGATGTATGCCAAAAGCCGGTCGAGGGGATCGGCCGCCTGATGATAGGGCGCGTCGCGAAAAAGCTCGCTGGTCACGCTGCTCCAATACTCGGCGGCCTCCACGGCCAGATCTTCTTTGGTTTTGAAGTGGTAAAAAAAGCTGCCTTTCGTCACCCCGGCTGCCTCGCAAATATCCTCCACCCGGGTGGCCGAATATCCCTTGGTCCGGATCACGGAAAACGCCGCATCCAGCAGCTTTCGCTTCGATTCGTGTTGGGTTTGGGTCTTACTCATTAAAATACCGACCAGTTGGTATGTATTCTGCCCACCGAACCCAACACCTGTCAAGCCATTCGCTCAAGATTTTTGTCGAATGATCTAACCGATTGATTTTAATCCGCTACCCGCTACCCGCTACCCGCTACCAGCCCCCAACCTACAGTCCCGCCGCCATCTCCTCCACCGTCTCCGGATCCAGCGGCGGCATCGCCCCCGTCTGGGACGCCATCCAGGCGCCCCATCGGTTGCCGCCCTCATTCATGACATCCAGCGGCGCATCCTGCAGATAGTAGTGCGTCATAGCCGCCGTGAACGCATCGCCCGCCCCCACCGTATCCCGGACCTCGGCCGCGTGGCCGCGGTGGACGTCGAAATCGTCGCGAGTCACCAGCAGGCTGCCATTGGCCCCCCGCGTAACGCACACCATCCGCAGCGGATAGCGCTCGAGCAGGCGCTGCACATTGGCCAGCAATTGGCGATGATCGTGCGCCGGCGGCGCATAGGGACAGATGCCAGTCGCCTCCAGCAGCAGCGGCAGCTCAGTCGCGTTCAGTTTTAGAATTGTGGCCCGCCCCAGCGATCCGCGCAGCGTCTCCGCCGACCAGAACGGCGGTCGCAGGTTGGCGTCGAAGACCCGCACGCAATCCAGACGCGTCGCGTCGAGGAACTTCAAGATCGTTCGGCGCGACACGGCTCCGCGCTGGGCCAGGGTGCCGAAGCAGACGGCATCGGCTTCCCGCGCCAGTTCCGTCCACTCCGCGGTCAGCTGCAGCCGATCCCAGGCGACCGGCTCGTGGATGGTGTAGTGCGGCTCGCCGTCTTCGATCGCCACACCCACGGTTCCGGTCGGCAAATCCGGATCCGCTTGCAGAGCCGTGACATCGACCGGCAGCGTCTCTAGCAAGGCCCGCGCTCGGGCGCCCAGCGCATCGGTGCCCAGCCGGCTCGCAACCACGGCATGGTTGCCGAGCCGCCCCGCCATCACGGCGAAATTGGCCGGCGCACCGCCCAGCCGCGGACCCTCCGGCAGCAGGTCCCACAACAGCTCTCCGAGGCCCACTACGATTTTTGGTTTGGATCGTTTGCCGGGCATGAGCCTGCTCGTTGCAGCGGAACGCCAGTTGGGAGAAAGATGAGCGTCATCCTCAGGTGGGCCTACTTTGTCTTGCCCGCGCTCCGCAGCAGCGCCTCCATCTCCAGGTAGACGCCGTTTGTCCAGCCAAATCCCACTACGTTCTGCGCGTACCCCGCGGCGACATGAAACTCTGAAGAACCGCTCTCTACGTTGTATTTCTCGCGAATCGTGTGGTCTCTGACGAAATTATCGCGCACCGTCAGCATGAACTCGCGCGATACCCGCATTGCGTCTTTCATATCGCCAACATGCGCCATTCCATCGGACGCAAGCCACTCCAGCGGCGCCCACCCGTACGGCAGATCCCACTGCACGCCCGAATCCGTTGTGCTCATCGCCAGCCCGCCGCGCTTCTCAAACAAGCCGAGGTTGGCTTCCACCCGCCGCGCCTGGTCCGCGCTCGCCGCGCCCGCCCACAGCGGATCGAAGGTCGTCAGATACGCGTACGCAGACTGCTTGCCCCCCACGTAGTCGTAATCGAAATACATCCCCGCCGCCGGATTCCACAAATACCGGTCGATGGCTCGCCGCCGCACATCGGCCGCCGCGCGCCAGCCCTTCGCCGCAGCGGGAATGCCCAGCTCCTGGGCCATCCACGCCAGGTCGCGCTCATATTTGTAGAGCAGCGCGTTCAGGCACATGGGCGCGTAGTGGTGCGTCGATCCGCTGAAAGGACCAAAGCGGAACGTCGTGTCGAAGCCCGACTCCCGCATGGCCCGGTCACCCTTGTAAAAATCCCGCGTCAGCCAGTGCGTGTCCACGTGCGCCTCGGCGCACACCGGCGACGCCTTCGGATCGCAGCTGATGGACGCCACTTGCGCCGCATTCGCCCCGGTCGCGTCTTCCGGCCCGTCCACCAGATACCCGGAGCTCGCATCAGGATGCGCCAGCAGCCACTGGATCACGTTCTGGTAATACGTCGGATCGTCGCCCATCTCCGGCACCGGCCCGTCGCCGTAGTCGTAGTAGCGCGCCAGTCCCGTATCTCCGGCTCGCTGCTCCGGCCGCAGCCACAGCGCGTGATCCCGCTGGGCATAGGCGTAGGCGCGCCGCAGCCAGGCCCGCGCCTGCGGCCGTTCCCCTGCCGCTACTTCCGCGTCGTACACCGCGCGAATCATCGACGACAAAAACGGCGGCTGCGATCGCGAGAAGTAATACGTCCGGTTCGCGTTCAGAATCCCGCCGTAGTGATCGATCTCGAAGAAAAAATTCTCGACGATTCCCCGCGCGATCCCCGCCTTCCCATCGCGAATCAGCCCCAGCAGGATGAAGTAGCTGTCCCACCCGTACATCTCGTTGAATCGCCCGCCTGGCACCACATAAGGATGCGGCAGGTACAGCAGCCCCGGCGTCATCGCCGGAATCGGCTGACCGATCCGCTCCACTGTCACCGGCAGCCGCTCCACCTGCACTCCACATTTCGCCGGCAGCGCCCGCACCACCGCCGGCTCGGGATAATCCTTCGGCAGATACAGAACCGGCGCCGTCTTCACCTTGGGATCGACCAGCGAGGCGCAGCTCGTCATCGACCGTTCCAGCGTTGTCCACGCATCGTGAATGTACGCATCGATCGGCTGCCCCGCCGTTGCCGAAGGCGACAGCGTCGGCTGCCCGGGCTGGGTTTGCCCCCGCGCGTCTCCCGCCACGGCTGCCAGAAGCGCGACCGCGAGGATCGCCGTCCAGTTGCACGAGCTGCGTCGCATCCGATTCACTGTTCGTCGCATCATAAACCCGAATTCTGGAAGCAACGGGACGACCGATTGGCGCAATCTGGTTTCTAAGCGAAAGGACCTCTGCCGCAACTCCCCGTCCCTCAGGAGACTTTGCCTGCCTTGACCGATTCCCCCAGCGCCACCCGCCCCATGCCGCCCCCGCACCAGCATCGTACGCTGCGGATCGTCCTCGTCGCGTTCGGATCCCTTGCCATCGTCGCCGTCGCCGCCGGCGTCATCGCCGGTGAAATCCTGCTCCACCGCTCCGGCCCGCTCATGAAGCAGAAAGTCATCGACACCCTCAGCGCCCGCTTCGACAGCCGCGTCGAACTGGACTCGTTCAGCGTTTCCCTCGTCAAAGGCTTTGAAGTCTCCGGCGGCGGCCTCAGGCTCTATCCCAATCACCTCCAGATGAATGCCCCCCTCTTTGCCGTCGATCGCTTCTCCTTCCACGCCTTCGGATGGCGCCAGCTCTTCCGCACGCCCATGATCATCAACCGCGTCCAGGTCAGCGGGCTCAGCATTCATTTGCCCCCCAAACAGAAGCGCGTCGATCTGCCGTCGTTCACGCAGACTGGCTCGGCCCCCGGCAAGCACAGCCCCATCAAGATCCAGGTGGGCGAGATCGACATCCGCCAGGCCGTTCTGGTTCTCGACACCAACAAGCCCGGCAAAGTCCCCCTCACCTTCAACATCGGCAGCGTTAACCTCTATTCCGTCGGCGCCGGACGCCCCATGAAGTTCCACGCTACCCTCGTCAACCCCAAGCCCGTCGGCGACATCGACTCCACCGGCGACTTCGGCCCCTTCGATGCCGGCGATCCCGGCGATACCCCCGTCGACGGCCACTACTCCTTCAGCCACGCCGATCTCTACCCCATCAAGGGCATCGGCGGCATCCTCGCTTCCACCGGCGATTACCGC
>Ga0335075_10007247_pt1 | contig 17062 bp, 13 predicted proteins | sample Lox_Sample_24_FD_206723 | JGI IMG/M metagenome (GOLD analysis project Ga0335075, IMG submission 206723) | Soil microbial communities from Loxahatchee National Wildlife Refuge, Florida, United States - Lox_Sample_2.4 | ecosystem: Environmental > Terrestrial > Soil > Wetlands | place: USA...
GAATGCAAACACTTCAGCCGGGGAAGGCGAGACCCGTTGACTGGAACGGAAGGTATGAAAGCGGATCACAGCTTCACTCCTTTCCTCGAAATCATGTGCGAAAGCACTGCCCGGTTGTATCGCTGAGCGACGATGCAGGGACGTTGGCGGCAAGAGCGTACATGGTCATCGCCCAACATGCCCAGAGCGGGTTCCAAACGAAAAAGACGGGCAGACAGCCCAACATGCACCAATGCGCGCACTCGGCGCGACGCGTCTCCAGCATAAATTCGACCAGATATTGCGGATCACGGCACGAGAGTTTCTTCTTTGCGAAGCCGCCAAGCCATGGAGCGCCATCGCGAAGAACAGATTTCCAGCGTTTCACGCCCAGCCATTTTCGATAGAATTGGCCATGATTTTCCCAATCCCGAACAACATATAAAGAATTATTTCCAGCAAAACTCGTGAGTGGCAGCCTGAGAATGGAGGCAGCGATGGAGAGATGGATGACAGGTCAGCCCAAAATATCCGCAACCAAAAGCCATATCTTCATACTTCACGTCCCCCCCAGGAAGTTCTGCGTCCGAGCAGGCTACGAACGAGCGAGCGGGCAAAGATCGCGCTGTAGAAAGCGAGCGGCGCCGGATAGAGGAAGGAGGTAATAAGATGTGTCCGCGCCCTGCACCAAGAGCCATTCGGACGCCGAATTCGCTGGTACGTTGGACCACCGCAAATACAACGACGCTGTACAAACCAACAAGCGCAAGGAGGAGTCCGACACCGGAAAAGAGGCCGAAGAGAATAGAGAAAAGACGCTGTCGGCTCCAGGTTGGGTCCCGTTGCAGCGCTTCCTCCAGGTCATAGGACCCACTCGAAATCTGCTGATCGGAACTGACGGATTGTACGGCTGCACGCACCGAGTGCAAATATTCGCCTGATCAATGCATTCTCAAAAAAAGTCGAAAATCATGGCCACGCCATCGCACTCTATTTCGCGTACTACAATTTTTGTCGCGTTCATCAGACGCTTCGCGTCACCCCTGCGATGGAAGCGGGATTGACCGATCACGTCTGGAGCGTGGAAGAATTGGTCATGCTGACGACTGAGCCGAAAGCGTCGAAGCGCGGCCCTTACAAGAAGAGAATTTCAAACTGACCCACGTCCCGCGATTTCGACGAGTTTACATAACCTCACGAGGAGGCGACGCTAACAGGGCATGAACTCTGACACGTTTTGGGGACAGCCATTTCGACGCCTGATCTGGATCATGCCTGCGGCATTTGCGCTCCATATAGGCGAGGAATACCTAGGTGGCTTTCCGGTCTGGGTTACCCACGTACTCGGCGGCTCCTTCAACAATCTTGCCTTTGCGTACAATAATGCTGCCTTTCTTGCGGTTATGGTATGCCTACGGACCGGCCAAGGGATTGCCCGACGTCGGAATGGGTGCCTTTCCTCAGAACTACTACGACCTGGCGATCAAGAACGGATGGATCGTCGTCAGCATGAAAAATGACTGGAACCGAGTCTTTGCCTTCGACAAATAATTCTCCGCGCAGATACTGTGTGCCACACAGTATCTGCCGCACACTATTTTAAGCATAATATGCCAGCGCGGCCAGCACCGGCCCGGGAGTGTGGCGCTTCTTTCATCCCGAAATTGATAGAATAGAGAAGAGCACCCTCCCACCGCCTTCCTGAACCAGGAGCAGGTTCCGAATCGCCCGGAGGCACCACCCATCGCTCATCATTTTTGCCAGAAATCGGCCCCCAAGGCCGATTTAGATGAGGTTTCCCACTCATCCAGCTGCAGCTAAAGCACTTGCCACAAAAGACGCCCTGCATAATCCTTCAACTTCGCTGCATAATCCTTCAACAATCCCGTATAAACCTTCAACTTTCTCGCACAATCCTTCAAATAGCCCACGCTCCCAACCTATGCCCGTGCGGCCAGCACTCAACACGAAATTTCGGAGCCGCTCCAATCAATTGGGCCAAGCTTTCGCGACCCCACCGATTTCCTCCCAGAATGCGCTCTCATTATCAGTGGGTTAGCAAAATTCCGAACCTCCTTCTATGTGGCGCGCAGCGTGCATTCGTTCCTCTTTGGGTGACTACCAAACTGAAAGGGAATGGCCATGAAATTCAGAGCGAACACTTCAATGCACCTGCTCCTCTGTGGGGCCATCGCGTGTGGAATCACGATGCAATCCAGCACTCTACAAGCACAGCAAAACACCACGGCAGCGGCAGACAAGACCGTCACCGCCATTGACATCCTGCTCGATCCCGACGCCACCATGATCCAGCATGCTCAAGCCGCGAACGCCCGCCTGCTGCAGAACTTCCCCCACGGCTACACGCTCGGCGGCGCCCATGCGCCCCACGTTTCCATGCTGCAGCGCTACGTCTACACCGCCGACCTGGACAAGGTCTATCAAGCCGCCGCCGCAGTATTTGCCAAGGAAGATCCAACCAGCTGGAAGCTGAAGGCCTTCAAGTACTACTACATTCCTGATAAGGACATCGGCCTCGGCGGCATCGTCATCGAGCCCACACCCGACCTGCTCCGCCTGCAGCAGGAGCTGATCGATGCAACCAAACCTTACATCGCGCCCAGCGGCACCGCCGCCGCGTTCGTCACAACTCCGGAGGATCCAGACATCCTGGCACCGGTCATTCATTACGTAGACGTCTTCGTTCCCGAACACAGCGGAGAACACTATAGCCCGCACGTCACCATCGGCGTCGGCACCATCGCCTTCCTCAACTCCATGCTCGCCGAACCCTTCGATACCTTCACGTTTTCGCCGGTCGGGGCATCCATCTACCACCTCGGCAATTACGGAACCGCAATGACGAAGCTGTATTCAATCCCGATGAAGGCGAAATAAACGGCGACCCAGACTTGCGGCGAGATTGACGCGATTTGACCGATAATGATGACGCGGAATAGGTCGCTCCACCCATGCACCTACCCACGCGAGCCCGCTTCCTCGTTCCCTTCCTGGCCCTCCCCCTCGTCAGTGGAGCAGCCCGGACCGCGGCCAGCAGCCGCCGCCCGTCATAAGCACCCAACTCGTATGCCCGTGCGGTCACCCCCCTGCGGCCAGCACTTGGCGCTTCGACCATCCTGAAATTGATCCACGAAAGTGCCATTCCATTGCTCTCATTTCGAGGAGTCTTTCGGGAGAACTCAACCTGCGAAAAAAGGCCGAGTATCCTGTGAATGTTCTACGAAGAGATTTTCTGACATCGGGAATATTGGCAATTGCCCGCATGAATCGTGGGATTTGGATTCTTTTGGATTGAGCGATCTGGAGAGGCCAGCTGTATGGCGGTGGACGGAGTCTTGAGCGAACTGCTCTCTAGGCCCAATTCCCTGCTAACAGGGAACTTAACAGGGAATTTTGCGAATTTTGCCGACTAAATTCGGAGGAAACATTACTCTATTTTCCTGAATCTAGAAGGTTTCTGACTACGGAACCCGATCCGGTGCCCCAATTTAACAGGGAATAATCAATCCCGTATCAGGGAATTAATCAGTGATAACAGGGAATTGCAATTCCCTGTTACCCGTTTAAGGAACACATAGCAAAGGAGGAGACTAATTCATCCCCACAGGAGCCGACTTTGTCGGAACGGACCGGGCTTCTTGGAAGGCCGGCCAGGAAAGAGGTCCGCGGCATTACTCCTTAGTCTGGATCATCAATCACCTTTAACAAGCCCGGTTGATCCGTCCCGGACGCGCAGCCACCATAATGATCAGATGATCAAAATAAACGAACGTGGCAGATGCTCGCCTAAGGACGTTCCGCTCTGGACTCCAAATAAGGCGACCACCCACTAATGGGCATTTACACCCACAACATTATCGCTAGTCTGATCCACCAGTCGCTTAGGATGATCGTTAGCGAAGCGGCCTCTGAGCCGCATGCGACGATTTGCCCCACGTATTACGCTCGCACGTATCGTTCTTGTTTTATATCTTTGACAAAGCAAGGTTCATGCCTGGTCTGGAAAAAACGCGCCGATTCGCAGCAATGTTATTGCTTTTGACGTTCGGTTTATTTCTCGGCTCGCCACTGCTGGCTCTGTCGCCCGGTCCGTGCGGAAACATGCCTTCATGCTGCCGCAAAAATGGGAAGCATCACTGCATGATGACGAAAACTACAGAAGGTGACATGTCCGAACTCCCGGTCAGACAAATCGCCCCGCCTTTCGAGAAATGCCCATTCTTTCCGAACACTAGGTTGTTGTTTACATTGCAGAACCATCTTGTTGCTCTCGCTGGGCACGGACCATTCTATGCCGCCCAGCAAAGTCATCCTGCATGCTTCACGCAAATAGAAACTCAATACCGCATCTCTTTCGATCGCTCTCGCCAAAAGCGTGGCCCGCCTGCTCCTATCGCGGATTAGCACCCCATCAAACAACCAGAGCGCACGGTAAGTTTCCCTCAACTATAGCTGCAGCAACCAAATTCAACGATCTGGGTATTTGGTTTGTCGGCGATATACATCCGTCTGCCCGCTTGCGCGCATTCAAATTTCGCGGATCACTATTTTGTCCGCGCTCTACACGGATTCTCTGGAGGAGATGTGTTGCGTCGTTATCTCGTAATAATCTGTCTGTGTGCTTCTTTCTTGTTGTGCCGCAAAATGGGAGCTCAGAACTTAGCTAGTGTGCTCGGCAGTCTCGCTGGGCGCGTGACGGATCCGTCTGGTGCTGCCGTTACCTCGGCAACCGTAGTTGCCGAGGAGGTGCTCACTGGGCAACTTCGTCGAACTATAACGAACAGGGATGGAAAGTATTCCTTCTCGCATCTACCAGAGGGGCAATACCGGGTCGAGGTGGACCATCCTGGTTTCGCGAATATCGCCCGTTCCGTCACGCTGACGTCAGGGGCTTTACTTGAGCTCAACGTAGCTCTTGGCGTACGAGCCACCCAGGAGAAGGTAATCGTCAGCGCCCCGTCGCTAAACACTATTTACAACCCCATGGCTCAGACGCAGAGTTCAATTAGTCGGAAGGCTTATAAGAATACTCCCGCATTTGCGATTGGGGCCGTCCTTGATCTGATTCCTGGAGTAACAACAATCTCGGGAAACGGGCCACGCGATGTGTCAATCTCTATCCGGGGCTCAAACGATCGCCAAGCTTATGGGGTTCGCAATATCAAACTATTCGAAGACGGATTCCCGGTAACCCAGCCAGACGGTTTGGGTAGAACAGATCTCACCGATCCACACGCTTACGGAAGCATCGACGTGGTGCAAGGGCCATCATCTGCGCTGTATGGCAACTACGCCACGGGAGGTGCAATCGACTTTCATTCTCGATCCGGCGGAGACATTCATGGAGTGGAAGCGGGTGCCGACTTCGGAAGCTTCGATTATTTCAACGATTACGTCACTGCGGGCGCACAAGCGGAGCGCTACGATTACACGGTATTCCTCAGCAATGTAAGGGCACATCAGAATACTGATCACTCTGCTTTCAATACGGTCACCGGAAATATTCTCGCGACATACGCGTTGCGCCCTCAGGATCGGGTCACCTTCAAGTTTATCGATAATGAGTTGGACGCGAATCTATCGATAAGGCTCTCTCTAAACCAATACCGGATCAATCCATATCAGCATGGTTGCGCTTCCTTAACGGCCAATGGATGCGCCTCTGTAAATCTCTACATCAATGGCTTTAATGGACCGCAACTCGCCACAAGTGCAGATCAGGCTGGTTTGGGGCGACACGATCGGCGCACAATTGTTGGGGCGCGCTGGGAACACGATTTCAGCAACGCCACCACCTGGCGCACACAATTTGTCTTCGACGATCGTAACATCAATCAACCGACTAGCTCTTCTAGTTATATGGGACCATATCCGTCATTTAACGTCATTAGCGACGGAACCCATCACGGGATATTTCTGGGACGTCCTTCCACTGGTTATGCCGGAGCATTCTTGAATTCGGAGGACATCAATTCGTATACCTACAACGTTACGCCTGCCGGCCGTGCGACGCTGGGCGGCATTACCCAGACTGTCTTTGGACAGCACCTCAATTCAGGCGTGCGCGGACGCGAAGAAATCGCCTTTTCACCGAGATGGACGGGTACATTTGGTATTGGTCTTGAATACACGCATTTGACTGCCAAAGAAACAAACTATTCATATCCGTTAGCTGAATCTCCGACGGAATTATTCATCCCCGCTGACAGAACGTTCTACAACGTGGCGCCTGACTTGGGAGTGCTGTTCCGCGCGAGTGATGCGTGGCATTTCCACGCACATCTGGGAACAGGCTACGGCACGCCACAAGCGACAAATCTCTTTGTTACTCCGCAGGGAACTTTCGGAAATAACACACAGCTCAAGACCCAGAAGAACATTGGTATCGACGTCGGAGCGATTTGGCAGAAGAGTTCTAATCTCAGCGCCAGCGTGACGGGTTTTTACGAATGGTTCCATAACGAATTGGTCACTCAGTCCGCTGGGGTCAATCTGCAAAGTTATACCTTCAATGCACCCGCCTCCGCGCACCGAGGAGTTGAGGTGGGCATTCAATGGCAACCGCTTCCGAATGCAATTTCCGGGATGCGCTTCCGGGCTTCGTATCTTTTAGACAATCAGATTTACACGAATTATACGGAGCGACTCACCAGTGGCAGTCAATCGGCAACCTTTGACCGTGACGGCAATCATATTCCCGGAGTCATCCCCAATTTTCTCGATGCGCGCTTACTCTACGATCAACCCACTGGCCGCTTCCACGGATTGGGAGGATTTCTCGAGACCAATTTTCGGGATGAGTATGATCTCGATAATGCAAACCTCCTCCAGGCGCCCGGATATACTCTGCTGAATTTGAATTTCCACTATGAACCTCCGGCAAGCCGAGGTCTGCTGAGACGAATGGGACTCTATTTCGAGGTGGCAAATCTGGCCAATCGAACCTATGTCGGATCCGCCGGTAACATTACCGACAGCCTGAATGCTACAACCGGGATGGAAAACGGCCCTGACGTACTAGCCAATAGCACGGGCTCCATCTATGCCGGAATGCCGCGCGCCAGCTATGGCGGCGTTCGAATGAGTTTTTGAACATGGGAAACACGCAGATAGCACTATACGAGATGCTTCCGAAGCAGCATTGGCTCAACTATCGTACCCTGTGGCGTTGGCATTTCTATGCCGGCCTGTTCTGCATTCCATTCGTACTGTGGCTGGCCACTACAGGATCGATCTACCTGTTTCGCCCGCAAATTCAGGCATGGCTAGACAGGCCCTATGAGCACCTTGCGATTACGGCCCCTAGAGCTAGTGCAGAGACACAGGTCGAGACAGCACTTGCAGCGGTACCCGGGTCGAATCTTCATTTTTATCAGCTTCCGCTGACCATTCACTCCGCGGTACAAATCATCGTCGGCCGCGGTGCCAGGGAATACCGCGTCTATGTGAACCCTTATAGTCTTCAGACCCTTAAGGTGATCAATGAAGATCACCGCCTGATGCGACGCATTTTCTATCTTCACGGTGAATTGCTCATGGGCGATAAGGGTTCCTTCATCGTGGAGACTGCGGCTTCGTGGGCCATCATCATGATTCTTACCGGCCTCTATCTCTGGTGGCCGCGAAAGGCAAACGGGTTGGCGGGCGTATTATATCCGCGTCTTCATCAGGGCAAGCGAATATTTTGGCGCGATATCCATGCAGTCACAGGAATGTGGATATCGTTTCTTGCTCTGCTATTCCTGTTCAGCGGGCTGCCCTGGGCCAAAAGCTGGGGTGGATACCTCAAAATGGCACGGGAAGTCAGAGGCAAAGCCATTGTTCATGAAGATTGGACCACGAGCAGTTCTTCAGAAATCGCACGGCGGCTCACAATGAACAAGAATGGGCTTGCCGCAGTGACCCACGATCGGCGGAAATCGATGGCCGGTATGAATGCTGCCGTTCCGGCTCCGGGTGCCTACGCAGCTATCGATAAAATGATCGCGCCGGTCACGAAGCTACATTTTGCCTTTCCAGTCTTGATCTCACCTCCGATGCGTCGCAATGGACCTTGGATAGCGAAGTCGGACTCGCAGGACCGGGTTCTACGGGATCAGGTTACGCTCGACGCTCAAACCGGAGCGGTCCTTTCTCGCCTGAATTTCAGCCAGCGTCCCCTGGTCGACCGTTTGGTGGGCATTGGCGTGGCTGCTCACGAAGGGCATCTTTATGGCTGGATGAATCAACTCCTCAACTTGTGTACAGCACTCGGATTGATTGTGCTTAGCCTCAGTGCCATCGTTCTCTGGTGGAGAAGACGTCCAGCGGGCGTGATCGGTGCTCCCGTGTTGCTGAGTCGGCCACGCTTCACGTCGGGTTTAGTCATCCTGATCATCGCGCTTGCGATTTATCTGCCGCTTTTCGGTCTGTCACTGCTACTAGTTGCATTGACGGACCGCATTGTGCTCCGGAGGTTTCCTGCCGCCCAACGCTGGTTGGGATTGACGGCGCCCACCTACCCCGAAATGTAATCGATTTAAACAAAATCCCTTTAAGATTCTTCCTTCAACTCTTAGCGCCGATTCTTCCTGGAAACTTGGCTGTTGCCGCAATCCCATTGACGCCCAACCCAGGAAACGGTCGCTTTGCCCGCGGTTGCGACATTTTGTCGCAGCTCGTGGATGTCTCATTCCTTAAAATGAAGGTTACTTGCGTACTTAAGAGCAAATCCTGCGCGATCGCCATTAGGCATTATCTGACGAACTATGAGAGTTTCTGTAACGAATAGAGAGCACATCGTGGAGAAGGACTTGCGCCCAACCAGTGAGTTGGCCCCTGCCCTGGTTTTGCCGTGGCTGCGGAGATTGCGCTTTGGAATCCTCTCCGGGGAATGCGCGCTGATATGCATTGTCTCGCTATTCACCCGTTGTCACCTGCCGCTCGTCTGGCTTGCGCTCCCCCTGGCTATCGCATTGATTTCGAATCTTTGTCTTGAACAGCTCGCGATTCTGCTCGGATCAAGGAATGCTCTCGGGATCATACTGGTTCTCGACGCCATTTTGCTCACTGCACTGCTGGCACTTACCGGAGGCCCTGCGAATCCTTTCAGCCTTCTTTATCTTGTACAGATCACCTTTTCGGCCGTCGTACTAAGTAGGGCGTGGACCTGGTCTCTTGGGGTTATTTCGATCTTCGGGTTTGGGTTCCTGTTCTTTTTCCATGTCCCCCTTTTAACTCTCGAGGATTACCACGCGGCCAACAACTTCTCCGCTCATCTGATCGGCATGTGGATTGCTTTTGTTGCAGCAGCAGTCTTAATCTCAATCCTCGTTAGCAAAGTGTCGCAAACATTACGCAATCACGAGCAGGAGCTTCACCGTTTACAGAACTTGGAAGCAAGGCACGAGAGAGTTTCTTCCTTGGCTGCGCTCGCTGCCAAGGCAGCACACGAAATGGGGACGCCTCTGGGGACGATCGCAGTGGTCGCTAAAGAGTTGGAGCGATATGCACGGGATATCGACACCAATGAGCACGTTGCGGTGGAATCGAAGCTGATTCGCTCTGAGGTTGACCGATGCAGTCACATCTTGCGTGAGATGAGTTCGCAGGGAGCTGAGCTAGCCGGAGAAGCCCCCACCCTCGTTTCGATCGATGCACTTCTTCATAAATTACGCGAGGACTTTCCAAAATCTCAACGGTCGGCCATCCACATTAACGTTCCGCAGGATTTGAGCGCGTCACTTCCTACCGAATCGACCCGCCAGGTGCTTTTAGCCTTGGTTAGGAATGCACTCGAGGCGAGTTCTCCAGGACAGGCGGTCGAATTGGCCGTGGAAGCCGAGTCGGGTGTTCTTCGCTTTATGGTCAAGGATTCTGGTGTCGGCATGTCGCCTGATGTACTCGATCGCATTGCCGAGCCTTTTTACTCGACAAAACGCTCAGAACGCGGAATGGGCCTGGGAACGTTCCTGGTTCGCATCTTCGCGGAGGATATGGGAGGTGCGCTGATTTTTGATTCCTCCGTAGATCAAGGAACGATTGCCATCCTGGAGTTGCCACTTGCCGATAAATTTGGAGCGTGAAGAGCGTTCGGTTTTGGTTGCTGACGACGACGATATTTTTCGCGGTCGGCTCGGGCGTGCTCTCGAAGCGCGCGGCTGGGAGGTATATGTTGCTGCGAATGCTGCACAGGCTCTCGCTATTGCCCGAGCGCACCCTCCAGATGTTGCTATTGTCGATCTCCGTTTGGCTGACGACAATGGCCTTGATGTCGTTCGGGCGTTGCGGCCCTTGGATCCAACGATGTCAATTATTATGCTTACAGGCTGGGGAAGCATTGCCACCGCGCTTGAGGCCGTACGCGGGGGCGCCGACCATTACCTGAGCAAGCCGGTTGACGCGGATCAGATTATGGCAGCACTCAAACACCTGCCGGCACCTGACGTACATGTGAACCTGCCGACGAGTGTTCCTAGCCTTGCGCGTGTGGAATGGGAGCATATTCAGCGTGTGATCGCTGATTGCGGAGGAAACATTTCTCAGGCGGCGCGGATGCTAGGAATTCATCGACGTTCCCTGCAACGGAAGATCTCGAAGTATCCTCCCAACCGCTGACACCGCTTTGACGATCTTCCCCGAAGCTGTTCGCTGCGACAATTTGCCGCAACTTCACTCAGTGATGTTGTACGCATCAGCCTTCTATAAATAAGGGAGAGCACCACGAATCGGTTCATATCCTGCCGGTTTTGACCATCCCACAAAGGTCTCTACTCGGGTGCAACGGCCGCTCACATTAGGACCGATTTGGCCAGACCATTCACGTAGGGGAAGGAATAAGGATGAATCTCGCACCGCTCCTGATGTTTACGCTCCTAACTGGCTCTCCGAGCGCCGCGCAGCAACGCGAGATTCACAAAATAGAAGGTAGGCTGATGGCCCCATGCTGTTACACCCAAACCATCGACGTGCACGAAAGTGAAATCGCACAACAAATGCGCGGAGAGGTCACGGCGATGGTAATGAACGGACAAAGCGAGCAGAAAATTATTGACTACTATAAGGCCGAGTATGGAGTGGTGATTCTTGTCGTACCGGACGGAATCAGTGGGACACTAGCGTACTCCATTCCCTTATGTGTAACCCTCTTGGCGGCCCTTGCTCTAATGATCGGAATCGCAAGAACCGTGCTCGCCTCGAGGAGGATTTTTGAAGCGTCCCAGGTTCTGCCAGATGACCCTGTTCTTCTGGCGTACCGAACCCGTATCCGTAATGAATGGGACCAGGATTTTTAGCACCATCACCAAACCAGCAGCCGAGATGAGGTTCCCAATATTTGAACTTGCAGAAGTCCAAATAATGCTATTTGTTTCAGGGGTTTTCTGTTGACCGTTCGCGAGAAGTGACTAATTCTCGCAAATCTGCCAACGTTGCGGCGTCGGCTGTCAACACAGTCTCGAGCTCACACTCTAGAGGGCAACAAAGGATTCGTTCGCCTCAGAACCCTACCCCGCGGCTTTCGCTACCACTAGCGACGGCAGTGACGCATAATCGGGTAACAGTATCCACAATGCACTCGGAAAGAAGACCGTGCGGCAAGGTGGCAATTCTGCTGTGCGAAGCCTACCGGCAAAACGCCAGGGCGTGCAACCCGCTACGAAAAGTTATCTGACGCGTCTTCCTGTTTCGATCCGAAGCGTTTGCTCCGACATGTTTCGCCACGCACCTGGTATTGGTTTCTTATTTTCGATGGAGATATGCCAGTAGCTCGGTGACCTGCTCCTCACTCAGGCGTCCATTAAATGCCGGCATCGTGCGTTTCCCATTGATGATAACTTGCCGTACTGCGGCATCTGTCGCTGGCGTTATTCCGTCAGGTAGCGTATTGCGAGAGAATAGGTTGTGCAGATTGGGTGGCTTCTTTATCAGGCCAGATTGATCTATGTCATGACATTCGCTGCAGTTCACGTCATAAAGTACCCTACCCATCTGCTCATTCTCGGTCAGGGGTTTTGTGCAACTTGTCATCAGAAAGAGAAAGGTGCAGTAGCAGGCAATACCTATAAGCGAGAACAAGCTACTCTTATTGATCCTGTAACGATATGGCACTCCCAATCACCTCCCCGGTTTCGAGGCTGCGGCCTTGACGGCAGCGGCGACAGTCTCTGGGTCCCATCCGCTGCCTCCCCACGTTTGAACCACCCTGTCGTCTGGACCGATCAGGGTCGTCTGCATGGTGTGAGTAATCTGGTTATCTTGCTCCGAGTACTGCAATCCAAACGCCTCGGCCAGCTTCTTCAGATCAGATGAAGTTGTATCTGCAAATTCCCAATGCGAAAACGCCGCAGAATCGCCATTGAGATAGGCAAGCCCGTATAGACGTAAAACTGGCGGCTTATCGTAACTCGGGTCAATGCTGATGCTGATGAGATGAGTGGCTGCATATGCCTTCGGATCTCTTGCCAACTGGCTATTTACCGCGGCGAAATGACTCGTGATCATCGGACACGCCGTCGGCATCGGACATCGAGTATAGACAAAGGTGATCAGAGTAGCTTTGCCGCGGTAATCTTGCAAATGGATGGTTTTGCCATCCTGATTCACGAGCGACACGTCCGGCACGCGTTCACCCACCATGAGTTGATGAGCGGGTAGTGCGCTGATTTTGAAATCTCGTGCCGCCTGGGCGGTGATGACAACGTCATCAAGAAGATAGTTGTCGCTGTCGGACGGGACCAACAAATCTGCAGATATCTCGTCCCCCGGTCTGACTTCCTCCACGACTGCCGGGTCTTTTGCTTTATAGACCATCGTCATCGCCGGCATAAATCCCTGAATCTCCCCCTCTTTGATAGTTATTTCGTTTGTCTGAGTGCTCTTGGCCAGAACCAATCCGTTGAGGTGGTACTTTTTATATTCTGTCGTCGCCGTTGCAGTCATGGGCGTGACGACTGCCGCCTTCTTTTCTCTGCAACCGCACAGCAAAAGCGGAAACTCAACAGCGACAAGGATGAGGCAACCTATTCTCATAGTTAAAAACATCTTTTCACCTCTCTATTTTTGGACACAGCGCCGGGGTTCAGCTGGCAATGCCAGGCACCTTACAGGGAAGCGCAGCTTTACACGCAGCCTTCTTTGATACATATCCATCGCTGACGAGATCCCAATTCACAATGTGAAAGAACGCGTTGACATACTCCGGACGCCGGTTTTGGTACTTTAGGTAATACGCATGTTCCCAGACGTCAATGCCAAGAATGGGAGTTCTTCCCCAACTCAAAGGGCTGTCCTGATTCCCGGTTGTTTCGATTTGGATTTTGCCGTCGTGCGCGAGTGTGAGCCATGCCCAGCCACTGCCGAAGACGCTTCCGGCAGCCTTTGAGAATTGCGACTGGAACTGACTGAAGCTTCCAAATTGGCTATCAATGTCCTTGGCAAGTTCCGCTTTCGGAGCATTTCCGCCGTTCTTAGAGAGAATCAACCACCAGAACGAGTGGTTGGCATCACCACCGCCCTGATTGCGAATCGCGGTCTGAAGAGGTTGTGGAATTCCCATCAGGTTTGAAACAAGCTCCTCAACGCTCTTGTCTGCAAGGTCAGGATGACCAACGACGGCCGCGTTCAGCTTCTCGACATAGCTGGCGTGGTGCTTGTCATGGTGGAGATGCATCGTCGTCGCATCGATATAGGGTTCAAGAGCGTCGTACGCATAAGGAAGTGGAGACAGGACGAACGGCCCTTGGCCGCTTGGGACCGAAGGCGAAGTTAGTTTATTTGTTTGTGCCCACTCGCCAAGCGGAGAACCAAGTCCATAGGCAGTGAGTCCCGCTGAGAGACCTATTCCCTTAAGTACGTTGCGTCGATTCATTGAAAAAGCTCCTTCTGTTCTTTGATCTCTTGCGGTTTTCAATTTTCAGAATTGATAGGCGAAAGCTATGGCGCCTGCGGCATACTCCCGGCATGCAGCGCTACTGTGCTGCGACAACCGGCTTGACTACATCGAATTTCGGATCCTTCCAAAGTTCGCCGCGATACTCCAAGATATCGGCTGTGACCTGAGCGACATCCTGGCCGTAATACCGTTCCACGACATGTAAGGCGAGGTCAATGCCCGCGGTCAGGCCACCGGCAGTGGCAATGTTTCCGTGGTCGACGAATCGAGTTCCGCTTACGAAACGTACAGCAGGGTATTGTTTCTGCATTGACGCCGCAAACATATGATGTGTGGTGGCGGTCAATCCGTCGAGCAGGCCATATTGTGCGAGCACCGAGGCGCCGGTGCACACTGACATCGTGATGTCGTCCGTCGCCGAATTCGACAGCAGCCATGCTCTCTGCGCATCGCTGCGGCCCACGTCGACAATCCTGTAAGCCCGCAACATGCTACCGTGAGGTCGGCTGGAAGCTGGAGAAGTAGGAGTCGGAAACCATGGACATTTCTCGAATGGAGCCGATAAATGGTGGCCGGCTTGAATCGAGAGAATTCGATCCATCGACATCCGCATTATGCAATGATGCTTCCCGTTTCTGCTGCAACAAGCGGGTAGATTACCGTATGGATTGGACGAAACGGCTAGCAGCGGCGCGCTCAAGAAGTAGCAGATGGCCAGTAGCAGGAGAACCGCCACTGAGCGTCGCATTTTTGTGAAGTCAACCATGAATTCGTTTATCAACTCAACTATAGGTCGAAAAGAAAGCTGCGGCGCACTTCATCCGTGCGGCAAATTGCCGCAGTGAACAGAGGGTGACCTGCCAAAGCAGTCCAATATCTTTGCCAAGTGGAGTGGTAGTTTAGAACATCGACAATCGAGATCGGCGAATCCCGATGACTCGACGTCAATTATCCGAAAAACCGAAAGCCGACTAGCTGTCATGCAGAAGAGGCCCTCTCGGAGCGGATCGCAGTGATATTGGCAGAGTTCATGAAGAATGACCCAAACGGTTATCGATAGCAAAAACATTTGAAAGTAAAAACCAACTTATCTTTTGGACCGACTTGATGACACTCTTGAACCGCCGAGATCTTCTTAAATTCTGTGCGGTTTTCGCACCTGCTTTGCTGATGAATGCAGTGAATTCTTCGGGCGGAAGTATCGCGGAGAGTACAGAAAGGTATGTTGACCCACTTCCTCGTCCCAAGCGATTAATGCCTTACGAAGTCGTAGGCGGCACGGCCCGTTATCGCGTTCGGATGGTTGAGTTTCGACAACGACTACATTCTCATCTTTCGCCTACCACCCTTTGGGGATATGAAGGTCAGTACCCGGGCCCCATCTTTGATGGCACGTCGCGGGGAGCCGATCGAAGTTGAGTGGATCAATCAATTACCCACCCAACACCTCTTCACCGTCGATCGATATATTCACGGAGCCGTACCTCCCGCTCCTATAGTAAGAACCGTCCCCCATCTGCACGGTTCACGAACCGATTCGATAAGTGACGGTTTACCCGAGAAATGGTTCACACCCGGAAAGTCGGTCCATTATCACTATCCGAACTCTCAGCAAGCTGCAACCCTCTGGTACCACGATCACGCACTCGGGATTACCCGCCTGAATGTGTATGCAGGTCTGTCCGGCTTTTATATTATTCGTGACGAATACGAAAGTCGGATGAATTTGCCCGCCGGACCCTATGAGATCCCGCTAGTGCTTCAGGATCGCATGCTCGACGATCGAGCCAATCTTGTATACGCGCCCACGGCTGACGGCGGGACGAAGCTTCCGCCAGGAGCCTGGGGCCCGCAATTCTTTGGCGACTTGCCAGTATTAAACGGTGTGATCTATCCATATCTGGACGTTGAACCTCGACCTTATCGCCTGCGTCTGCTGAACGCGGCCAACAGTCGATTCTTCAACCTGTACCTAAATCTCGCGCACAGTCCCACCGACACTCCTTCGCTAGTTAGATTTCATCAGATTGGAAGTGACGGTGGATTTCTTTCGGCACCCGTCTTGATCCAAAAGCTGCTCCTCGGGCCCGCGGAGAGAGCTGATCTCATTATTGATTTTTCCGGTTTGGCCGGTAAGACAATTACCCTCTCAAACGATGCCGCTGCACCGTACCCAGGGTGGGATGAGTTGTACGAATTACGCGCGCCACTCAGCGAGCTGATGCAATTCCGAGTGAGTCTTCCTCATTCTCCAACAGCGACAAGCTACAATTTCCCATCCAATTCGAAATCCCAACGCATGGATCCGAGCAAATCGGTCATCACCCGCGATTTCGTGCTAATTGATTGCAAGAATCAGAAAGCTCTCGCAACGCAGGGGACTGCCGTGCCCTTGTGCGGGCCCATCACGAGACCAGGGATGTTGATCAATATGAAAGGTTATGATTCTCCGGTAACGGAATTTCCGAAATTAAATTCAACAGAGAAGTGGCGATTCATCAACACAACAGACGATTCTCATCCGATGCATCTGCACCTTGTGCAATTTCAGATTCTCGAACGGCAGGGTTTCAACTCAAGGGCCTTTGCGAAAGGGCAGTTAGAGCTGATCGGAAACCCGCGCCTTCCTGCTCCAGGGGAATCCGGCTGGAAAGACACCGCAGTCGTCAATCCAGGAGAGGTCCTCAGCATTCTGATTCGATTTGAAGGATACACAGGGAAATATGTATTCCATTGCCATGTTGCCGAGCACGAAGACAACGATATGATGCGTCCTTTCGTCGTGGTCGAATGATTCGAATCCGCTGATGTCAACCCTCCAGCGCGGGAAAAGATTTCGCGCAGGAAATCAACGTCGCCCTCTCTTACCTGATGTCTTGAAGACATTGATCCGTCATTTATCGATGAAACGGTCGCTGTCGCCGAGAAGACAAGAAAATTGATCAGACGCTTGGCTGGAGGCATTAGCCCGACACGGCTTCCCGCGAGCATTTCTGGGCTTCCCTCGTCTCGTGCGCATCAGTAAACATTGGTTGGGCGTAGATTTGCACAGGCGACCCGATATATAGGCGTTGACCTAGATCGTGGCCCTTGATACAGTGGTTTCACTTCACGGTGCCCTGATCGCAGGATTGGGCTTAATAGGGAATCCGGTGTGAATCCGGAACTGCCCCGCAGCGGTAAGCAGGAACG
>Ga0335075_10007248_pt1 | contig 17060 bp, 14 predicted proteins | sample Lox_Sample_24_FD_206723 | JGI IMG/M metagenome (GOLD analysis project Ga0335075, IMG submission 206723) | Soil microbial communities from Loxahatchee National Wildlife Refuge, Florida, United States - Lox_Sample_2.4 | ecosystem: Environmental > Terrestrial > Soil > Wetlands | place: USA...
GAGCAGATCAGCCACAAGCGGCCGGCCCCAGGCTCACCCAGGCGAGCAGATACAGCGAGACCAGCCACGAGACGGACCAACTAGAACGAGACACCGGCCAGTTCGACTGAGACAGGACACCCGGCGGGGGACTGTCCGCGAGCGGGTATTGACCGGCCCGGCTTGCAGTGTAATTATGATTACATGAGTACAGGGCAAGAGATTCGTGGATGGTTCGCCGGGCGACTGCCCGACGAGTGGTTCAGCGGGCCGGCTGAGGTCGTGGTAGACCGCGAGGAGATCACGGTCGTCGGGACCCTGCCCGCGCCCGAGGCCGATGACGGCGCGGATGACGCCGAGCGGGCGTCCGCCGCCGAGGGCCGGGTGAAGCGGTTCCGCGAGGACACCAGGGAGCGGCGGATCGAGATCGCCCGGGAGGCCGAGCAGCGATTCCGGCGCAAGGTCGCCTGGGGAGTCAGCTGCGGTGAGGTCAGTGAGATGTTCACCACGCTGTCCGTGCCGGTGATGACCCGGCTGAGGCAGTCGGAGCGGCGGGTCCTTGACACGCTGGTGGACGCGGGCGTAGCCCGCAGCCGCAGCGACGCGCTCGCCTGGTGCGTGCGGCTGACCGGGGAGCACGCGGACGCCTGGCTGGGCGAGCTTCGCGCCGCCCTGCTGCATGTCGAGGAGGTTCGCGCGCAGGGGCCTAGTACCGGCGGACCTGCGGTAACAGATTCTTAGCGTTTTCTGGGATTCCCCCCACTTGAGCCCGGGTCGGATACCGTGACTTGGGAAGATCAAAGTGGCGGCGCTGTCTTTGGCCCGCACCGTCGTTGTGCCGGCACCGTCCATCCCCGACCGGATGGCGTGGGGCGCCGAAGGGAAGCTCATGGATCTGCGCGACCTGGCATACCGGCTGTACGAGCGCAGGCTCGAGGCCTCGCTGCACGGCACGGCCATACCGAAGCACGTTGGCGTCATGTGCGACGGCAACCGCCGGTGGGCGCGGATGGCCGGGCTGACCGACGTCAGCACGGGGCATCGCCGGGGCGCGGACAAGATCTTCGAGCTGCTGCAGTGGTGCCGTGAATCCGGCGTCGAGGTCGTGACTCTCTGGCTACTGTCGACCGACAACCTCAACCGGCCCGCCGAGGAGCTCACCCCCCTGCTGAAGATCATCGAGGACACCGTGACCGGCCTGGTCGACGAGGGCTGGCACGTGAACCCGATGGGCGCGCTCGACCTGCTGCCCGACGACATGGCCAGGACACTCAAGCATGCCGCGGAGGCCACCGCGGGCAATCCCGGCCTGCTGGTCAACGTCGCCGTCTGCTACGGCGGCCGCCGCGAGATCGCCGACGCGGTCAGATCCATGCTCCAGGAGCACGCGAGCAGGGGCACGACGATCGAGGAGCTGGCCGAGATCCTCGACGTCGAGCACATCGCCGAGCACCTGTACACCGCGGGCCAGCCCGATCCCGACCTCGTGATCCGCACCAGCGGCGAGCAGCGCCTAGGCGGGTTCCTGCTGTGGCAATCGACACACTCAGAGTTCTACTTCTGCGACGCTTACTGGCCTGCCTTCCGCAAGGTCGACTTCCTGCGCGCGCTGCGGTCCTATGCCGAACGTAACCGCAGGTTCGGCGCCTAGTCAGGGAAAAGTCACCCGAATAAAGGCTTTAATAACGCCTGGATCACGGGTACCTTCAAAGTGGCGGATGGCTCCATGGCCACTCCGCCACGGGAGGCCCCCTGTACGCGTCCACGCGTCGTGAGAGGGCCGGCGCGGCCCTCAGCGGGGGCGGCCCCGGTCCGTCTGACACGTTTGTCTACCGGGTAGGCCGGGGGCGGCGTGTCCTGTCCGCGGCGCATGGCCCAAGCGTGCGCCCAGGGGAGTTTGCGTGGCCAACTCTGTGCACCACCGGCGTACCTATGTCCTCGACACGAGCGTCCTGCTCTCCGACCCGGCGGCGATCACGCGATTCGACGAGCATCACGTGGTCATCCCAGTCGTGGTCATCACCGAGCTCGAGGCGAAGCGTCATCATCCCGAGCTGGGCTATTTCGCCCGGCAGGCCCTCCGGCACCTTGACGACCTGCGCGTCGAGTACGGACGGCTGGACACCGAGATCCCGGTAGGAGCCGTAGGCGGCACCGTCCGGGTGGAGCTGAACCACATCGACGCGGCGGTCCTCCCGGCCGGCTTCCGGCAGGGGGACAACGACACCCGGATCTTGTCCGTGGCGCGCAGCCTGGCGAACGAGGGCCACGACGTGGTCCTGGTGAGCAAGGACGTGCCGCTGCGGGTCAAGGCCTCGGCTGTCGGGCTTGAGGCCCAGGAGTACCGCGCCGAGCTCCCGGTGGACTCGGGCTGGACAGGCATGGCGGAGGTCTCGGTCGGCAGCGCGGAGATCGAGGCGCTGTACGAGCACGGCATCCTGGACCTGGACGCGGCCCGCGATTACCCCTGCCACACCGGCCTCGTCCTGACGACGGGCAGCGCCAGCGCCCTGGGCCGGGTCCGCCCGGACAAGCAGGTCCAGCTGGTGCGCGGGGACCGGGAGGCGTTCGGCCTGCACGGCCGATCGGCCGAGCAGCGGGTCGCGCTCGACTTGCTGCTTGACAGCGAGATCGGGATCGTCTCCATGGGCGGGCGGGCCGGTACCGGCAAGTCGGCGCTCGCGCTGTGCGCTGGCCTGGAGGCGGTCATGGAGCGCCGCCAGCACCGCAAGGTCATCGTTTTCCGGCCGCTTTACGCCGTCGGCGGGCAGGAGCTCGGCTACCTGCCCGGCAGCGAGGCCGACAAGATGAACCCGTGGGCGCAGGCCGTCTACGACACCCTCGGTGCCATCACCACCCAGGACGTCATTGACGAGCTCATTGCCCGCGACATGCTCGAGGTGCTGCCGCTGACCCACATCCGGGGCCGGAGCCTGCACGATGCCTTCGTCATCGTGGACGAGGCCCAGTCCCTGGAGCGCGGCGTGCTGCTCACCGTGCTGTCCCGGATCGGCACCGGCTCGCGCGTGGTCCTCACCCACGACATCGCCCAGCGCGACAACCTGCGGGTTGGCCGTCACGACGGCGTGATCGCGGTGATCGAGAAGCTCAAGGGCCACCCGCTGTTCGCCCACGTGACGCTCACCCGCTCCGAGCGCTCGGCGATCGCCGCCCTCGTCACCGACCTGCTGGAGGACACCAGCCTGTAAGAGCGGACGGCATTGAGGGAAAACGCCCAATACACTTCTTCGGGTGACGGGCGTTTTCCCCAATGAACTTGCACCCGTGCTGCCTGCCGTGTCGGTTGTCATGCCGGTCAGGAACGAGGAGCGGCACCTGGCCGACTCGGTCGCGCGGGTGCTTGCCCAGCAGTACGAGGGTGAGTTCGAGCTCGTCCTCGCCGTTGGCCCGTCCAGGGACCACACCGAGGAGATCGCCTGGCAGCTGGCCGCGGGCGACTCCCGGGTGACCGTTGTCCACAATCCCTCGGGCAAGATCGCTTCCGCCATGAACGCGGCGATCAAGGCCGCCCGCTACGACGTGATCACCCGGATCGACGGGCACGCCATGCTGCCTGACGGCTACCTCAGCACGGCCGTGCGCACGCTCGAGGAGACCGGTGCCGCCGATGTCGGCGGGGTGATGGCCGCCGAGGGCGTCACCCCGTTCCAGCAGGCCGTCGCCTGGTGCATGACGTCCCCGGTCGGCATGGGGGCGGCCGCGAACCACACCGGCGGCGATGCGGGTCCCGTCGACACCGTTTACCTGGGGGTCTACCGCCGGGACGCGATCGAGCGGGCCGGCGGGTACGACGAGAACATGATCGTGGCCGAGGACTGGGAGCTGAACTACCGCATCCGCGGCAACGGCGGGCTGATCTGGTTCACCCCCGAGCTGCGGGTCACGTACCGGCCGCGCGCCACCCTGTACACGCTGGCCCACCAGCACTTCCGCTACGGCCGCTGGCGCCGGGTGGTCGCCCGGCGCTACCCGGAGACGGTCAACCGGCGCTACCTGGCGCCGCCGGCGGCGGCCGCCGCCGTCGTGCTCGGAACGCTACTGGGCGTCGCCGGGCTGGCGGACTGGGCCGCGGACGGCCCGCCGGCCGTGCAGTACGCGCTGGCCGGACTCGCCGTTCCCGTCGCCTACCTGGCCGGCGTGACCGGGGCGGCCATCGTCTTGCCGCGGGGACTGCGGCCCCGGGTCCGGGCGCGGGTGCCGCTGGTGCTGGCCACGATGCACATGACCTGGGGCCTGGGCTTCCTGACCAGCCCGCGCAAGCTAGGAAGGCCGAAGCGGGCCTAGCGCTCAGCCGGGCCTAATATTTGGTCCATGGGCTTTGACCTGAAGGCTGAGCTGGACTCGGTCGCCGGGCAGGGATACGACCTGTACGGCAAGTACCTGAATCCACAGATGCCACGCGCGCTGCACACGATCGGCTTCGACAAGGTCTACGTACGGGGCGAGGGCGCCTACCTGTACGACGACGCGGGCAACGCGTACGCCGACTTCCTTGCCGGGTTCGGCGTGTTCGCTGCGGGCCGCAGCCACCCAGTGATCAAGCAGGCGCTGCACGACGCGCTGGACGTGGACTTCGCCGCCTGGACCCAGCTCGACTGCCAGCCGATCTCCGGGCTGCTCGCGCAGCGGTTGCTGGCCAAGGCGCCGGGCATGGAGCGGGTGTTCTTCTGCAACAGCGGCACCGAGGCGGTCGAGTCGGCGCTGAAGTTCGCGCGGCACGCCACCGGCAAGGGCAGGGTCATCTACGCTAACGACGGGTTCCACGGGCTGACCGCGGGGTCACTGTCGGTGAATGGCTCGCAGGAGTTCCGCCGCGGGTTCGGGCCGCTGCTGCCGGGCACGATGATCGGGCTGGGGGACCTGCCGGCGCTGGAGGCGGAGCTCAAGCGGGGCGACGTGGCCGCGCTGATCATCGAGCCGGTGCAGGGACACGGGGTGGCCATGCCACCGCCAGGCTTCCTCGCGCAGGCGGCGGCGCTGCTGCATTCCCACGGCGCGCTGCTGATCGCCGACGAGGTGCAGGCGGGGCTGGGGCGAACGGGGAAGTTCTTCTCCTATCAGCACTCAGAAGGCGTGACACCCGACATCATCACCGTGGCCAAGGCGCTGTCGGGCGGCTACGTGCCGGTCGGGGCGATGCTGACCACGGACAAGATCTTCAGCTCGGTCTACTCGTCGATGGACACGATCATGGTCCACTCGACGACGTTCAAGGGCGGGCCGCTGGCGATGGCCGCCGGGCTGGCATCGCTGGCGGTCATCGAGGACGAGGGCCTGGTGGAGAACGCCGCCCGGATGGGCGCCGCGCTGACCGCCGGGTTGCACGGGCTCAAGGAGAAGTACGGCCTGATCGCCGACGTGCGCGGCCGCGGCCTGATCATCGGCATCGAGTTCGGGCGGCCATCGGGCATGCGGGCGAGGGCCGGCTGGGCGATGCTCCAGAAGGCGCGGGTCGGGCTGTTCGCGCAGATGGTGGTCGTCGCGCTGTTCCAGCGGCACCGGATCCTCACGCAGGTCTCCGGCGACCACATGGAGGTAATCAAGCTCATCCCGCCGCTGATGATCGGCGACACCGAGGTCAGGCTGTTCCTCGACGCGCTGGACGAGGTCATGGCCGACGCGAGCAAGGGATCTGGCCTGATGTGGGACTTCGGGCGGACGCTGATCAAGCAGGCGGTAAGCCAGTAACGGCGCCCCCGGGCGCACGGCCGGCCCGGTCGCCTACCCGATGACCTCGGACCTCAGCAGGATCTCCGCGACCGCGAGGTCAGCCGGGTAGGTGACCTTCATGGTGCGCTCGCTGCCCGCGACCACGTGGACCGGGACATCGGGCAGGTAGCGGAGGATTACCCCGCAATCGTCGGTCGGGACGAAGGCGGGGTCACTGGCGGCCATCTCGTGCGCCAGGGCGATCACGGAAAGCCGGAAGCCCTGGGGGGTCTGGCAGCGCATGAGTGACTCGCGCGGCGGCACGTGGTGCATCACCCCGTCCTTGACCACCACGATCGTGTCCGGCGTCGGGACGGCGGTGCCGATCGCGTCGTGCTCCCGCAGCGCGGCGACGCAGTCCGCGATGACGCGCTGGTCGACCAGGGGCCGGGCCGCGTCGTGGAACAGCACGCCGGTTGCCGCTGGGTCGTTGCGGGCGGCCAGGTGGCCGATCGCGTTGCGGACCGAGTCGGCGCGGGTGACTCCGCCCTCGATCACGGCGCATCCCTGCCCGGCCCCGCCGAGGCCCGCGACCAGGCCGGCGGCCTCCTCGACGAAGGCAGCTCCCATGACGAGGAGCACCTCATCGATCCCGGGGGCGGCGCTGAAGGCCGCGACACAGTGCTCGACGAGCGACCGGCCGTCGAGGGTCAGCAGCTGCTTAGGCCGGGCGGCGCCGAACCGGGTGCCCGTACCGCCGCCGAGGACCACCGCCACCATCCGTGTAACCGTCACATGCGGGACTTTACCGGGGCGTGGGTCGTGTCTAGCCGGGTGGCGCGCGGCCAGACCTGTACCCTGGGTCAATGTGAGCGCGGTGTCAGTGCCGTATACCTCGCGGGTAGCCGACCGCGTCACCGTGGACATCGCACGGTGGGCGGCGGCGCGGCAGCTCGCGCCTATCGCGGTGGCCACGTTCGCACTGGGGTTCGGCATCATCGCGGCCGCCTGGTTCACCGAGCGGTCGGCCCAGGCCCAGGTGATCGGGTGCGCCTTCCTCGTGGCCTGCGTGTCCGCGGCGCACGTGGCCCGGGCGATGACGGGGCCGAAGGTCACGGTCGCGACCGAGTGGGGCCGGGCGGCCTGCGGCCTGCTCGCCGAGCTCGCCGTCTACGCCGGCCTTGCCGCCGCCGGCGGCGGGATCCTGGATGGCCTCAGCGGCCCCTTCGGGCCGATGCTGCGCTCCACGATCGTGGACCGGGCCGGCGGCCATGGAGCCGCCGGGGCCTGGCTGCTGGCCGTGCTGGCCGCCGTCATGCTCGTGCTGCTCCACGTGGCCGACCTGTGCCGGGCTGGCCCGTCGGCGAGGCTGCCCAGGCTCGGGTCCGCGCGGCTGCTGCTGGCCGGCCTCGCCCTGCTGCTGGCCGGCCCGCGCGCGGCGCTGCTGCTGGCCACCGTCTTCAGCCTGCTCGGGCTGCTGCACGACCTCGTCAGGCGGGGCAGCAGCGGGGACTCGGGCCCTTCCGGTGCCCGCGGTGGCACGGTCGTCGCCGGGTACCGGGGCGACGGGCCGCTGTCGGCCTGGATCGGCGGCTTCGTCGAGGGGCGGCTGCCGCCGATGACGCCGCTGCTGGTCGGACTGCTCGTCACCTGCATGCTGGCTGGCCTCGGGTTGCGGAACCTGCCGGGGATCTTGGTGCTCACCCCGGCCGAGGCGATGCTGCTTGCCGCGCTCGGTTCCTCGCACCTGCATGACGGCCGTGGTGACTGGCGAGTGCCGCCGCTGCTGCAAGCGGGGGAGTACGTGTTCCTCGCCGCGGCAGGCTACGCGGGCCACGTGCCGGCCTACGTGACGTTCGGCCTGGTGGCGGCGGTCGGGCTGCGTCACCTTGACATGGCCTACCGGGCCAGGAACCGGGTGCCGCTGAGCTGGTTCATGGCCCGGCGGCCGTCCCGGCTGCCCCGTGCGGACTGGCGCGGCCTCGGCTGGGAGGGGCGGATGATCCTGGTCGGCCTGGCCCTGCTGCTTGGCCTCGCGCCGGGCGTCTACCTGGTGCTCGCGGCCTACCTCGCCCTGCTCGGCGCCATGGACTTCCTCGGCGGCTGGTCCAACGCCAGCCTGGTGGCGGCACAGCTGGGAGGACCTCCCGCGGTCGATCGCTAGCGGGCCGTGACATACGTCACCGGCCGGCTGGTGGTGGCCCCGCCGGCCTCGCCCAGTTTTTTGCCGCGAAACGGGCCCAACGGCTGATCTACCGGAACAAGCTGTACGCATCCCCTATATGGCCTGGGGAGTCCGTCCATGCGATACCAAGTAACATCGCGAGGGTGACTAACGACCGGGGGCAGCCGGGGAGGGAAGCATGCGGCTGAGTTACAGGCGGCTGGGGTCCCTGCGGCTCAGTTCCATGCGGATGGGTGACCCCTGGCGGTCGCCCGCCACCTGGCCCGGCTACTGGCTGGCCGCTGTCTTCGCCGTCTCCACCCTCTATGCGGGGCTGTTCGCGCTGGTCAGCTCCGATCCGGTGCACCGTCTGTGGGGCGACATGGCGTTCTGGGGGTACGGCGTCGCCCTCGTCGCGGCCCTGCTCGCCGGGGGCAGGCGCCGGGACGGCGCGGGCCGGTGGGGCGTCGACGTCGCCCTCGTCGCGGCCCTGCTCGGGGCGCTGGTGATTCCGCTTTCCGTGATGGCGGCCCGCGGCCTGAGCCAGCCGGAGGTGGACGTGGTGGCCAAGTCCGCGTCCATGCTGATCCACACGGGTACGCCCTACGCGAGTGCGGCCTCGCTCGCGAGCACCACCGACCCCAACGCCTATAACCCGTACCTGCCGGTGATGGCACTGTTCGGGCTGCCGCGCGCGCTGTTCGGGAAGGCGGCCCTGACCGACCCCCGCATCTGGTTCGGCCTGGCGTTCCTGGCCGTCTTCGCCTGGGCATTGCGGGCGGGCGGGGCCAGGGACGCCTGGCGCTGGACGGTCCTCGTCGTGGCCAGCCCGGTGATCGCGCTTGAGCTGGCCGTCGGCGGCACCGACGTGCCGATGGTGGCCTTCCTCAGCCTCGGCTTCGGGCTGCTCGCGACGGCCAGCAGCCGGCGGATCGCACTGGCCGGCGTCGCCCTGGGCATCGCCGCTGGCATGAAGGCGACGGCCTGGCCGGGGCTGGTGGTCGCGATCGTCATGCTCGCCGCCAGGGATGGCTGGCGGGCAGCGCTCCGGTTCACGCTGATCGCGGTGGCGGTGGCCGCGGTCTGCGTCGGGCCGTTCCTGACCGACCCTAGGGCGCTGGTCATGAACACGATCGAGTTCCCGCTTGGGCTGGCCTACGTCAAGTCCGCGGCAGCCAGCCCGCTGCCCGGGCACCTGATCGCTGGCCTAGGCCGGGCCGGGCACACGACGGTCGTCGTGCTCCTGGTCCTGACCGCGGTCGGCATCGCCGCCACGCTGGTCACCCGGCCACCGCGGACGGTGCCCCGCGCGGTCTTCCTGCTCGCCTGGGCGATGTCGCTGATGTTCGTGCTCGCGCCGTCGACCCGGTTCGGGTACTTCATCTACCCGGGCACCCTCGCGCTCTGGCTGATCGCGGTCACCGCGGGCCGGGAGGCCGGAAGCCGCCCGGAATCCTACCCGGTCGCGAACGCCGCACAGGGCTGAACCATGCCGTATGCCAGAAACTCGGGAGAATAGGGTGACTCAGGCATGATGGGGCAAGGCCGGGGAAGTGTCGATGTCCGATTGTGCGGGAGACTGAGCGTCGGCTTGATCTAAGGCCGCATCGAACACACGGTAAGGGCGTCTAGAGTTGGTTCGTGCACTCACGACTGCCAGGAGCGCGCAGGAGCGCCGTGAAGGATAAGGCTGTCGTAGAGCGGAGTGGGGGACCCGTTCTGCTCCGTAATGCTAGTTATCAGGCCGTCAGCGAGGCGCTGGCTGGGCCGATGGGTAGGCTCCGGGCGGCAGGCAAGTGGTACCGGGACTGGTCGTGGGTGGCGGGCTGGGTGTTCGCCGCGATGACTTCGGCCCCGGCCCTGCTCGCGGTGGCCTGGCTGGTGCCGGGGACCGCGCTGCTGCTGGCGGGGCGACTGCTGCCCACGCCGATGATCATCATCTTCGTGCCGCTCGCGATCGCGCTGTGCTATTTCGCCATGCGGCAACTGCCGATGAGCTGGCCCCGGTTCGCCCCGGGCCGCGACGCGACCCCAGCGTCGCCTGAGGCTGCTGAGACGGTCCTCGATCCGGCCCTGGACGGCACCGCGGGCAGCCGTCCGGCCCGGCGGCCAGCCGTGCCCGCGTGGACGGTGCTGCTCACCCTCGCGGTGGCGGTGGGATTTGCCGGCTGGCAGGTACTGGAGAGATCGCAGCAAGTCATCGTGGCCACTGGTGCCGGTGAGTACTTGCAGTACGCGTACTGGATCGCCCACCACGGGACGGCCAGGATTCCCCTGCTTCCCTATGACTTCGGCCTCCCGAGCTCGTCCGCTAACGCCATTGCCGGGGCGGGCCTGCGGTTCACCAGCCCGGGCTTCCTGGCGCACGGCTCCGCGCTGTCGCCGGCGTTCATGGCCGGGCTGCCGCTGGTGCTTGCCGCCGGGATCTGGGCGCACGGCGTCAGCGGTGCGTTCCTCGTGGGGCCGGCGCTCGGCGGCGGCGCGATCCTCTCATTCGCCGGCCTGGCCGGGCGCCTCATTGGCCCCCGGTGGGCACCGGCCGCGGCCCTCGTGCTCGCCGTCGTGCTTCCAGAGCAGTACGCCAGCCGGACGACACTGAGCGAGCCGCTGGTGCAGGTGCTGCTGTTCGGCGGCCTGTGCCTCGTGCTCGACTCGCTGGCGGTGCGGCGCCGGCGCAGCAGCCTGGCCAGCGTCGTACGGTCCAGCCCGGCCGAGGACCTGGCCGGCGCCGCCCCGCTGGGTCCCGACGACTACGACACGCTCCGCATCGGCGACCCCATCACCGACAGCGGCCCCGCGACCGGCAGCGATCCCGTCACCGGCGGCGAGGCTGACATCCTGGACAGCGCCGGCCCGATCACCACCGAGACCAGCCCGGATGTGAGGGTAATCCCGATCGGGCTGCCCGCCAGCCCGGTCCCCGCCGCCAGCCGTAGCCCGGAGACCATCGCGGTCACCAGCCAACCGGGAGGCATCCCGTGGCAGGCGATGACGCTGGCCGCGTTCGGCGGGCTGGCGCTCGGCCTGACGATGCTGGCCGACATCGGGTCGCTGAACATCCTGCTGCCACTGTTCCCCTTCCTAGGCCTCATGTTCGTGGCCAGGCGCCCTCAGGCCGGGCCAATGGCCGTCGGGGTGCTGATCGGCATCGGGCTCAGCGTGCTCGCGGGCACCGAGCTGGCCCGGCCCTACCTGTCCTCGCTAGAGCCCCAGCTGCACGACATGGGCGTGGCCGTCGCCGGGTTCGCCGTGCTGACCGCGCTGATCGCACCGCTGGCCATCCCGGCCGTCCGGGCCTGGGCACGGCGGATCAGGAACTGGCGGCTGCCGCTTATCGGGCTGTCAGGCAAGACCCTCCGGGTGCCCCTGCTCCAGCTCCTGCTTGAGGCACTGGCGGTGCTTGTCCCCGTGGCCGCGCTCGTCGGGCTGGCAGTGCGCCCCTCGGTCCAGGTCACGCAGGGGGCGACCGATCCGTACTACATCCACTACATTGCCTCACTGCAGCGACTGGCCGGGCTGGCCGTCAACGGCCGGCGGCAGTACTACGAGCAGAGCTTCAACTGGGTGATCTGGTACCTCGGGGTACCGGCCGTCCTGCTCGCCTGCGGCGGAGCGGCGCTGCTGACCCGCCGCTGCGTGCGCGCCCTGCTGCACTGGCGGGGCGCCGCCGCCGCGGCCCGGGCCTGGGGACTGCCGCTGCTGATTTTCGGCTGGTCGACGGCGACGGTCTTGTGGGACCCGGCGATCTACCCCGACCAGCCCTGGGCGAGCCGTCGGCTGCTGCCTGTCGTGATACCCGGACTGATCTGCCTCGCCCTGTGGGCGTGCTCCCGGGTGCGGCTGCGGGCGGCTGAGCTTGAGGCGGGGCCGATCGCCCTCGGACTTGTGGTCGCCTGCTCCGTGCTGGCCGTGGTCGCACCCGCGGCGGTCACGACGTTCGACCCCGGCTACGCCGGTACCGGGAAGGCACGGCACCCGGCGGTGCGAGGGATGGCGCTGACGAGCACATTCAAGGACGAGAAGCCAGTGGTGTCCGGCTTGTGCACGGCCATCAACGGCGGAGCTAGCCCGGGGGAGTCGGCGGCGAGCGTGATCATCGTCGACTCCGCGACGGCTAACGCGCTCACTCAGGTCGTGCGGGGCATCTGCGACGTGCCGACCGCGCGGATGGACGGCGCGTCGGCCGCTCTGGTAGGTCAGGCAGTCGAGGCGATCGAGCATGCCGGGCGACGGCCGGTACTCCTCGGCAGCACGCCGTCGTCCGTCGACCTGATCGGGTCCGTGCCGAAGCAGGTACTGCACCTGTCCACGACCCAGGATGCCCAGGATCTCAACGGCCCGCCGGCCGCTCCGTGGCCCCTGACCTACGCCGTCTGGATGGACTCGCCCCAAGGCTCCTAACCGATTTGCTTCGTTCGGCCAGAGCTCATAGAGTGTTCTCAGCGACGCGGGGTGGAGCAGTTCGGTAGCTCGCTGGGCTCATAACCCAGAGGTCGTAGGTTCAAATCCTACCCCCGCTACCAAGGTCAGGGCCGGTTCTCGAATAGAGGGCCGGCCCTTTCGCGTTGTGGTTGTGAACGGATTTGTAAACCTCACGGGCGGTTGTTGTCCAGGTCGGTCTCGACGTACTGACGCATGGCGAGGGCAACGTCCGGGTGTCCAACGCGCTTGCTCAGGCCTTCCCAATCGATGCGCGCCTTGCGGTCCGCCGTCAGGTAGCTGCGGCGTATGTCGTGGAGGTGGATGCTAGGCAAGACACCTAGTCAGTAATGGCACCGATTAGCCATATTCATTACTAGGTGTGGTGAACCATTGCCGCTCCGGGGTCGTACTTGTTAGCGTGAGCGTGTCCGGTCGGGGTCATTGTCCAGATAGCACCGGATCTGTCCGAATTGAGAGGTGCTCTCAGTGGCTTCGGGACAGCAGCCGTGGCGAGTCCTGTCGGCGCTGCCCGCCTGGCAGCTGACCCAGGTCCCCCGGATGGCGCGGCACGGTGACGAGCAGAGTCCTGTTGGCAGGGCCGCCGGTGACGGGTCGGTGCAGCGGGCGGCGGAGCTGGTATCGGCGTGGTGCCGGTCCGCCCCGGTCGCGATGGCCTGGGTGCGGGAGCAGGCCGGCGGCCCCGTGCGGGTGATCACCGCCAGCCCGGCCCTGGCAGCGGCCACCGACAACGGGCAGGACGTACTCACCTTGCCGGCCGGGGCGTGGGCCGAGCTGGCCGTGGTCGCGCACCTGACCGGCTGGGACATGCCCCGCCCTTCTCCGGCCTTTGCCGTCGGCCTGCGGGCAATGGATGCCCGGCTGCGGGACTGCGCCATCTCGCATGCCATCGACGCGGCAGTCTCCGCCCGGATCCCGGCCAGCGCCGAAGACCGGCACCCGCGCAGCGAGGAGTGGGAGCGCGTCTACGGCCAGCCGGTCCCCGGACAGACAACCGCCCGGCAGTTCCAGCTGGTGACCCGCTGGCATGCCCGTGACCAGCGCGACGTCCAGGCCGTCACCACCGTCATCTGGGGAATTCGACCACGTTGCGCGATCGAGCGGGCCGTTGGCTGTCCCGCCGATGACTCCGGCTGGCCGGCCCAGCTGGCCGAGATGCTGACCGCGTTCGCCCGCACCCCCTGGCCCCGGACCCTGCTGCGCCACCCCCCGCCCCGAGCCCAGGCCGCACGGAAGCAGCCCGCCGATGAGTGAACTGCGCCACGGCTCCGAGACCACCGAACCGGAGGGCACCCTCGATCGGCCGGCTGGTGACAGCCGTGGATTCGACAGGGATCTTGACGTGCTGTCCGTTGAGGATCAGCTTCCCCCTCGGCAGGGCGCGCACGCCGCCGCCTTGAGCGATGATCCCCAGTACGACGAGGCCGACCTAGGGGCCGAGTACGACGGCGACCTTGCCGCGCTAACCGGTGAAGACCATATTGGGGACACCGTTGAAGGCAACGCCCCCGCTCTGGGCGAAGGAGATTCCCCTGTCCAGCCGCACATCACTCACTACCAGGCCAACTTCAGGGGCGAGCAACTCGACCTCTGGACTGATGGCGAGGGTCGCTGGGCAAGCGATTACAAGCGCGACGACGATGCCCTTCCGGTCGATCATCTGGCCGATGCGCGTTCCCGGATGGGACCCGAAGCGATGCCAGCGACAGAGTGGGCTGACGGCCACGAGATCGCGGTAACCCGTGACCCCAAGGACGGCGTGTGGATTCCGGGCTTGCCAGGTGAGGTGCCGGATGAGGCCGGGGACGTGGATACTCGGCCAGAAGGTCCACGACTGGCATACAAGAGGAAAGGCAGGATCAGGCCATGCCAGTAACGGATGACGAGGTCGCAGCGCTTCGTGCCTACCTCCGGGGAAACCAGGCACTCCAGCAGGAGCTGTACGGGCGGATGACTACGCCGGCCGCGCGGGCCAGGTACTCGGCACTCGTCGCGGCGGCGTTCTTCGAGGCTGTTGACCGCCGGTTCGGCGGGCGCGACTCGGCTTCTGAGGTGATCGAGTACGTCGCCGACGTCCGGGCGCGGGTGCCCGAGGTGGGCCAGGAGATCGACCCAAGCCCTGCTGAACGCCTGATAAGTCGCGTCATGACTGGCGCGGACACGTCGGACATCGCTGGTCGCACTAAGGGGAAGATCTTCATCGTCTTCCTCATGGCCCTGGTTTCCGATGCCCAATACGACGACGTTCAGCTAGAGGCGTTCCTCGCGGAGGCGCGCAAGACTGCTGATGACGGGCTAGAGGCCTGAAGGCGGAACAGGTGTGGACATCACAAGCGAGTACGTTGCCGCACTACGGAGTTGCCTGACCGGGGAAGGCGATTACAGCGGGCTAAGCGCGGGACTCCAGGCCCGGGACGGTGGCGACCGCAGCGCGCGAATCTTCCTCGCGTTCGCAGGGGCGGCCCTGCGTTGCGCCGCCAGGCGGCGTTTCCCCGAGGGCTACACGGACGCTGACGTGGTCAGGCTAGTGGGACACACACGCGCGAGGTTCGCGGAAGATGGCTACGAGGTCGATCCGCTGGCGGCCGAGGCCATTGTCCGCGACGCCCTCGGAGATACGGCCGCGACCGCCCACCAGGACGGGCTGGCGATGGGGACAGCCCTGTTCCCGCTCCTGCTCGATCTCCTTGACCAGGAAGGCATCACCGCGGATCAGGTAGATGACTTCCTCACGACCGAGGTCGTTCCCCTAGCAGAAGCCTGGCTGGCGCGTGAGAAGTCGGCGTCCCCCTCGGACAGGGCGAGCCGCTGAGCCCAGTCCATTGACTCCGCCAGCGACGCGCCTTACCGAGCCGTGTTGCCGAGCCGAGTATGTTGCCGAGTTAAGCCGTACTTGATCAAGGCGACGGCGCTCCGCGCCGTCGCGCCCGGTCGCGCCCGGGGCGGGCGTGCTGCCTGGGGGCCGACCCGCCCCACCGCGCCGGGCAGCTGGCACGAAGTCGGTTACCGTTGCAGATCAACGGCGGTGCTGCCGCCGCCGGGTCACCCAGAGTCTGCAGCAGGGTCTCAGGTGAGGCGGCGGCTGAGCCGCCAGAAGCAGCAGCCGGAGAGGGCCAGGGCCACGGCGAGGTAGATCGCGGTCTCGGTCCACTGGAAGGCCCAGTAGCGGCTGGCGGGCTGGTAAGCGACGCTCTCCCGGATGCCCCGGCTGGCCAGGCACTCGATGAAGGCGTGGGGGGTGTCGTCCGGTTGCGGGGTACAGGCGGCCGGGATGCTGCTGGTCGCCTGCCCGGCGGCGTTGACGGTACCGGCGGACAGGATCCAGGCGCCAGGCTGGCCGGGCAGGTTCTCGGTGCCGAGATGGAACTGGCTGGAGTGCGGGCCGCCGTCTTGCAGCGTGATCGTTCGCAGCGAGGTGACCGAGACGACCGCGTGCTCGGCCGGGAGCAGGTTCGGGCGGATCCACAGCGGCATGGCGATCTGAGCGGCGGCGAAGATGGCCAGGGTGACGGCCATGGCCGGGAGCGCGCGGCGGATCAGCGCCCCGGCGGTGACGCCGAGGGCGTAGCCGAACGCGGCGTAGCCGAGCGGGGTGATGCCATGGGTGGCGAAGGCCAGCGAGTTGAACCGGCTCATGGCGAAGAACGTGCTTGTGGCGCCGAGGCCGACGGCCCGGCCGATCGGCGCCGCCCACCACGCCTGCATCAGGTTCAGGCCCTCGGTGACCGCCATGGCGGCCAGGCCGCCGACGGCGAGCTTGGCCGCCAGCCACCGGGTCCGGGTGACGGACTGGTTCCAGGCCAGGGCGGCGGTCCCGGTCTCCAGCTCGCCCGCGATCAGCGGGGCGCCCCAGAACAGGCCGATGACGGCGGGCGCGAGCAGGATGACCGCGATGGTGAACTCGTACAGCATGAAGTAGGTGTGGCCGGCGTACAGCTGCGTCAGCCAGCCGCTGGCCAGGCCCGCGCAGCTGGCGGGATGGCAGCCGCTGAGGCCGCTGGCGGCGTACATGCTGGCCAGGCGCGGGCCGGTGGCCGCGAGCAGGATCGCGAACGCTGCTAGCGCCGCGACCGCGGTGACGGCCTGGGCGCGGAACTGCCGCCAGGTCAGCCAGGTCATCGTTGTACCTCCAGGTGGTTGCGGCGACCGCGCCCCGTGGCTGGCCTCATGTAGGCCAGCACGAGGTCTTCCAGGCCGACCTCGGAGGCGGTCCAGGCCGGGTCGAGGACCGGGCCGGCGCTGCGGACCAGCAGCGTGCTCTGCACGTCGGTGTGGCTGGCCGAGATGACCTGCACGCCGGCCGGGAGGCTGGCGGGGTCGCGGCGCGGCCCGGACAGCAGCCGGTGGGTGGCCAGCAGTTCCTCCGTCGGCCCGGCGACCTGCACCCGGGACGCCACAAGCACGACCAGGTAGTCGCAGGCTCGCTCCAGGTCCCCGACCAGGTGGGAGGACAGCACCACCGACAGGCCCTGCTCGGCGACCGACTCCATCAGGTCGGCCAGGAACTCCCTGCGGGCCAGCGGGTCCAGGCTGGCCACCGGCTCGTCCAGGACTAGCAGCTCGGGCCGCTTCGCGATGGCCAGCGTCAGTGCCAGCTGGGCGCGCTGCCCGCCCGACAGCGTCCCGGCCTTCTGCCCTAGGTCGAGGTCCAGGCGCCTGACGCGGTCGCGGGCCAGCCCCGCGTCCCAGCCCGGGTTGAGGTGCGCCCCTAGCCTCAGGTGATCGGCGACCGACAGCCCGGCGTAGACCGGCGCGCCCTGGGCCAGGTACCCGACCCGGGCCAGCTGCGCGCGCCCGGACCCGGGCC
>Ga0335075_10007249_pt1 | contig 17060 bp, 10 predicted proteins | sample Lox_Sample_24_FD_206723 | JGI IMG/M metagenome (GOLD analysis project Ga0335075, IMG submission 206723) | Soil microbial communities from Loxahatchee National Wildlife Refuge, Florida, United States - Lox_Sample_2.4 | ecosystem: Environmental > Terrestrial > Soil > Wetlands | place: USA...
GACGTTCTCTGTGGCTGCGCACCGGAAAAATCGAATGCGGAGGTCAGATCGCCGCAGATCGACCTGCGCCACGCGCTCAGGTTTGGTTCTTCCACACCGAAGCGTTTCTCAAGGAAGCGCAAGACCGACGAATGATCAAAGACCTCCGAGCACACCCATCCGCCTGCGCTCCACGGTGAAATCACCAGCATGGGAACCCGCGGCCCCAGTCCGATCGGCTGCAATCCGCCTGGGTCCGCACGCGGAGTCAATGGATGCAGGTGGTTGGTGTACTTGTCCCGATCGACAAACTCGTCCAGCAGGCTCTCGCGCAAATCAGACGAGACCATGCCGTGCGCGCCGGGCGCAGAGGTTGGTGGCGGCATGGGCGGCACAACGTGATCGAAGAGTCCGTCGTTCTCGTCGTAGTTGATCAGCAGCGCGGTCCTGCTCCACACTTCGGGGTCAGCCGTGAGCGCATCGAGCACAAGCGAGACATAGTAGGCTCCATCCGTGGGCGACGCCTTGGGATGCTCACAGTACTCATGCGGCGCCACGATCCAGGAAACCTGCGGCAGGCGGCCTCTTACTACGTCATCGCGCAAATCGCGCAATGTATGGTTGGAAACGCCCAGCCGCACAAGGTTGCTCTCCGGCGCAGCGCCTTCCTGCACATGATATTGCGCAAAAAATTCAAGCGAATTATCCGTGTAGTTATCGGTGGGAGTGTCGGGAATGCCGGTCCCGCCTTGATAAACCTTCCAGGAAACACCGGCTTTTTCGAGCCGTTCCGGATATGTAGTCCACGTGTAGCCATTCACATCGTGGCGTTCTTCAAGACCGGGTCCATTTTTCTCTCGTCCCAGCCGGTTGCGCGCATCGATCGTCCCCGTCCAAAGGTAGATTCGATTGGGACAGGTATCGGCAAACACAGAGCAGAAGTAGGCATCGCACAGCGTGAAGGCATCGGCGAGCGCGTAGTGAAAGCTCAGGTCGCGCCGCTTGAGATAGCCCATCGTCAGAACGTCCTGCTTCTGATTGATCCATTGATCGTAGTGACCGTTGTTCCATGCCAGGTGGCCGCTGCTCCAGCCGTGATCGGTATCTGCCTGGTGTTCGGTTGTCCGCTGCGGATCGAGATAAAAAGGGAGCACGTGCGTTGCGCCGGGCGAGAGTCCGCGATTTCGATAACGCTCCGTCCTGACCGTAGCCGCGGGCTGGTGCCAGACAGTCTTTCCGCTGGGCAAAGGCGCAGGGCGCGGATCGTTGAAGCCGCGCACGCCGCGCAGCGTTCCAAAATAATGATCGAAGGAACGATTCTCCTGCATCAGAATGACGACGTGCTCCACATCCTGAATGGTTCCCGTCCTGCGTCGCGGAGGAATCGCCAGCGCCGCCTCAATCGAGGGCGGCAGGACAGTCGAACCCGTGGCCGCAGCCATCAGCCGTAGAACATCGCGTCTGGATTTCACCGGTCTCCTCTTCGCGGCAACGGAAAAGCCTGCTCCGCGCCACGGTTCGTTGGCGCAGTTCTAAAACGCTCCAGAACCATGATAACGACGAGCGCAGCATCTTTTTCCGCCACAGCCGGAGAGAAGGCGTCTCGAAAGGGAATTATTGGAAGGACAAGTCGGACAGTCTGGATGGGTGTGATTCGGGGTCGCGCGCTGGGCCCAGCCTAACGCCGACTCGGCATAACGCGAGAAACGAGGCTTTTGCGCCCACTGCGTCCACCGCTTTGTTGCAACAGGTCGCAGATTGCGGCCGCCTGCCTGCGCGCCAGATCCGATTGCGCCCTGTCAGACGCAAGCTGCGCCGCTTTTTGCGTCTCTTCGGCAGCCTGGTCATAGAGCTGCAGACCCACCAGCATTTCACCAAGCTTGAGCCGGGCAATGAAGTAATCGGGCGCGCGGTGCACGGCCTCGCGCATCTGCTCGAGCGCCTCCTCGGTTTGTGAATCGACGTAAAGGACCATGCCCAGCAGCACGCGAATCTCCGCCGCGGCCGGTCCAGTCTCAACTGCTCCGCGAAGCTGTGTAATCAAATCCCGGCGGTCGACTGCGCCCAGTGCCTGCGAGTCCCGGAACATGCTCAGCAGCAGCCTCGAGGTCTGCCGGTCAGGCGTCGCGCCTTCAAAGGGAAGGTCTGCTGCAACAGAGGTGACAGGGAGTGGGTTCTCTTCGAAACCATCGGTTCCGACACTACTCATCATCGAAAACACCTCATGAAAAGGCGGCAACAAGACTGACCGCCCAGCCTTGCTGCCTCAGGAAAACGCGCTACATCAAATCCTCAGCTTCAACCTGGTTATCGCCGCTCTTCGAGAAACCGCTTTTGAAGATCGATATCCAACTCAAAATGACCGTGAGCGCGCAACCCGTGAGCCCGATAAAAAACACCGTGTCGAGCACGTAAGTAGCGCAGTTCATCACCTTGAGTGTTTCGCTCACGCTTGCCTCGCACTTTCGACTATGGGGAGGCTATCGGCGCGTCAAGGCTGGGTCAATCTATACAAAGGTATAGTTGTATTCCCTTCCCATCCCAGACACCTTGCACATAACGATGCCCGCCGGATCGCCTTTCGCGGCGCATTGGTCGTCCGCCAGAAATGAGATCGGGCGCGCTCTTTCCATGACGATGGAGCACCCGGCTCGGGCCCTCCACCCTCCCGGTGTCCGCCGGTAGGCACAGCTGTACCTGGTTTCGAGAAAACAAATTCTGGCTTAAGGAGCTACACGATGCATCCGGCCCAACAAGTTCGAGTCCGTCAAATCCGCTCTCATCCAGATGGGAGTGGAGGGCATGACGGTCTCCGAAGTGCGCGGGCATGGATGTCAGAAGGGTCACACAGCGGTCTTCAAGGGCCGTGAGTACGAGGTGGACCTCTTACCGAAAATCAAACTGGAACTGGTGCTGCAGGACGAAGTGGCCGAAAAGGCCATCGAGTCTATCCTCAGCACTGCCTGCACCGGCGTGATCGGGGACGGAAAGATCTTCGTGCACAAATTAAGCGACGTGATTCGCATTCGCAGCCGTGAACGAGGCGGTGTGGCCGTCTAGTGGATATCTGCGGAATTTTGGGAGCCCCATCCTTGAATCGTTCCTTGATTCAAGGATGGGATAGGACAGGTATTCACGCCAGCTCAAGGCATTGAAGTCGAAGAGGATCGAGTTGAATTCGAGCTCGCTCTCAGAAGCCGCTGCTCTCCAGCGGCCGTGCTCCTGGAGTTGGCTTCGGCAAACAACCCGTCCATCGGCACATCGCAAAGCGCCCAGGAGATTTGCATGTTGTCACTATTCGCCAACTCCTCGTTTGAAGCATACAGAGAGCAATGGCGATCCAAACGCTGGCCGAGGCTGACCGAGCACCTTTGCGACCTCAGCCATTTTCTCTTTCGTCTCCGCACTCAGTTGCGTTTCGGAGAACTCACACGCGCCCCCCTTAAAGCTGCTCCGCCTTCATATTGCCTCCGACATTGTGGAGTGCGACTGGCTGGCGCGCCCAGCCGATCCATGGGACGCAGACCTGCCGCCCAGATCCGGGCGGCGCCACTCCTCGCTGCAGACGCTGCGCGATGCGATCGATGTGCGCGCCGCTGCTCTTTCACGCCATTCCCGATGCCCACACGGCCTACCTCCGCGTCTATCGGGAAGGTGCCGCTCAGATACGCGAGATGATTGTCACCGGCTGCGCCCAGCGAAACGACAACTCGGCACGCGCCGTTCACTCGCTCGCCATGCGCGCGAAGGTGCTCGGCTTTCGCTTTCGCCTTGAAGACGGCGTTCTGTGCAAGATGCCGGTGGACGAAAAGTCCGCTTGTGCGCCCAACTTCGAGCGATCCATGCCCGAGGCAAATAGACTGCGCTGAGAGCGGTGAGGCTGAGACCCGTGGTCAGCTCCTGATCGCGTCAGCGCCCGGCCAGCTCACCCTTTCGCACATTCTCACCAGTTCGGCGAGCGAACCCGCGCGCATCTTCTCCATCACGCGGCGGCGGTGCAGCTTGACGGTAATCTCGCTCAGGCTCAAATCGCCGGCAATCTGTTTGTTGAGCATTCCCGCTGTCACCAGCGCCATCACCTCGCGCTCGCGCTCGCTGAGCGAATCGATGCGCTTCTGGATCGAGTCGACGGTTTCCGCCTCCCGTCTTCGCGCGCGATCGGAGATAAACGCCTGCTCCACGGCATGAATCAACTCTTCCTTCTGAAACGGCTTGGTCAGAAACTCGATTGCGCCGGCCTTCATCACCTTGCGCACCATCGGCACGTCGCCGTGTGCGGTCATGAAAATGATGGGGAGGCTCACTCCTGCGGTTCGCAGCTGCTCCTGCAACTCGACCCCGCTGATTCCGGGCAGCCGCGCATCCAAAAGCAGGCAGCCGGCCTGGGCCTGATCCCAACGCTCGCGGAATGCCTCCGCCGAAGCACATGGCTCGGCCACGATGCCCACCGACTCAAGCAGATTGGACAGCGCCTCGCAGATGGCCGGATCGTCGTCGACAATGTAGACTTTTTCATTCTCGGCCGTCATGACTGGGCCCTCACCGTAAACTGAAACACTGCGCCGCCGCGCGCAGACCGCTCCAGCCATAGTCTCCCGTCGTGTGCTTCCACAATGCTGCGGCAAATGGCCAGCCCCATGCCGGTGCCCTGCGGTTTGGTGCTGAAGAAGGGATCGAAGACCCGGTCCGCAATCTCCTCCGCTACGCCCGGGCCGAGGTCTTCGACTGCCACCAGCACCTCGTTATCACCGTGCTGATTCGATCGTATCGCGAGCACGCGCGGCCCAGGCGAGTCCATCATCGCATCCATTCCGTTGATTGCCAGGTTCAGCATCACCTGCTGGATCTGCACCGGATCGATCTCCAGCCGCGGGAGATTGCCGGCCAACTCCAGCCGGACGGAAACGTCGCGCCGGATGGCCTCATCGCGCAGCAGTCGCACCAGTTCATGAATCAGGCGGTTGATGTCCGTCGATTCTCTCACCTGCACATCCTTACGGAACAGCGCGCGCACCCGGCTCACAACGGCGCTGGCGCGCGTGCTCTCGCGCACAATCTTCTCGGCTGTGGCTGAAGCCTTATCCAGATTTGCGGGCTGTGCCCGCAACCACTCGCGACACGCGTAGGCATGGGTTACGACCGCAGTGAGCGGCTGATTCAGCTCGTGCGCTATGGAAGCCGCCATCTCGGCCATGCTCAATGTGTGCGATAGCCGCGAAAGATGCTCCTGCGCCGCGGCCAGGCTCTGCTGCGCCCGCCGCTGCTCCTCAATATCGATGTGGATGCCGTACCAGCGCGCAATCTCGGCCTTCCGAGAACGCTGCGGAATGCTGCGCACCAGAAACCAGCGATATACAGCGTCGGCCCCGCGCACCCGTGCTTCCACTTCGAAGTTGCCGCCCGACTCCAGCGCCGTCTGCCAGCCGCGCCGGTACAACGGCTGGTCTTCGGGATGAATCACGCCCAAGAACAGATCTCCCGTAAGCTGTTCCATGGGTCTGCCGAGATACTCGATAAGGTGCTGATTGCAGTACTCCACACGACCGGCAGCATTGGCGCGCCATATCTGCTGCGGTATTGCCTCCGTCAGCATTCGCAACTGCCGCTCGCTCTCCTGGATCTCGAGGTTCGATTGCACCAGCTCCGCGGTGCGTTCCTCCACCTTGACTTCGAGCTCATCGCGGGCGACGCGGATGGCGTTCTCCGCTCGCTTTCTGGCCGAGCTCACAATGGTGATGGCAATTGCACAGGCAAAAAATGCGGTCAGAAAGCTTTGCGAATCCTTCGCAACCGACATGGAAAACATGGGTGGGATGAAAAAGTATGTGACTACCAGTGTAGAAAGCACGACCGCAATCCCGCCGGCAATGGCGCCGCCGAACCAGGCGCTGCCCATGATGGCGCCGAAGAAAAGAAAGACAAACGGATATGCGATGACCGGCTGCAGTGGAAAGGTCCAGAGCAGGGCGATCAGCACAAAGAAGACCGCGATCATGCACGGTTTCACACCGTATTCCACAATCCGGCCGGAGAGAGCGACCTGCGCCGTGGCAGTCATGCTGGCATCATAAACCGACGCGCAACGACTATGTCTGAAGCGGCGCCATCCCGGTGCATCCGCGGGTCCGCTTCCAATCAGTTGTCAATCTTCCTCACTGCAACAATCGAGGCGTCTCCAGGCACGGCATTCTCCACTGTGGTGGTCAGCAGCACCTGAAAATACGGCGGGATGGTCTTGTGATCGGGCGAAAGCGCAGCCAGCGCCGTGTGAAGCTGGGCCATCTTCTCGGGGCTGGTCAGAAACTCGATCGCCGCCTGCGAGCCCTGCGTATAGATGCCGTAGATCAGCAGCACGCGATCTTCTTTCTTCTCGTTGGGCAACATCAGCACCAGCGCATAGTCCCGCGTGAGTTCGTTGGTGACCGGATCGAACTCCGGCCTGTAGAGCGGCTTCTCGCCCGGCTGGGGTTTGTTATTCAAAATCACGCCATCCTGAAAGTGGAATCCCTCCACATTGAGGAAGACTCGCCCGCTCCACGACTGATTTCCGCCCAGCAGGATGACATTGTTGTTTTTGATCTCTTCGAAATTCAACAGGCGCGACTGCCTTACCGGACATGCATCGCCCATGCGGAAGAACATCTCGCACAGGTCGACGAGTCCTATGGTCTCGCCGACTGACGTGAAATCTGTGAGCGAGGGAACAAATACAAACCGCTTCAGCTCGCGGAAGTGGATCGTGTCGCGAAACTCCGGCAGGCTCGCCTTGGGAATCTCATGCCCCGCGGCCCATGTCTGGGCGCTGTCGCCGTCGTGGGCTGCGCGCAGCAAAGGATGGTTCGGGATCACGATGAGCGGCGCGCTGGCGGGCGGAACGAAGGGATGCCAGAACCAGTCGAGATTGGCGGGCAACACAGCAACCGTGCGCCGCGCCTGGAGTGCGCTTGACTCCGGGCCCCGCCGAGCCAGCAAAACGGCCAGCACCGCGCAGAGCACGGCCAGCGCAATCGTAACGCCAAGATAGACACGGTTAGCCGGCCTGGAAGCCGGAGCGGGCTGCGACGCGGCGACCGCAGTTTCGGCGCTCCCGGCCGGCTCGATGCGGCTGAACACCGGCACATAGTGCCCAGCAGGAAGATCCACGCGGATCACCCCGCTGCCACCCTGTTCCTCGTAATACTTCTTCAGCAGCCGGCGAATCTCGTGCGCCTGCACGCGGACAATTGGATCCTTCTGCTGGTCGAAGTCCGCGCCCCGGTCGTAGACCTCGCTGCCAATCAGATACTCATTCAGTTTGTCGCTGTTTCCCTGGAAGGTCTGCTCGGCAATGAACTCCAGGAACCGGATCTTTTTCGGCGAGTTGACAAAGTGCTTGCTCTGCAAAACCCGGCGAAGCTCTTCGCGTTTTTCGAAGACCGAGAAGCCGTCCACCGAGTTGTTTCGAGGCACCACGCGCAAGCTCCCCGGCGCAGGAAGCGCAGCAGCGAACTGCGGAGCGGCTGACGCCTTCTCCAGACCGAAACCACCGTAATTCCCACGTCTGGGAGCTGTCAAGCGCGTCGCGCTTATGGCCATGTTTTGGGGTATTTCGCTCGTTAACGGTTATCCGCACGGTTAAGCACCGTTATTCCTCGCTCCCGGCGTGACTGACTATATCTTTCGTAAATGCCGATAAGTCTGTCTGGTTGGTCAGATTTGAAAAGATGCGAGAGCGGCAGTGGCATTGAACGGAACCATGACGGTCAAAATCGCGCTGGCCCGGCGCCTTTCCCGCGCTTCCGAACCTCTGGGACCCGCGGCGACATTCGTTAACATGTCGCATAACCTCCATTACCTTGAAGGCGGCTGGTGAAGAGCCTAAAACGGGACCGGCTTAACAAGCGCATCCCGGCGGCACGCCAGAAACGTCGTCAGCCGCGTAAAGGGCACTTCACCATTGGAATGGCTGAACTGCGACTGTGCAAAGCGAAGCCCGCTGCTGCACGCATGGACGCACTCGAGGAGATGGATGAGATTTCCGGCTCAGGTCCGGTCCATGCACTGGCTGCTGATTCTCCTGCTCGTTGGGGCAATGGGCCCACTTCAGGCCGCGGACCGGGAACTTCTCGTCACCCGCCAATTTGGCGGCCCGGTGTTGACCACGCGCTCCCGTGGTGCTGAGGACAACAAATACGGCTTCGAGGGTGGCAGGGTGGTCAAGCTCAGCGGCGTCTACTACCTTTTCACTTCGGAGATGGTCGGCGATCCGCACTGGGTCAAGATGAAACTGGCACTCTGGACAAGCCGTGATCGCATGCACTGGCGTCGTGCCGGAACCCTCCGCGAGTCGAGCGGAGACTTCACCGGCAGGGACCCGCGCGCGGCCCTGTGGTCGCCCATGCCGGTCTTTGATCCGGGTGAAAACCGCTGGAGCCTGTTTTATGTGGCCTATCAGGCTGCGCCGGACACGCCGCGCCAGTGGCTCACGAACTACGAGGGCCGCATCTGGCGCGCGGTCTCCGTCAAACCCGGCGAGAACGGCATCGCCGGGCCCTATAAGGACACGGGCGTGATTCTCGAACGGGGCAAAAACGCCGACCCCTGGGAGGGGCTGCAGGGAACAGACTCGTTCTTCCCCTATGCCGCAGGTGGCCGCTGGTATGCGCTCTACGGCAGCGCACGCACCGAAAGCCTGCCCATCGCGCTCTGGCAGGTGGGATTGGCGAGCGCTCCCACGCTGGCCGGACCGTGGTCGCGGTGCTCTCAGCTCAACCCGCTCAAAGTCGAGCCAAGATTCATTGAAAACCCCATCGTATCCCGGCTCGCAGATGGTACCTTCGTCGCTGTCTACGACAATCATCAGCCAAATGCGATTGGCTACACATTTTCTGCCGACGGCATTCACTGGTCGCGTGGCCGGCAGTTGACGGTCCAGACCGGCGAAGGAGTCTGGGCCAGCGAAGTACGCACGCCGTTGGGCCTGATCGATGAGGGTGGTGGATCCTTCACCCTTTTCTATTCCGCGAACGAAAAGATCGCCGGAGCCGGCCCGGACTCGAACGGCATTACCCTGACTCCCGGAGCCCTGGGTGTAGTTGAAGTCCGGCTCGAACCAACCGATCATGCTGCCTCGGGGGGCAGCCATTGACGCAACAACGTGTACTGGATGCGCAGGAGGCTCTATGAAGAACACAAAACAAATCGGACTGCTCTGTTTCTCCCTGCTGGGCGCGTTGGCTCTGCTGGCCGGCAACGCCGCATGGGGACAGGCGAACCGTGCAACGATTACCGGCATAGTGACTGACTCAACCGGCGCTGTGGTGGCCGGCGTGGAGGTTACCGCGACGAATACAGATACAAATGTTCCCGCCAAGTCGGTCTCAAACGGCGATGGACTCTACGTCATCCCCAACCTTTTCCCGGGCCACTACTCAATTGAGTTCGCCAGGAGCGGCTTCGAGACCTATGTGCGCTCCGGCATGACGCTGAACTCGACTGAGGTGGCGCGCATCGATGCAGCTCTCAAGGTGGGCGCGGCCAGCGAGTCCGTAACCGTATCCAGCGACGCGCCGATTCTGGACATGGACACCGCGTCGGTGGGCACAAACATGAAGGCCGATGTGGTGAACCAGCTTCCGCTCAGTATCTACGGCGGCGGCCGCTTTGTGGAAGACTTCGCTGTCGCCATCACTCCCGGCTACTCCGTAGTCAGCTCGCCTTACGGCGCCGTGGTCAACGGCGGCCAGTGGTTCACCAAGGACTACACCATCGACGGCACGTCCGGTACATCCAACATTCGCGGCGATTCAATGGACGGTGGCCCCAGCATGGAAGCCGTGGAAGAGCTACAGGCGCAGACCAGCGGCCTCGATGCCGAAAGCAGCATCACCGGCGGCGGCGTCATGTCGTTCAACCTCAAGTCGGGCACCAATACACTCCATGGATCGACGTTTCTCTACGGCCACAACGAGCTGCTCGATGCCAACACGTGGACCAACGACAACGAGGGCGACCGGAAACCCAAAGAGCGCGCCTGGGATTACGGCTTCAGCCTGGGCGGCCCCATCCACAAAAACAAAACCTTCTTCTTCGGTACATTCGAGCGCTTCCAGTCCATTGATTTCCGCCTCAACGGTGGCGCCGCAACCGTTCCCACGCCGGCATTCCTGCAGGGTAATTTCGTCGCTCTGGAGGGTTCCACTCTCTGCACCTGGGGAGCCAGTCATAGCCCCGATCTCTGCAGCAATGCGGCCGCCAATCACAACGGCGTGCAGGGTGCCCCACTCATGGTGATGGACGATGCGGGCCAGAGTGTTCAGGCCCGGGTAGGCATGATCTACGATCCCCAAACCGGCGATCAATTTACCAACAACACCATTCCGCCGGCCCAGATCAGCCCCATCGCGCAAAAAATCAACGGACTCTACTCCAGCTACACCCCCGAACTCGGCGGACTCATCAGCAACGAAAGAACCCTGCTTTCCAACACTCCCAGCCAGACTCCGAACGAGTTCGTAGTCAAGCTCGATCACATTCTGCGCGAGCAGGACCATCTATCGGGCTCGTGGATCTATGACCACAAACCGCGCACGCTCGACGATGGCGGCGGCGTATGGGCCGCAGGAACACAGAACGGCGGCCCGCTTTCCAATGCGCGCATCCAGAAATACACGCAGCAGCAGTATCGCCTTAGCGAAAGCCACACCTTCAGCCCGAACTTGCTCAATGTGGTGAACTTCACAGACGCCTTCGATGACAATGCCAGCACGCCTGCCGATCCCAGCAACTGGAACTCTCAGGAGGGCTTCGGCAGCACCGGAGCCAATACATTCCCTGTCATCTCCTTTTCAGATGCCGGCACAGTCGGTGTAAGTGAGACGTTCATTGGCGGTTCATGGCAGGGCGACACGAGTGGCGCAATCATCACCACCGGCGACACCGTCACCTGGAACAAAGGGCGCCACAACTTCAGTTTCGGTGGACAGTTTGTCGCCCACGAAGTCGACAGCCGCTCGGGCAGCGGGGCCTATTCCTTCAAGTTCGCTTACAATCCCACTTCCTGCGGCAGTCCGTGGTACTGCAACGGGGCTGGATATGACGGCTTCGCCTTCGCTTCCTACGAGCTTGGTCTGGTCAACAGCGCTACTGAATCCGTGCCCTACAATCTCTACGGCCGCCAGAAGGACATCGAGCTCTTTGCTCAGGACAGCTACAAGGTAACCCCGAAGCTAACCGTGAACCTGGGCCTGCGCTGGAGCTACAACACGCGCTTCCATGAGAAATACGGCAACTGGGCCAACTTCGATCAGACCGCAATCAGCCCGATCTACGGCGTTCCCGGCACGCTGGTCTTCGCCAAGAACGGCAGCGACAGCTTTGAGAAGAATGAGTATGTGAACAATTACGGCCCCTCAATCGGCATAGCTTACCAGCTCCTTCCCAACGTCGTCGTGCATGCATCCTACGGCCTGATCTTCAATCCGGTCGGCGTCGCTTTTTATTCCGGCGTTCCCGACGGATTCGCGCCTCAGCTTGGCTCAAACTCCGCCAATAATTTCACCTGGACCAACGGCACCGGCGCATTCAATTATCCCGGCGTCTTTACCAAGGCAACCACAAGCACAGACCCTTCGACAATGTATCCGTTTCCGGTGAGCATCGATCCGCGCTCCCTTCGTCTCGGATACAGCGAAGCTTTCAACTTCGGAGTGCAGCAGCAAATCACGCCGAATACGCGGCTCGAGATCGCCTACGTCGGCAACCGCGGACATCGACTGACCGATGCGGCGCTGGCGTGGAATGAAAGCAGCGCCTCGACTTTTCTTAACTTGGTAGACTCCAATCCCGGCATCAACCCCTACAACGACTACATCTACTGTCCGGCAGTGGCTGGGCCGTCGCCGTCTACATTCGGCGCTCCGTGTCCCTACGCAAATTTCTATGGACCGGCAATGGCGGCCATTGCACCCATGCCCCAAATGGCCAACGCTGAAGCCACCTATTGGTACTATCCCAACCTGCAGTACGCGGGCCTGCCGCTCGGGCAAAGCTTCTACGACTCGCTCGTGTTCGATCTGGTAAAGCGCACCGGCCGCGGCCTTACCATGGACATGAGCTACGATTGGTCGCGCCAGGAAGGCGACTCCTTTTCTGCCCAGGCCGAAGACAACGGCTTTTACACCGGTGTCCAGGACTTCGGCAAGATGCGCGAGGCCGCCCATGCTGTCACCGGTTACGATCTTCCGCAAGTCGTCAAAGGATTTACGAGTTACGAGCTTCCCTTCGGTCATGGCCGCCGCTGGGCATCGACAGCCAGACCCTTCGTCAACACCCTGGTGAACGGTTGGACGATCGCCGGAGTGGTCGATTACTACACCGGACAGCCATTCATGGTCGGCGCCAACAATCCTTACTATCCGTTGTGGGGCGATATTTACCCCGTCTTTCATGTCGCGAACTACGGCGGCCCCTCAAACCCAAGAAGATACGTCCCGGTTCCGCCAGGCGCGTCGGCTCCATTGCAGGATTTCTATATGCCAACGACGGTCGCCAGCAATCCCGATCCTGGAATATTGCCTCCGTCGCCCACGAACTCACGGCTCCGATGCCCCGGCCAGGCCAATGAAAACTCAACCTTCCTCAAGAACAACCGGGTTGGCCCTGAAGGAAAATACGTCATTTCTATCCGCGCCGACTTCTATAACCTGCTGAATCGCCACTACTACAATATTGAAGGTTGCGGCGGCACACACGCAGCGATTGGGGCAGCGAACTTCGGCGAAATTCTCGGCGTGCAGGACAATCCGCGCCAGGGACAATTTGCGATCCGGCTGGACTTCTAGCGAAGGCTTTCCCAGATCGGAGTTGCAGGGCGGGAGTCCTCCCTCGCCCTGCAATGCCGATACAATTCCGATGATGCCCTCAAGCCGATCATCTTTTGGCCGAAACCTTGAGCGCTCTGGCCGTTTATTCCGCCGTCTTCCTGCACTACCGGAGATTCATCCCATGATGTGCTTTTCATCCGGCCCTTGCTCTCGCGCTCCGGGCTGGACTGCTGCTCTCATCCTTGCTGCCGGGCTCTCTTTCGCGGCTCGCACGCCGGCGCAGGATCAATCTCCGCTCCCCGCGCACGCATATTTTATCGACTGCTCGGCTTCGAATGCGGGTGAAGGCTCACAGGAACGTCCATGGAACTCGCTGGCCGCTGCGGAGGCGCATCTCTTCGCGCCCGGTGATCGCATCGCTCTGGCCCGCGGCTCGGTCTGCCGCGGCAGCTTCGCGCCGCAGGGCTCGGGCGCCGAAGATCGCATCATTCGCCTCACAGCTTACGGCCGCGGCCCGCGCCCGCGCATCGTCGCGCCGCCTGGCAGCCGTCAGGCGCTGCTGCTCCGCAACCAGGAATACTGGCAAATCGACTCGCTCGATATCGCCGGCGGCAGCATGTACGGAGTCTTTGTCACCGGGGACAAGCACCCCCTCCATCACCTCTATCTCAAGAATCTTTATGTGCACGACGTCTTCGGCGGCGCGATGAGGAGCAAGGACAACGGCCTCGTAGACGTCGGCCCCAGCGGCATGGCTGCGATCCTTTACGATGTGCTGATCGATGGCGTCGATGTCGCGCACACCAATCAATGGTCGGGCATTCTCGCTGGCGGCGGCAACTTGCCCTGGCCGCCCGGCGCGCCGCTCAATCGCTACATCACGATTCGTAACTCCACCGCGCACGACGTATACGGCGACGGCATCATTCTCTTTCGCGATCAGGACAGCGTCATCCGCACCAGCGCCGCGTGGCAAACCGGAATGGAGCCTACGCAGGACGTCGGCACGCCGAATGCGATCTGGACCTGGACCTGCAATGACTGCACTGTCGAAGACAACGAGGCCTATGTAACCGATAGTCCAGGCGTAGACGGCGGCGCCTACGACATCGACTGGGACAATAACCGCAACATTGTGCAGCGCAACTTTGCACACGACACGCAAGGCTACTGCATAGCAATCTTCGCCGCAGGCTATGTAACCAGCGACAGCACGGTGCGCGACAACCTTTGCATCGACAATGGCCTCAGCCCGCGGCTCGCGCCGCTGCAGGGCGCAGTTTACATGCATGCCTGGAACGGCGGCGTGCTTCGCGGCCTCCACTTCGAAAGCAATACCATCGAGTGGAACCCCAGCGTGCCGGATGCCGCGGCCATTGTGAACGACGCCGCATTTGTGGGCCCTCCCGCCACTTTCACGCGCAACCACATCGTCTCAACCTCGCCGCTCATCTATCGCCTTACAGAGCCGTGGTCTTCTTCGAAAAATACCTATAGGCTCGCCGGAGCACCTGTCTTCGATACCGCTGCGCAGTCAGACGCCTCACTCTCCGCACTGCAATCGGCTGGCTTTGAAACCGGCAGCACACTGCAAAAACCCGCGCCATATGTAACCGCCGAAGCATCTTTGCACATCGAAGCAACCATCAATGTCACATTGGACCAGGATGGCCTTCTATCCTCTGGACCGCGCGCGCAACTCGTCGTCCTCCGCAGCCTGGCTGGGCAATACGGCCCAAGCCGGTTGCCGGTCACCATCCATCTCAACAAGACAGACATGAGCAACGCCGTCGTCAATGCCATCCGAGATCTCGATGATGTCTACCCCGGCGCGCTGCACTTTGAAACCGGCCGACCGGAAAACGCCGCGGCGGGCGATACCATCCGGCTCCTGTCCCCGCAAGGTAATCTGATCGAAGAGTGGCACGGCTTTCAAAATGCTGCTACGCTCGGCGGGGCCGTGCGCGCACGCCTCGGGCCGCCCGACTACTCCCACATGCAGCCGTTGACCCCGGAGGCCCGCAGATGAATCCTCTGCTGCGCATCGTTCGTTTCACAGTCTTGCTCGCCATACTCGCATTGTCAGCTTCAGCCGCTCACCCACAAGACGAACCCCCAATCCCCGCACTGGCCGCTCCCATCTCGGTCTACAACAACTGGTCTTCTTACGATGAGCTCTCCGATAACATTCCCCTCACCGAAGCGCTTGCCATGCGTGAGCTCGATGAGCTGCTGCGCCTCAAGCGCGCCGGCGTTCGCTTTGACTACTACATGATGGATGCCTTCTGGTTCGCGCCCGACGGCGCCTACCGCACCTGGCGCACCCCAAACTGGCCCAACGGACCCGATGCATGGATCAAACAATGCCGCGATAACGGCGTGCTTCCTGGTCTCTGGTTCAGCACCAACACGCTGGTCAAGATTCAGGCCGCCCCGGCATGGAAAGACTCGCTCGACGCGAATGGCGCCGCCATGTCTTTCTTTGAAGGCGGCTTTCTGCCCGACTTCATGAGTGCGTTGCAATTCTGGTACGACCACGGCATCCGGATGTTCAAGTTTGACTTCGTTGATATGAGCGCCGCCACGCCTGCCGACGCAGCCCGGATGAGCAAAGCCGAGATCAGGCAGCGCAATGCCGACGCATTTCGTCAGGCGCTGCGCGCTTTCCGCAGAAAAAATCCTGACGCTATTCTGCTGGCCTTCAACGGATTCGGCGGCACACTCGACAACACCTACTCGCAGCTTCCCTTCACCGACCCCACCGATCTGCGATGGCTTGAAGTGTTCCAGATGGAGTACACCGGCGACCCGCGCCCCTCCGATGTGCCCGAGTCCAGCTTCTGGCGCTCCATGGACATCTACAGCGACCACATGGTGCGCCGCTTCGAGCAGCTGGGCTTTCCGCTCGAACGCATCGACTCAACCGGATTCATGATCGGCAAAACCGGCACCATCTACTACCGCGGTCTGCACGCATGGAAGGGCGCCTATTTGTTGATGATGGCCCGCGGTGGGTGGGTGAACACCATCCATGGCAATCTGGAGCTGATCCAGGGCAAGGACGTGGAGTGGATGGCACGTGCCCAATCGCTCTTCTTTGAGTTGCAGGGCCGGGGCCGCATTCACACCTTCGGCGGAATTCCCGGCGATGTTGAGCCTTATGGCTTCGGCGGCGTGACCACGCGCGGCGCAGTTTACGTCGTCATGAATCCCGCCCAAAATGTAGCCACACTCCACCTGCCGATGCTTGCACCCGATCAGCCGCCGCTTGGCGTCGGCCGTATTCAATTCCGCGACGCCGGCTTTCAGCCCCGACTGAGCGGCAACCAGATCACGCTTGGTCCCGGTCAGATGGCGATGGTCGGCTTCGGCGCTTACGCATCCACTCAATACGACTTCGGCGTGCAGGAAGACGTCGTCATCCCGCGCACCATTGAGCCATCTCCAATCGAGTTTCAACCCGCTGGCGCCGGATCGGTTGAAGCGTCGGTCCATCCGCCCACTCACGGTGTGCTGCGCGTGATCGTCCAGGAAATGACGCCGGATGGTCATCTGCGTCGAACCTGGGCGGGCGGTCCACCGTCAGGAGAAAATATGGCCAAGGTCTTCGCGCTCTCGGCTACACAATCTGGCCGCCCGATCCCCATCAAGATCGACTACGACAAGATTGTGTGGAGCGGCATGAGCTGGGCGCTCGGTGAGATCGACTCGCAAGACCTCACGCCGGGCGTTCCGCTCACCATCCACTTTCATTCCTCCGAGAAGGACCCCATCACCCTCAAAGGCGCGGCCTATCTGGTTGAGTACTGATCCCGCGCACAAAAGAAAGAATCCTGCTCGATGACACGCATACGCTTCACATTGCTCGCTCTGTTTGCTCTGGCAGCCGCGCTGCTGGCTCCTGCACAGCATCTCGCGCTGCACGACGGCGACCGCATCGCATTCTACGGCGACAGCATCACTGCGCAGCGTTTCTACACCCGGTTTGTCGAGGACCTTTTTCTCACCCGCTATCCGCATCTGCATGTAACGTTTTTCAATGCCGGCGTTCCCGGCGACACTGTCAGCGGCGGCTATACCGGTGACACTTCTACACGCCTCAACCGCGACCTGTTTCCGCACCGGCCCACAGTCGTCACCATCATGCTCGGCATGAATGACGGCTACTACATGCCCTTCAACCAGAAATATCTCGACATCTATGAGGATGGTTACCGCAAGCTTCTCGGCTCCATCCAAGCCACGCTGCCCGCAGCCAGAATCACCCTCATCTCCCCT
>Ga0335075_10007251_pt1 | contig 17059 bp, 16 predicted proteins | sample Lox_Sample_24_FD_206723 | JGI IMG/M metagenome (GOLD analysis project Ga0335075, IMG submission 206723) | Soil microbial communities from Loxahatchee National Wildlife Refuge, Florida, United States - Lox_Sample_2.4 | ecosystem: Environmental > Terrestrial > Soil > Wetlands | place: USA...
GGCGGTTTTTTTTTCAGGCTGCCTCGGACTTTGAGACACTCCCCTGCTGCGGCGACGGCAAGGCAGGCAACATAACCGACACCACGAGCCCCCCGGGCTGCCGATTGCGGGCCTCGATCACACCGCCATGCAAGGCGACCGCGCGAGCGGCGATGGCGAGTCCGAGACCTTCGCCGCCACCGGCCCGATCGCGCGCGGCATCTACGCGATAGAAAGGCTCGAAGATGAGCTCGAGATCCTTCTCGGGGACGCCGGGCCCCTGGTCATAAACGATGACTTCCACGGATTCGTCCTTACCGGTGGGTGCCTGCGAGCGACGTGCGGTGATCCCAACTTGTGCTCCCGCCGGGCTGTAACGCACGGCGTTGCGGATTACGTTCTCGAAGGAGCTGCGCAACAGCTCGACATCGCCCAACACTTCGAGCCCGGCCTCCGCCTGCAGACCAACACTGCATCCCTGGGCTTCCGCTTCGATGGCGACATCATCCGCAATGTTCTGCAACAGCTCGCTGACATCGACCGCGGCTCGCTCGACACCGCTTGCCGGCCGCTCGAGGCGCGCCAGCTTCAAGGTTCGCGCAATGAGCTGCTCGAGCCTGTCCGCCTCGCACGCAATACGCGCAAGATGACGCTCCGCCGGATTGTCCTGGCGCCTGGCCAGCGACAGCGCCAATTGCAATCGCGCCAGGGGTGAGCGCAGCTCGTGCGAGACGTCGCGTAAGAGCTGTTGCTTCGATTCGAGGAGATTGCGAACGCGCTCGGCCATGGAGTCCAGGTCCTTGGCCAGCAAGCCCAGATCGTCCTGGCGTCCGCGCATGCTCTGCGAAACCCGCACGTCGAGATCTCCGCCGGCCATACGGCGCATGGCATGGCGGAGCCGATCTACCGGAGCTACGAGATAGCGGGCGAGGAGGAAGCAGATGGCCGCGCTGACCACGAGAGCCAGAAGCAAGGTTGCGCCAGGCACGCCGGGTTGCTCGAGCTCGCCGAAAAGACGAGGTGCCGCCCGGATGGGTCCGACCAGGACGTGGTAGGTATCACCGTTCGCACCTACGAGAACGAGCGCACCTCCAATAGGGGAAATGGGACCGCCACTCTGATCGCTCGGGCTGCGAAGAAATGCCGGCAGCGGTCGTCCCAGCATTTCGCTACCTGAAGGGAGCACCACGAACGTGCGGCTGAGCATGTCAGCTGGCGCGAGGCTCTCCAGCCAACTCTTCAGTGCTGCAGGTCCACCAGATTCGAAGGCGCGTGCTGCCTGCGCATAGATCTGGCCTCGCTGCCACCACGGACTCTCTGCACGCCGCTGAGCCGCAACGTTCACCGCAACTGTGACGGTGCCGATGAGGATCAGCGCCAGCGCCAGCCAGAACGTGAGGAATATTCGCCAGTACAGCGAGTGCATGGGAGGCACTCTACCGGTGGTGAGGGCGTTTATCGTTCCTCTCCTTGCGCGACCCTCGGTCGCTCACTCGAGGTCCGGTGCGACCCTCGCGGGTCGCCCGTTCGCCGTATACGGCGCACCCTCTTCCAGAGCCAATCGAGCCGATGACAGAGCTAGAGCATAGCCTGTGCCGCGCACACTCTGCACTGTGACGCGATCCGTCGCCTTCAACAGCTTGCGCCGCAGATTACTGACGTGGGTGTCCAGACTCCGGTCGGTGGGTAGCAGGCGCCGGCCGAGCGCCTGCGTCATGAGCTCGTCGCGGGTCACCGTCTTGGTGTCGGCACGGACCAGCAGCTCGAGGATCCGTAACTCAGCCGCCGTCAGCTCGAGGTCATGATCGTTCACATCCGCACGGCGCGCCCTCAGGTCGAGGCGCAAAGGACCCCACGCAAGAATTCCATTGGTTTGTTGCCCATCCGTGGACATACGGCGCAATACCGCGCGGATACGTGCAACGAGCTCCCGGGGACTGAAGGGTTTCGCGAGGTAATCGTCCGCGCCCATCTCCAGCCCGACGACCCGGTCGACCTCCTCACCGCGGGCCGTCAGCATGATGACCGGCATGCGGCTCGTAGTCCGGATCCGCCGCAACACCTCGAAGCCCGACAACTCGGGCAACATCACATCCAGCACGACGAGATCGACGCAACCGCGCACCAGCCCGGCAGACCCATGGGCCAGGCGATCCAACGCCATCGGCCCGGTGCCCACGGTTTCCGTGGCAAAGCCCTCCGGCCCGAGATATTCGGCCAACATGGAGCAAAGCTCGTGATCGTCATCGACGATCAGCAGCCGGGGCCGGGTGTCGCTGGGGCTTGGTTCCGCCATGTCCATGTCTCCTGAAGATACACGTGCGCCACGGCAGGCACCCGCCACGGCGGCCCGCGAAAGTTAAAAAATCTTTACAGTTCTTTGCGGGCTTGCAGGAGCCGATAATACGCTAGGCCGGATTTTCCAGACTGAATGCCTGGCGGGCGTCATCGTAGGCAAAGGCTTCGGCGTAACGCCCCCAGCTGATGATGGTGCGCAGCGTCTGCTCCGCGGCTTCCTCGGCCATGTAGTCTTCGAGCTCGTCGAAGAACCGGCTCTTGGGCGCCGAGTGGGAGGCGCGCTCGTCCAACACCCGGCGCACGTGGGCCGCCAGCGGAACGTAGGTCAGCAGGTGCCGGGCAAACAGGCGCTTGCGCTCGTCCGTGTCGCTTTTGACGAACTCGCTGCCCTCGCGGGTGAGCTTGATGTCGCCGCCCTCGATCTCGGCGAACCGCAGCAACTGCAGTGCCTCCGCCACCGGGAACAACTCGTCGACATCCATGCTGAGCTCCTCGGCGATGGCCGGGAGGTCGGCATGCCCGTTGTAGGGCGGCTCGCTCACAGCCTCCAGCAAACCGGACAACAGGTTGGAGGACACATGAGTGAGAGTCGTGCCGATACCCGTGCCGGGAAAGCGCTCCGCCTTGTGCCCTACCCGGTCGCCACGCGGCTTCGATGTCATTTCGACATACACGCGCTCCACGAGCGCGCGGAAACGTGGATCGAGCGCATGCCGCGGATGCGGCAGGTCGATGGGGATCTCGCTCACGACCCGCCCCGGGTGCGTTGAGAAGATCAGCAGGCGGTCGCACATCTGCACCGCCTCTTCAATGTTATGAGTCACGAGCAGCACGGACTTGATCGGGAGCTGCCCCTCTCCCCACAGGTCGAGGAAGTCATTGCGCAGCGTTTCGGCGGTCAGGATGTCGAGCGCCGAGAAGGGCTCGTCCATCAGCAGGATGTTGGGATGGACCACGAGCGCGCGCGCGAAACCGACACGCTGGCGCATACCGCCCGAGAGCTCACGCGGATAGGCGGACTCGAAACCATCGAGCCCGATGAGATCGATGGCCTTGAGCGAGCGGGTGCGCATGTCGGCTTCCGGATGGCCCAGCGCCTCCAGGCCGAGTTTCACGTTCTCCAGCACGGTGAGCCACGGGAAGAGCGCGAAGCTCTGGAACACCATGGCGATCCCCTCGGCGGGTCCCGCCACCGGCTGCCCGAGATAGTTGACCGTACCGCCCGATGGCAACTCGAGTCCCGCGATGGCGCGCAGCAAGGTCGACTTACCCGACCCCGAGCGCCCGAGAAGCCCGACAATCTCTCCGGGCCGCAGAGTGAGATTCACGTTCTCGAGCACGACGAGCTCATCACCGTCGGGCTTGCGGAAGGACTTGCAGACCCCTTGCACGTCGAGCAGCGGCGGGAGATTCAGAGCTTGTGGATTCGCATTCATCGGCTTACTCCCTGACGTGCCTCAGGTCAGGCGGAACTTGCGCTCGGCACGGGCGAACAACGGCCTCCAGAATACCCGGTTGAGCAGCACTACAAAAAGCGCCATCACGACGATACCCACTACGGTGCGCTGAAAGTCGCCGGCATCGGTGGCCCGCGAGATGTAGGAGCCGAGGCCGATCGCTGTCAGGTGTTGTTGTCCCCACTCGGCGACCTCGGATACGACACTGGCGTTCCAGGAGCCACCGGAGGCCGTGATCGCGCCGGTAACGTAGAACGGGAACACGGCGGGCAACGCGATCCGCTTCCACCACAGCCAGCCGCGCACGTGGAAGTTCTGGCCGGCATAACGCATGTCCGGCGGTATCGCGGACGCACCGACGATGACGTTGAAAAGGATGTACCACTGCGTGCCGAGAATCATCAGCGGGCTCAGCCAGATATTGGGATTCAGCCGGCCCAGCACGATGCTCGAGACCACGATGGGATAGATCAGGTTCACCGGAAAGGCCGCCAGAAACTGCGCGATCGGCTGCACGATACTCGCCAGCCGCGGGCGCATGCCGACATAGATGCCGATGGGCACCCAGATGAGACTGGCAATGGCGATCAGAATGCCGACGCGTAGAAAGGTCACGAGCCCGAGCAGCACCACGTGCCTTACTTCCGCGGGGCTGATTTCGGAGAACACGAACCGCACCGCTTTCAACAGCGCGAGGGTGCCGATGAGCACGATCAACGTGTACCAGAGGAAATCACCGAGCCGGCGGCCCCCTGTGTCGAGCGCCACCCTTGGAAGTATGACTTTCGGTGTGCCCGAGCGGCCGCCGATGTTGAGAATGCCGATGAACAAGCGCGCCACGAGGCCGAGAAAGCGCGAGCGGCGCATCATCGTCAACGCCCACGAATGGGAGGGCGTGAGACCGGCTTCCTGCTCGAGGCGGAACCAGTCGGCGCTGGCGATCAGGGGCCGGAACAGGACCTGGTCGTAAACGAGAATGACAACGAACATGGCGGCAATCGCCCAACCGATGGCCCCGAGGTTGCGTTGCTCGATCGCGAGCGCGACATAAGAGCCCACACCGGGAAGCGTGACCTTGGTATTGCCGACATTGATGGCTTCCGCGGCGACCACGAAAAACCAGCCGCCGGACATGGACATCATCATGTTCCAGATGAGCGGCGGCATGGCGAACGGCACTTCGAGCCGCCAGAAGCGCATCCACGGGCTCAGGCGGAAACTGCGGGCCGCCTCGTCCAGCTCGTACGGGATGCTGCGCAGCGAGTGATAGAAGCTGAACGCCATGTTCCACGCCTGGCTGGTGAAGATCAGGAAGATGGCCGCCATTTCCGCGCCCGCGACTCTTCCGGGCGTCAGTGATAGAAAAAACAGAATGGTGATGGAGAAGCCGAGAATCGGCAGCGACTGCAATATGTCGAGCAGCGGAACCAGGATTACCTCGGCCCGGCGGCTCTTCGCTGCGAGCGTCGCATACGTGAAAGTAAACACCAGGGAGGCGAGCATCGCGATCAGCATGCGCAGTGCGGTGCGTGCGGCGTAGCCAATGAGAGCTGACGGAGCGAGCGAGATCGGCGTCGCCTCCAGACGAGCGAGCGAGCCGGTTAGGCCGAGTGCCGCTTGGGCGACATAGATGAAAACGGCGAACACCAGCACGAACGCGAGCACATCCCAGCCGCCAGGGATAAAGCGGGTCTTCAGTACAGATATGGGGAGGCGGTCCAGGCGCATCCGCCGAAGTTTGCCCGAACAGAATGACGATTGGCACCGCGATTTGGGCGGCCCGAGGGTCGCCGGTGACAACCGATCCGTCTTTGGTGCGTTGTGCGGAGGTTTAAGGTTTACAATACAAAGGGTGTCGTCCTGTGCGGAGCTGTTTTTAGACCATGCGTCTACTGATCGTCGAGGATGATCGCGAGCTTCGCGAAGCGCTCACGGCGCTCTTGCGCCAGGCGGGCTACGAAGTCGATGCGCACGCGGACGGGCGCGACGCGTTCAACAGCCTGCTGGGCAGCGAATACGATCTCGCCATCGTGGACCTCATGCTGCCAGGCATGAACGGGCTGGCCCTGGTGAGGAACTTGCGGCGGCAGCTCGTGGGCCTGCCCATTCTCATTATCACTGCGCGCGATGCCCTCGAGGACCGCGTGTCAGGGCTTGATGCCGGCGCGGACGACTATCTCGTGAAGCCGTTCGAAATGCCGGAGCTCGAGGCGCGCGTACGTGCGCTGCTACGGCGCCGGCGAGCAGATCGGGATGAGGAGATCCGGGTGGGTCCCCTGGTGCTCGTCGCCGGACAACCGCGCGTCATACTCGGGGAGACGAGTTTCGATCTGCCGGCGAGTGAGATGGCACTCCTCGAGACGCTGGCCATCCGCGCGGGCCGGGTCGTCAGCAAGCAGGCGATCGCCGACCGGCTGAGCCGTGGAGGCAACCCTCCTTCCGACACCGCGATCGAGATCTGCGTGCATCGCCTGCGACGGCGGCTCGGGCCCTACGGTCTGAAAGTGCGCACCTTGAGAGGTTTCGGCTACATGCTGGAGTCGGATGAGCCGCGCCCTTCGAGCAATCCACCAACCTGACAGCCGGACCTCCAACGCCGGCGCTTCCGTGATCACCATAGTCAAGCAACAGGGTCCCACCAGTCTGCGTGCGGGCCTGCTGTTGCGGCTCGTGGTCGTGTTGTTGATTCTGCTGACGCTCGACGGCCTGGCTTCCTACTTCACCGCGCTGCACTTCGCCAACCTCGTCTACGACCGCTGGCTCATCGACTCGACCCGCTCCCTGGCACTCGCGGTACGGACCGAGGACGGCCAGATCAAATTCGATCTGCCCCGGGTGGCGCTCGAGATCTTTCAATTCGACGAAGTCGATAAGACCTACTTCAAAATCTCCTCCCCGCACCGCGGCGTCATCGGCGGCGATGCCTCTCTGCCCGACATCGCGCCGCCGGCCGTCGGAGACTTACGTCTTTCCTTCGGCTCTCTCCACGGTAAGCGCGTACGCGTCGTATCGACCCTGATCGCACCGGCGACGCTCGCAGATCCGGTCATGGTTTCGGTGGCGGAAACTCTTGTGAAGCGCTCCACCCTGACCCATGAGATTCTCATTGGCATGGCGGCGCCGCAGATCGCACTGCTCGGGATCGCGTTGCTGCTCGGCCGAATCGTGGTGAACCACGGCCTGAAGCCGCTCACGGATGTCGCGGCCCAGATCGAAGCCCGCGGCCAGAACAACCTCTCCCCGGTCCCTCAGAGCGACTTGCCACGGGAAGCGCGGGTGCTGGTGGCGCGCATCAACGAGTTGTTGGAACGCCTAAGCAACGCAATGCGTGCGCAGAAACGTTTTGTGGCAGACGCGGCGCATCAGCTCAGAACACCGCTGGCCGCCGTGCTGCTGCATGCCGAGAGAGCGGAGCGCGCACCCGATACGTCCAGTGAGCGAGAGGCTTTGGGAGCATTGCATCGTTCCGTAGAGCGCGCGGCCCGCGTAAGTCAGCAGTTGCTGGCGATGGCACGCTCCGATCCGGAGGCCGTCGCAGCCATCGAGCTCAAACCTGTTGATCTCACGGCGCTCACGCGCCAAGTAGGCGAGGAATGGATTCCTCGCGCGCTGGAGCGTGATGTCGACTTCGGCCTCGCGGTCCCGGATCATCCCGTACTCGTTCCCGGGGACGAGCGGCTGTTGAGCGAGGTGCTCTCCAACCTCATCGATAACGCCCTGCGCTATGGCAATAAAGGCGGCCACGTCACCCTGATCGTCGAGCCCGGCCCGCACCCGAGACTGTCAGTGCAGGACGACGGGCCGGGCATCCCACCCGAGGAACGGACACTCATTTTCGAGCGCTTCTATCGGGTTGAGCACGGTAACGGCGACGGGTGCGGGTTGGGTCTGTCGATTGTCCAGGAGATCGCGCGGCTGCATCACGCGACTGTTGAAGTCACCAGCGGAGCTAACGATCAGGGCAGCCGCTTTACGGTGGTGTTCATGCCGAACGATTCGCCCGCGCCCGTGGCGCCCCCTGCGGCAGCAGCCGCCCGTCCGGATCGGGCTCGGGGTCCGGGTGTGCGCGAAAAGTCCAGTATGAGTTCAGAAAATAGTTGACGAACACGGCGGGGACGATGCCGGCGAGCTGGTCGACCTGCGGTGAGAGGCGCGGAAAAAACAGGCTCAGGGCGATGAAGGTCGTGAAGCTGACACCGAGGGAGGCCAGCGACACGAGGTTGAATTTCAGCCCCTTGATGCGGGTGCGGTCCCGGGTGCGGCGCTCCTTGAAGGTCCAGTAGTTGTTCAGCAGGAAGTTCCAGATGATGGAGACTTCGATCGCCAGCGGGGATGCCACGAACTTATTGAGGTTGGCGTGCAATGCGAGGCTGAACACCCCGAGATTCACGATCGTGCCCGAGGCACCCACCACCGAAAAACGAATGAAAGTCCGTAGCGCGCGCAGCCTGATCCACCACGCGTTGACGATGAATTCGGTGATGTCACCCAGCCCGAGCTTGCTCTGGCCGTGTTTGCGATCGGTGAAATCGACCGGCACCTCCTTGACGAGCGCACCGAGAGTGACCGCCTGGTGCAACAGGGCTACCTGGAAGGCATAGCCCTTCACGCGCAAGGCGGAAAAATCGATCTGCCGCAGGATCGTCGCGCGGATGGCGCGGAAACCGGCCGTGCAGTCGCGAATCCCGTACAGTCCAGCCACATAGCGTGCGACCCAGTTGCCGCCGGCTGAGTTCAACTTGCGCCAGCTGCTCCACTCCGCCGGGATGCTGCCGCCTTTGACGTGCCGGCTCCCGATCACGAAATCCGCGGAGCTCTCCAGCGCAGCCAACAAGCGAGGTACGTCTGCCGGATTGTGAGAGAAATCGGCGTCCATCTCGAAAACGACATCGGCACGGAGCTCATTCAGTGCATGCTGCATGCCGCGGATGTAGGCCGCGCCAAGACCGGCTTTTTCGCCGGTGAGAAGGTGGACGTTGGGATAGCGTTGCATCACATCCCGCACCAGTCCCGCCGTCCCGTCGGGCGAATTGTCGTCGACCACCAGGACGTGCATGTCGTGGCGCAGTCGCCCGAATTCGTCTTGCAACGACGCCAGTAGCGCGACGATATTGCCGCGCTCGTTGTACGTCGGCAGGATGACCACAACCTTCATTCTTGGACCTCTCTAGCCGCTGTCATTATGCCTTTGTCCACAGAATGAAACGAACTATGCCCGCAACAGTTTCGGACGCGCGATGATTGCTGCGGCGCTTGAGACCGGCGAGCTCCCGAAAAAGCGTAAACTAGGCCCATGAAAGCCGCGAATCTGCTGCCCTTGATGTGTGCTGTATCGACCCTCGCGCTGGCCGGCGGGGACAAGATGGATGACGCCAGGGAGACCATCAAACAGGATGCCCGGGAGGCCGGCCGGACGATTGCGCGCGACAGCAAGCAAGTGGCTCATGCGGTGGCCCGCGATTCCAAGGCGGTCGGCCATGCAGTGGCCGAAAAGTCGAAAGAGGTCGGTCATACTGTCGCCAAGAGCTCTCGCGAGGCGGGCCACGCCATCGCCGATGACTCCAAGAAGGTGGGCACGGCTGTCGCGCACGGGGCGCGAACCGTAGGTAACACCGCCAAGGAGGACACGAAAAAGGTGAAGGCCGCGGTGACATCTCACAAGGCCGACGATCCGAAATAAGCAGGCATCAGGTGCGCAAAAGCGACGTACTCATCATCGGGGGTGGACCGGGCGGCTCGACGGCTGCCATCGAGCTGGCTGCCCGGGGCTATGACGTCGCCGTGCTGGAAAAGGCGCGGCATCCTCGTTTCCATATCGGGGAGTCGCTGCTCCCCGCCAACCTTCCGCTGTTTGAGCGTCTGGGGGTAGCGGATGAGGTCAAGGCGATCGGCATGCAGAAATGGGGCGCCGAGTTCGTGTCTCCCTGGCACGCCGTGCGCAGCCAGACATTCGAATTTGCCGAGGCCTGGAATAAGTCACTGCCCTTCGCGTATCACGTACGGCGCTCGCAGTTCGACGAGATTCTCATTCGCCGGGCCGCGGCCCGCGGAGCCCAGGTCATCGAAGGATGCCGGGCACGGGATGTCGAGTTTCTCCCGCCGGGCCAGGGCGCGGTCGTTCATGCCCAGCATGAGGACGGCCGCACGGAGTCGTGGCAGACACGCTTTCTCATCGATGCCTCCGGCCGCGATACTTTCCTCGGCAACCGACTCAACACCAAGCAACGCAACCGCAAGCACAACAGCTCCGCGATGTACGCCCATTTCAAAGGCGTGCGCCGCGACTCCGACTGCAGGCGGGCGGGCAACATCTCGCTGTACTGGTTCGATCACGGCTGGATGTGGCTCATTCCGCTGGCGGACGGCGCTACCAGCATCGGCGCAGTCGTCTGGCCCTACTACATGAAGAGCCGCAAACAACCCTTGCGCGAGTTTTTTCTCGAGACCCTCGCATCGTGCGGCCCCCTGGCGGAGCGGATGCAAGGCGCGGAGCTCATTTCCGATGTGGAAGCGACGGGGAATTACTCTTACACCTGTCGGAGCTGCTACGGCGACAACTTCCTGCTGGTTGGCGATGCCTACGCCTTCGTTGATCCCATGTTTTCTTCGGGCGTCATGATGGCGATGACCACGGCGTCGGTGGCCGCGGACACGGTCGACATCTGTCTTCGGGATCCTACGCAAGCAGCATCCGGGCTGAAGCATTTCGACCGCATCTCCCGCCATGGCACGCGAGAATTCTCCTGGTTCATTCATCGCGTAACCAATCCGACCATGCGCGATCTCTTCATGGGCCCGCGCAACGTGCTGCGCATGAAAGAGGCCTTGTTGGGGCTTCTCGCAGGCGACATCTACGGAGACACGCCCATCTGGGCGTCATTGCGTGCGTTCAAGGCCCTGTATTACATCGGCTCCCTCTTGAATCTGCGCCGGTCCATCGCGGCCATGCGACGGCGGCGCCTCAATATCCAGCCGGCCGAGTCGAACGGATGATTGCGGACTGATGGGTCGCAGAACCGGCTTGAATCTGGAATACCTGTCGCCGGCCGAGCTCGAGGCCGCACGGTGGGCGGGCGTCATGGGTGTTGCGACCTTTGCTGATACGAAGGTCACTCCCGCTGCGGTTGTTCCGGTGGCCGAAGTGAAAACACCCCTGCTCGGCAAGCCAGGGGGACTGTGCGAAGTGTGGCGCACGCAGCAGGCGGTTGAGTCAGGCACACGCGGCGGCATCCATTACTCTCGCACGTCCGGGATGCTATTCGGTTGCATTTCCGTTGCGGAGTCGGCGGTTCCGGAGCCGGCCGCTGATCAAACACCTTTGTATCGAGCTACCGAGCGGGCTTACAGGGAGATTCTCGCGACGTTGGACGAGCTGGGCTATGCGCACCTGATCCGAGTTTGGAACTACGTGTCGGAAATCAACCGGGACACGCACGGCATCGAGCGCTATCGGCAATTCAACGCTGCGCGGCAGGCGGCAATGCTGGCGAGCCACCGCCCGGTGACCGGAAATGTGTCGGCCGCATGCGCGCTCGGGGCGGCTGTTGGGAGTCCCGTCGTCGTCTACTTTCTGGCGAGCCAGAGCGCCCCGAGCTTCATTGAGAATCCGCGCCAGGTGAGCGCATACAACTACCCTCCCCGGTATGGGTCCCGCAGCCCTGTCTTTTCCCGTGCAACCGTGCTGCACGAGCCTGACGGAATGACACTGTTCATCTCCGGCACGGCGAGCATCGTCGGACATCGGACAATTCACGCGGGCGACGCGGCTGCACAGACGCGCGAAACGATCACCAACATTGAGGCGTTGCTCACAGAAGCGAACCGGGTGACGGGCATCGGAGAGTTCACTCTCGAGTCCCTGGCCTGCAAGGTTTACATACGTGACCCGTCGGATCTGCCCGTCATTCAAGCGGAGCTGCGTGCGGCGCTTGGGCCTGCTGCCCGGCCGGTTTATCTGCAGGCGGACATCTGCCGGCGCGATCTGTCCGTCGAGATCGAAGCGATCTCGATGGTGAGCTCCACCGCCGCTTGAGAAGCAATGGGAGTGGCACTGATGGACCGGGTCTGCCTGGGAATATTCGCTACGCTGCTCGCAGTCGTAGCACACGCGCAATCGCAGGAACAAGCGCCCCCCGAGCATGAGACCTCGACACCGCCTGCGCAGGAGCGGCCTGTGTGGGAATTGGGTCTCGGCATCGGCGCGGTCACTTTCCGTGACTATCGCGGTTCTGACACAACGCATGCGTACCCTGTGGCGGTGCCCTACTTCATCTACAGAGGCCGCTTGTTCAAAGCGGATCGCAGTGGCGTCAGGAGCAAGCTCCTGCACCAGGATCGAGTGGAGCTGAACTTCAGCATCAATGCCACCACGCCCGTGCGCAACAACGCCACGCGCACAGGAATGCCGGAGTTGCGGCCAACGGTCGAGATCGGACCGGCCCTGGATGTGCACGTCTGGCGCTCCAAGAGCGACAACGTGCTGCTGGATGTCCGACTCCCGGTACGGGCCGTGTCGACAGTCGGCAGACCGGGCTACATCGGCTGGTTCTTCACCCCGAATGTCAACGTGGACTTCCTGAGCCCGGCCGGTTTTTCCGGCTGGAACCTCGGGTTGATGACCGGCCCCCTCTTTGCAGCGCGGCGCTACGATGATTATTACTACTCAGTACCATCGCAGTATGCGACACCCAACCGACCCGCCTACCAGGCCTCGGGCGGTTTCGCCGGCACACAGGTGCTCGCATCGCTGACGAAGCGTTATCCTAAGTTCTGGACGGGTGCGTACGTACGCTACGACACTCTCACCGGCGCTTCCTTCGAAACCAGCCCACTGGTCCGGAGCCACAGCTACTGGTCCACGGGCATCGGGATTGCGTGGATCATCGGTCATTCGTCACGACTCATCGCGGTACCAGGCTCCGAGAGCCCATACGACTCATGCAGCGGCTGCTCAAATCCCTGATCGATCACCTCGTCACCTGGTTCAACCTGGTGTGGTTGGGCGTGATCTCCCTGTGCTGGTCCGGCATCGCGCTTGTTTGCTATCCACTGCTGCCGCGCCGCTGGGGAACGGCATTCGGGCGCTTTGGCATCATGGCCGGCTTCCGGTTGTATTCCTGGACACTGTCGCTGACAGGCGCTTACCGGCTCGACCTGCGAGCGCTCGATTCGCTGCGGGGCGGTCCGCCGGTCCTGCTGGTTCCCAACCACCCCAGCCTGATAGACGCGCCGCTCATCCTGACGCGCCACCCGAACCTGGTCTGCGTCATGAAGAAGGAGCTGATGCGCAACATCTTTCTGGGCGCCGGCTCGCGGCTCGCTCGCTATATCCCCAGTGGACAACCGCGCCAGATGATCAAGGAGTGTGTCGCTGAGCTCGGACGCGGTGGCGTGGTCCTGTTGTTTCCGGAAGGGACCCGCACTACCCGGCTGCCCATCAATCCTCTGACCGGCAGTGCCGGGGTCATCGCCAAACAGGCGCACGTTCCAGTCCAGACGCTGATCATCGAGACCGACTCGCCTTATCTCAGCAAGGGTTGGACGCTGTTCCGCATTCCGAGTGTGCCGATTACCTACCGGGTGCGCCTGGGCAAGCGGTTCGAGCCACCCGCGAACGCCGCCGACTTCGTGGAAGAGCTGGAGCGCGAATTCACCGCGGAGCTGGCCGGCGCTCTCCAGGAAAGCTGGCTCGGGCAAACGAGTGAGCCGGCCTCGGGAAATCGCTTAGTGCAAACAGAATGACTCCGCCCTCGAGGACGCACCTGGTCCTGATCCCGAGCTACAACCCGGGCAATAAAGTCTTTGAAACGGTACGTGCCGCGCGTGAGCAGTGGAGCCCGGTGTGGGTCGTCGTCGACGGCAGCACGGACGGCACTCCCGCTGCCCTGCAGGAAATGGCGCGAGCCGATCCGGGTCTGCGTGTCCTCGTCCGCGAGCGCAACGGGGGCAAGGGTGCGGCGGTTCTCGATGGGCTCACCGAAGCCGTGGCCCAGGGTTTCACGCACGTGCTGGCGATGGATTCAGATGGGCAACATCCCGCCGAACGCATCGGTGCCTTCATGGCCGCCTCAATTGCCGAGCCCGCGGCCATGGTTCTGGGTGAGCCGGTATTCGATGCCACCGCCCCGAGCATCCGGGTAAAGGGGCGGCGGATCTCCAATTGGTGGGCGAACGTGGAGACGCTCTGGGCAGGCATCCACGACTCCCTGTTCGGGTTTCGGGTGTATCCGATCGCGCCGCTGTTGCGGCTGATGCGCTCCAGCCGTTGGATGAGGCGCTTCGACTTCGACGTGGAGGCGGTGGTCCGCTTGAGCTGGGCCGGAGTGCCAGTGCGTAATATGCCGGCGGCGGTACGTTACTTCACCCCCGCGCAAGGTGGGGTCTCGCACTTCAATTACTGGCGGGACAACGTCTTACTGAGCTCGATGCATGCGAGGCTGTTCACGGGATTTCTGATCCGGTTACCCTATTTGCTGGCGCGCCGGCTGTGGCGCCGGTAGTGGCGGGGGTTGCGCGGCCACCTGGCGGCTCCGGACGTAGGGGCGGGTATCGTGGTTGCTAGCCCGTAAGGCGCTGTATAATGCTTAAGATTCGCATCTAATTATTAACTGTATGTCCGACAACGCGTCGCCCGTTCGACAGCCGGCGCCGCCGGCAAGCAGCACAGACCTGGAGCGAGAAGTCGCGGATCTCATCGTCCAGGCTTTGAATCTCGATGTCACCGCTGCCGAAATCACTCCGGATGCGCCGCTCTATGGCGAAGGTCTCGGTCTCGATTCGATCGACATCCTGGAGATTGCCCTGGTCGTCTCAAAGCAATATGGAATCCAGCTGCGCGCGGACAGCGAAGAGAATGAACACATCTTCCGCTCTCTACGACACCTCGTCGACTACATCGCCGCGCACAGGACGAAATAGCCATCCGGGCACGCTTCCGCTGATTTCTCACGCGGATGCTGAAGCAATCGTCGCGTACCGCGGTGGCACCCCCGTTCAAGCGAGGCACTTTCTGGCCGATGTCGCACGTGTCGCTGCCTCGCTGCCGGCGGGGCAACACGTTTTGAACGTCTGCTCGGATCGATACCGCTTTACGGTGGGTTTTGCAGCGAGCCTCGTGCGCGGAAAGGTGAGCTTGCTGCCCTCGACTCACACCCCTGAGGTTATCCGGCAGCTCACCGTCTTCGCGCCGGATGCGTTTTGTCTCACGGACGACCCTGAGTGCGACATTGACCTGCCGCGAGCCTGTTTTCCCGAAGTGATGGGGGCCGTCGCAGCGGCGGACCTGCCGGCGGTGCCCGCAATCGATTCTGAGCAACTGGCGGCCTACGTTTTTACGTCCGGCTCGACGGGGACCCCACTTCCTTACAAGAAGACGTGGGGCCGGCTTCTGCGGTGTGTCCACAACGGCGCGAGTCGTCTCGGGCTGCTTGATGGGCGCACGCACACGATCGTAGGTACGGTACCGCCGCAGCACATGTACGGCTTCGAGTCGAGTGTGTTGCTGGGACTGCAAACTGGTAGCGCTCTGTGCGCGGAACGGCCGTTCTATCCAGCCGACATCTGCAGCGTGCTCGCCTCAGCGCCGCGGCCGCGAGTTCTCATCTCGACGCCCGTTCACCTGCGCGCCCTGCTGGCGGCCGCAATGCCGCTGCCGGAGACTGACTTGATCGTCTCTGCGACAGCACCGCTCTCGCACGAATTGGCGCGCGACGTCGAGACTGCATTCGACACGCGGCTGTTGGAAATCTACGGATCGACGGAAACGGGGCAGATTGCAACGCGGCGCACGGCCGAAACCGCCGAGTGGCAACTCTGGCCTGGTGTCACCCTCACACTGAGGGATGATGGCCAGGCGTGGGCGCAAGGCGGCCACGTCGAGCAGCCGACACCGATGTGTGACGTGCTGGAGCTCACCGAAAGCGATCGATTCCTGTTGCACGGGCGTATGGCGGATCTCGTCAACATCGCGGGCAAGCGCAGCTCACTCGCCCATCTGAACCATCAGCTGAATTCCATTGCCGGGGTTGTCGACGGGACCTTTTTCTTTCCGGACGAGTCGCACGTCTCGAATACCGGGGTTACGCGTGTGGCAGCGTTCGTCGTCGCGCCGACTCTCGACGTGGCGACACTCACGGACGAGTTGCGTCGTCGGATCGACCCGGTTTTCCTGCCGCGGCCGCTGATGTTTGTCGACCGGTTGCCCCGCAATGGCACAGGGAAACTGCCACAGGAAGCGTTGCGCAAGCTGGCGGCGCGGCATCGGCGCCCGCCAACCTGATTTCCAGACGCTCACGCGCTTCTATGGGCAATACGACCATACTCCACGTACCAGCGCAGCATCCGGCATTCGCCGGCCACTTCCCTGGCGCGCCGCTCCTGCCTGGAGTTGTGTTGTTGGATGGAATCCTGGAAGCGGTAGAGGCCGCAACCGGGCGCGCCGGCTCGGACAGCAGCGTGCGCGGCGGCCCGGGGACCGGATCCTCCGAGTCCGGCTGGACCATCGCGAGCGCCAAATTTCTGCACCCGGTTCGTCCTGGTGAGACCCTGACCCTCGAGCACGAGCCGCCACTCGCCAACGGCGCAGTGCGCTTCACCATTCGCAGCGCGGGCCAGCCGGTGGCCAGCGGCACGCTCATACGAAGACCGGTCGCCGGCGCGCTCGAGCATCAACATCATGGCCACCAAGCCGACTGACCTGCCGCGCCCGCAGGTGCGAGCGGATTGGGCCCGAAGTCCCGAGCGCGGCAGCCTGACAATGCTGCGCATGATGACTTTCCTGTCGTTGCGACTCGGACGGCCCGTCGCGCGCGTCCTCCTCTACTGCATCGCTCTGTACTTCTTTTTGTTTGCCCCCAGGGCACGGCGCCATTCGATCAACTACCTGCGCCGGGCGCTCGGGCGCACACCCACTGCCGGCGATCGCTTCCGGCAGGTGTTCTACTTTGCTGCCAACGTCCTCGACCGGCTCTTCCTCGTGAATGAGCGGTACGATCTTTTTGACGTCTCCATCGAAGGCGAAGACCTGATGCGCGAGCAACTCGCGCGGGGTACCGGCACATTTCTCATGGGCGCGCATTTCGGCAGCTTCGAGATCATGAGCGCGGTGGGCCGCCGCCGGCCGGGGTTGCGCGTCGCGATGGCGATGTACGAGGAAAACGCTCGCAAGGTGACCGCCATGTTCAAGGCGCTCAACCCGGCCAATAAATCCGAGATCATCGCCCTCGGCCACATCGAGGCGATGCTGCGGATCCGCGAGCGGCTGGAGGAAGGCGTCTTCGTAGGAATACTGGGTGACCGCACTTTCCAGGGTGAGCCCGGGCTGGTGG
>Ga0335075_10007252_pt1 | contig 17056 bp, 13 predicted proteins | sample Lox_Sample_24_FD_206723 | JGI IMG/M metagenome (GOLD analysis project Ga0335075, IMG submission 206723) | Soil microbial communities from Loxahatchee National Wildlife Refuge, Florida, United States - Lox_Sample_2.4 | ecosystem: Environmental > Terrestrial > Soil > Wetlands | place: USA...
CGTCGCGCATGCCGACCCCCGCGAGGTTGCGCAGGGCGATGTCGAGGATCGTGGTCTCCCCCACCACCGGCAGCAGCGCTCTGGGCAGGTCATCGGTGTCCGGACGGAGCCGCCTGCTGGCGTCGGCGGCGAGAACCATGCCGATCACCGGCTCCCTCCTTGCCGGGCGACCAGCCGGCCTGCCGAGACCTCGGCGCAGACGAGCATCAGAACATACGCCACCAGCACCAGGTAGGCGACGATGGCGATGCCGACGATCGCGCCCACGCCGGCGATGAACATCCGGCCTTCCCAGCCGAGCTTGGTATCCGGGCCGTGGCCGGTACCCGGCCGGGCGCGGCTGATCAGCTCGACGTAGTGCAGCGCGACCAGCCCGCACAGGGTGAAGGTGACCGGTGGCGGGACGCGGAACGCGAAGCCCAGGGCGGCGAAGTACAGGAGCTGGCTGGCCAGCATGACGGCCGGGGTGAGCCAGTCCATCCGCCCGTCGTGCGGGTGCCGGGATCCGAACGCCGCGAGCAGCATCACGACCACAGGGGTGAGCAGAAGGATCCCGGGAAGCTCCCGCATGCCGAGCCACGCGAGCAGCGCCGTGGCACACAGCCCGGCGATCGCGGGCGGCAGCGGCACGAACTCGCCCCTGACCACCCGGCCGAGCCAGATCGATGTCACACCGTCATCCCGGCAGGCCGTCATCGTTGCGAGCGCCCGGGGGTCTGCCGCGGCTTCGGCGGCCGGCTCCGGCTTCCTGGTCACGGTTGTGGGGAGCAGCAGGTCAAGCGCTGTGGCCGGCTCTGGCGGGTCGGGCAGCGTCAGCGGCAGCTCCATTTGGTCCATCTCATCGGGCTGGTCCGCGTGGCCCGTCTGCTCGGCACTGCCCGCCGGGCCGGCGGTCCCGGCCGGCCTCTGGCCGGCCGGCTTCTGGCCGACCGGCGACTCCGCGGACACGGCCGACTCCGCTTGCTCCGCGGGCACCGCAGACTCCACGGGCACCCCGGGCTCAGCAGCCTCCGCAGCCTCCGCGGGCGCGGAGGGCTCCGCGGGCAGGGAGGGCTCCGCGGGCAGGGAGGGCTCCGCGGGCAGGGAGGGCTCCGCGGGCAGGGCGGGCTCCGCGGGCACGGCTGGCTCTGCCGGGAGGCCCGACTCGGCGGGGAGCGGAGACTCCACCCAGGCCGCGGACTCGACCCAGGCCGCCGACTCCGGCGCGGCGGCCGACTCGACGGGCAGGGTCGGCTCCACGCGCATTCCCTCGAGGGCGAGCGGCGATCCGGACAGGGCCGCCGGCCCGGCGTGACGTTCAGGCTCCGGCGCAGCCGCCCGGTAGGGCCCGCGCCGGGTAAGGGCGTAGCCGGTGGCGATGATCGCCCATTCCAGCAGGACGATGAGCGCGGCTCGCGCGCCCCAGATCGGCGCGACCACCATGATCAGGAGAGCCCGCCCGCCGGGCGGGCAGCTCAGGAACGCACGCAGGGACTGGACAGCGGGGTTTGCCGGCTGCGCGTCGTCGGCGTCGCTCCAGCTGCACGCGACCGCGGTCCTGCGCACCGCCAGCATGATCATCACGGCGACGGCCAGCTCCCAGGTATCCCCCCAGTGGTCCTCGTAGCCGCCCACGGCAAGCCCGGCGTAGACGACGTACTCGGACAGCGCACCGCACCACTCGGCGAACCGGGACGCGCTGCCGGAGCCCGGCGCCGCGGCCGCGCCGTGGGCCTGCCCGGCCAGGCGTCCCGCGGCGCACGCCACCAGATAGCCGGCGCACAGGGCCAGCGCCCCGTTGACGTTGCCCGGCCTGGTTCCGGCGCTGAACCAGCCGGCCGCGCAGATGCTGAGCGCAAGCGAGATGCCGCTCACCGAGACCGGTGCCATGGACCGCTGCACTGCCCAGCCCGCGAGACGGCGCGGTACATCGTCGAGCGTCTCCGGCACGCTCACGACCGCGCTTCCCCGGGCCGCGCACCCGGCCCTACTGCGATCATCCGGCTCCAGTACTGCACGAGTCCGCCCAGTGACCAAGCGTACCTATGTCTACCCAGACAAAGCGGAAGGCAGACCTCGCGCCGCCCGCGTGGCGCGGGACGGGCGGAATACGTGCCGACGAGAGGTAACGGCCTGCCCGGCCGGAGGGAAAGGCAGAGTACGCCCTGGCGCCAGGTAAGGTCCCCTCATGCGGACGGTGGCGGTCGTGCTGGCGGGCGGGACAGGCCAGCGGTTCGGCGGCGACAGGCCCAAGCAGCTGCGCGTCCTGGCCGGCCGGACGCTGCTCGAGCACTCGGTGGCGGCCTTCGAGCAGGCGCCCCGGGTGGACACGATCATGATCGTGATGCCGGCGGGCCTTGCCGAGCAGGCCAGCGGGCAGTTTGCCACCGCCCAGCACCCCAAGGTGACGAAGGTGATCGAGGGGGGAGCCACGCGGACCGCCTCCACCCGATGCGCGATCGTGGCGCTGGGCGACGACGAGTGCAACGTGCTCTTCCACGACGCGGCCAGGCCGCTGCTGGACCAGCGGATCATCGCGGACTGCGTCAGCGCGCTGGGCACGGATCTGGCGATCGGCGTCGCCGTCCCCTCGTCGGACACGATCGTCGAGGTCACCGACGGCGTGGTGACGGGCATGCCGCGGCGCGAGACGCTGGCACGCTGCCAGACCCCGCAGGGGTTCCGGCTCTCGGTGATCAGGCGCGCCTACGAGCTCGCCGACGCCGACCCGGCCTTTCCGCGGCGGCAGGCCACCGACGACTGCGGCATCGTGCACCGCTACCTGCCCGATGTGCCGGTCCGCCTGGTGCCGGGCAGCGAGCGCAATATCAAGATCACGTACCCGCACGACCTGGACGTGGCGGAAGCCCTCCTGCGCCGCCCCGGCTGACATCCCCGCAGGACCCGCCCGCATCCCCCGGTCCGGGTCACCGGGTCAGAGGATCGCGTCCTCCAGCATCTCGGTCACCAGCGCGGCGATCGGCGACCGTTCCGAACGCACAAGTGTCACGTGGGCAAACAGCGGATGGCCCTTGAGTTTCTCGATGACGGCGACCACGCCGTCATGCCTGCCCACCCGCAGGTTGTCCCGCTGCGCGATGTCGTGGGTGAGCACGACCCTGGACCCGCTCCCGATCCTGGAGAGCACGGTGAGGAGGACGCCGCGCTCTAGCGACTGAGCCTCGTCCACGATCACGAACGAGTCGTGCAGCGACCGGCCGCGGATGTGCGTCAGCGGCAGGACCTCGAGCATGTCCCTGGCCAGCACCTCGTCGATCACGTCCTGGGAGGTGACGGCCGAGAGCGTGTCGTAGACCGCCTGGGACCAGGGGTTCATCTTGTCCGCCTCGGAGCCGGGCAGGTAGCCGAGCTCCTGCCCGCCCACCGCGTACAGCGGGCGGAACACCACCAGCTTGCGGTGCTGGCGCCGTTCCATCACGGCCTCCAGGCCCGCGCACAGCGCCAGGGCCGACTTGCCCGTGCCGGCCCGCCCGCCGAGCGAGACGATCCCCACCTCCTGGTCGAGCAGCAGGTCGAGCGCCACCCGCTGCTCGGCGCTGCGGCCGCGCAGCCCGAAGACCTCGCGGTCGCCGCGGACCAGCCGGACCGACTTGTCCGGCTGCACCCGCCCGAGCGCGCTGCCCGCACCGGAGGCCCCGCTGACCAGGACGAGGCCCGTGTGGCAGGGCAGGTCCCTGGCCGCCGGGGAGTCCAGCTGCCCGGTCGCGTAGAGCGCGTCGATCTCGCCCGCGGTCACGTCGAGCTCCCGCATGCCGGTCCAGCCGGAGTCGGCAGGCAGCTCGGCGCGGTATTCCTGGGCGGTCAGGCCGATCGCCGCGGCCTTGACCCGCAGCGGCAGGTCCTTGCTGACCAGCACCACGGTGTCGCCCTCGGCGGCCAGGCTGCGCGCCACGGACAAGATCCTGGTGTCGTTGTCGCCGAGGCGGAACCCGGCGGGCAGCACCGACGGATCGGTGTGATTCAGCTCGACGCGGACCGTGCCTCCCTCGTCGCCGACCGGAAGGTCGGCGTCCAGCCTGCCGTGCTCGACCCGCATGTCGTCCAGGTAGCGCAATGCCTGCCGGGCGAAGAAGCCAAGCTCGGGGTGGTGCCGCTTGGCCTCGAGCTCGGTGATGACCACCACGGGCAGGACGACCCGGTGCTCGGCGAACCTGCCGATGGCGGCCGGGTCGGCGAGCAGGACGCTGGTGTCGAGTACGTAGGTGCGACGTGCTGAGGAACTGGCCACTCGCTCTCCCCTTGGCGCTCGGGGCGCCACATTCGTACACAGACGTGTCGGCGGGACCGGGACCGGCCAGCGTGGGCCGGGCACCGGCCCTTTCGCTCATCACGCCTGCGCACCAGAACGCGAAGCTCGAGAATCTCGAGGGCCTTCCCGGCGGGCGGCTACACACCGCCCGTCATCCCAGACGTTACCCTCAGTCCGCCGCTTCCCGGAAGTACTGGCACATGCTGTTAACGTGCCGGACATGCAGCGTCGCTACAGGTCAGAGCGCTGATCACCAGAAAAGCAAGGGAGCAGGCCGCGCAGGCCGCGGCGGTCACCCCGCCGCGTTGTGCGCCTTGCTGCGCTCAGATGCCGAACCTGCGCTGCCGGGCGGCGTAGGAACGCAGCGCCCGCAGGAAGTCCACCCGCCGGAAGGCGGGCCAGTAGGCGTCGCAGAAGTAGAACTCGGAATGGGCGCTCTGCCAGAGCAGGAAACCGCCGAGGCGCTGCTCGCCCGAGGTCCGGATGACCAGATCAGGGTCGGGCTGCCCGGCGGTGTAGAGGTGCTCGGCGATGTGCTCCACGTCGAGTACCTCGGCGAGTTCCTCGATCGTGGTCCCTCTGGTTGCGTGGTCCTGGAGCAGCGAGCGGACCGCGTCGGCGATCTCCCGCCGCCCGCCGTAGCACACGGCGACGTTGACGAGCAGCCCGCTCTGGCTGGCCGTCGCGTTCGCGGCGTCCTTGAGCACCTGGGCGGTGTCGGCGGGCAGCAGGTCGAGCGCCCCCATCGGGTTGACGTGCCAGTCCTGCGCCGCGAGCTCACGCACGGTGTCCTCGATGATGTGCAGCAGCGGGTCGAGCTCGGCGGCCGGGCGGGCGAGGTTATCGGTCGAGAGCAGCCACAGGGTGACAACCTCGACGCCGGCCTGCCGGCACCACTGCAGCACCTCGAAGATCTTGTCGGCGCCCGCCTGGTGCCCGCTGCTGACGTCGGCTAGGCCCGCCGACCGGGCCCAGCGGCGGTTGCCGTCGCACATCACTCCCACGTGCCGCGGGATCGCCTGCGGCGAAAGCGACGCCTCGAGCCTGTGCTCGTAGAGCCGGTAGACGAGCTCCCGCACTCTCATCCCGGACCCTTTCTCGCTGCCCGCCGGACCGGCTTCCCATGTTCGCCCGCTACATTCTGGGCGTGATGACCGTCACGCCGGGCGTCCAGGCCGCGACCGCAGCAACACCCGGTTCGTTAGCACCGTATCCAAGGATGTCACCACTTCGGCGGAGGTCAGGACGCTCACCCGCCAATCCCGCCCGCTTCCGGCGCCCCGGTGGGCGGGCCGCAGGTCGGCGGCCAGCCCCCCGGACTCGGGGTGCTCTGGCCCGCGTGGCCGGCGTGTCGCGATGGGTGCCGCCCGCCCGCCGCACAGCGGCGTCCGTCACAATGGGCTCATCAACTCAAGGTAGCTGCACCGCAACGAAAAGTTAACATCGTGACGCCCGGGAGGCACGTCCCGGCGTCATGCAGATTTTTGCCCGGCTTGACGATGTCTTGGCCCACCCTGGGGAAGGAGCAGAGGAACTCTTTGAGGCTCCCCGGCGCGGCCAGCACCGGCGGGCGCATCGGCACCGTGGCCCGCGGCGTTTGCCGCGGCCATGGCCCGCAGCGTTTGCCGCGGCCATGACCGGCCGGCCCGGCGTCCGCAGGCACGCGGCCGAGCGCCGGGCTGACCCCGCCTGGCCTGCTGCAACGGTACCGGCATCCGGCACGCGCGGGGCACTGTCTATCCTTCTCGCAATATACGGAAGTTGAAAACCGGTTCGAGCAGGCGAGAGGACGGCCAATGGTGGACGTGCACGCAGCGCTGGACAGCGCGGGACTGAAGAACGTTCATGTCCGCGAGTACGTGCAGTACTGGGCCGAGCTCACCGGAGCCGCGCGGGTAGAGGTCGTCAGCGCGTCCGATGACGCGAGGCTGATCAGCGAGGCGCTCGCCGAAGGGGAGATCCTGCCCGCCGGCGAGGGCTGTTACTACTCGCGCAGCTACGCCAAAGACACGGCGCGCTCGGAGGAACGCACGGTCGTCGCCACGAGCAACCCGGCCGACAAGGGCGTCTACAACAACTGGCACCCGACCGCCGAGATGCGGCCGCTGCTGGAGGAGCGGATGCGCGGGGCGTCGGCCGGCAAGACCATGTACGTCGTGCCGTACCTGATGGCACCGTCCGGCTCCCCGCTCGAGCGGTACGCCGCGGGCGTGGAGCTCACCGACTGCCGGACGGTCGCGCTGCACATGATCCGCATGGCCCGTGTCGGCGTGCACTACATCGAGGAGCTTGCCGACCCGGACAGCTTCGTCCGCGCCGTGCACGTCACCGGGGACCTGGAGAAGCTGGGCCAGGGCACGCCCGAGGACCAGCGCTACTTCGTCACGATCGCCGACGAGCGGACGATCCTTCATTTCGGCTCGTCCTACGGCGGCAACGCGCTGCTCGGCAAGATCGCGCACGGGCTGCGGCAGGCGGCCTACGACGGCTGGGCGTCGGGCGAGTTCCTGGCCGAGCAGTTCATGCTCATCGGCATCACCGACAAGGTGACCGGCAGGCGGTACCACATCTGCGGCGGCTTCCCGAGCGCCTCGGGCAAGACCAACCTCGCGATGATGCTCGCGCCCGACGAGCTCAGCGACCGGTACCGCGTCGACTTCTACGGCGACGACATCGCGTGGCTCCGCGTCGACCCCGATGACGGGAAGATCTACGGGCTCAACCCCGAGTTCGGCGTGTTCGGCGTCGCCAAGGACACCAACGAGACGACCAACCCGACGGCGCTGAAGGCGGTGGCACCCGGCACCGGAACGCTGTTCACCAATGTCGCCTACAACGACGAGACGCACGAGGTCTGGTGGGAGGGCCGCACCCCCAAGCCACCCGCCGACGTCACCGGCTGGCGGGACTGGACCGGCACGCTCATCTCGGAGCGGGTGCCCGAGGACGCCGACGCGCCGTGGGCCCACCCGAACAGCCGGTTCACCACGACCCTGGCGAACGTGCCAAACATCGCGCCGGACTTCGACGACCCGAAGGGCGTGCCGATCGACGCGATCATCTTCGGCGGCCGCGCCAGCGACCGCGAGCCGCTGATCCGGGCGATCACCGACCTCGCCGAGGGCGTCTACGACGGCCTGACCCTGGGCGCCGAGGCGACGTTCGCCGCCGAGGGCGTCGACGGCGTGCTGCGCTACGACCCGATGTCCATGCGGCCGTTCATGGCCTATCCCGAGGGCGCGTACGCCGCGCACTGGCTGAAGGTCATCGGCTCGGCGGCGAGCAAGCCGATCTTCGCTCACGTGAACTGGTTCCAGCGCGACCCCGAGGACGGGCACTACCTGTGGCCGGGCTACCGGGACAACCTGCGGCCGCTGCTCTGGCTGCTGCGCCTGGCGGAAGGTGAGGTCCGCGGCAGGCAGACGCCGGTGGGCATCGTCCCGACCAAGGACGAGCTTGACCTGGACGGCGTCGCGATCACGCCGCAGGACCTGGAGACGATCCTCACCATCGACACGCCGCGGTGGAAAGAGGAGATGACATACCGCGAGCAGCACCTGAAGCAGTTCAACGACCTGCCGGAGGACATCTGGCAGGCTCACCGCCGGGTCGCCGCGGCGCTCGACGACGCGGACTGAGCGGCCGCGCGGCGGCTTGCCCGACGCGCGCGCCCCGGAAGCGCTGAGCGGCGGGTGCGCGCGAGGGCCAGAAAGGGTCAGGACGGGTCAGGACGGGTCAGGACGACCGGGGGCCTTCGGAGCGCACCTGCTCAACGTGGCGCAGCGCCTCCCTGAGGTCGGTGAGCCAGGAGTCCTCGTGCTCGCCGACCAGGCGCACGCACCACGCGAGCGCGTCACTGCGGCTGCGCGCCACCCCGGCGTCGACCAGCGTGTCGAGAACCAGGCGCTCCGGCTGGCGGAGCCTGGTCATCACCGGCACCGAGAATGTGGTGAACATCACCCTGGCGCCGCCGCAGACGACCCCCCAGGAGACCTTGCGGCCGAACCGGTGCTCCGCCTCGCGCGCGATCTCGATGCGCTGCTGCCGCGTTTCCTCGCGGAACCGGCGGCTGCGGCCCTCGGAGGCTGCGGCGCGCTCGGCATCGGTCATGCCCTCGGTACCCTCCGGCGCCGGCAGGGCGCCGATCACCGTGATCTCCTCACGATCGAGCGTGATCTCGGGTACCGCGCTGAACCACTCGCTCGGCATCCGGCCGGTGAACCACCCGCGCAGTCGCTCGGCCGGCGAACCCGCCGGCGCGCCCTCGTCCCCTGTACTCATGTAATGGACATTACGGATCACCGCGGGGCCACGCAAGACCGACCCGCAACAATGCCGCCAGCGTGGCGCCCACGCTGCTGCTCCCGGCCGGTGCCGAACACGGTCGTGGTGCCCACGCTGTTGCTCCCGGCCGGTGCCGAACACGGTCGTGGTGCCCACGCTGTGGCTCCCGGCCGGTGCCCAGCACGGTCGTGGTGCCCACGCTGTGGCTACAGAAACAGCGCGGTGCCCACCACCGTGCTGGCTGCCTCACGCTGACGCGCTGGCCAGCTCGCGGCGGCGCGGCCGGTGCCGAACACGGTCGTGGTGCCCACGCTGTGGCTCCCGGCCGGTGCCCAGCACGGTCGTGGTGCCCACGCTGTGGCTACAGAAACAGCGCGGTGCCCACCACCGTGCTGGCTGCTTCACGCTGACGGGCTGGCCAGCTCGCGGCGGCGCGGCCGACACCCGGGCGGCCCGAGCCGGCAGGGCGAACGGACAGGGCGAGCCGGCAGGGCGAACGGACAGGGCGAGCCGGCAGGGTGAGCCGGGCGGATCAGCCAGCCGGGTCGGCGGCAACGGCCGCCGCCACCCGCGGGTAGACCGCCACGGCGCCCGCGAACTCCGAGCCGAACGACGCCGGCACGATCTCGACGTCCAGCCCGGGCATCGGGGCCTGGAGCATCTCCCCGTCGCCGAGGTAGATCGCCACGTGCGAAATGTAGCCGGGCGCGGTCGGGTCGGTGTGATAGAAGAGCAGGTCCCCGGGCTGGAGCCGGCTGAGCGGGACTTGCGGGCCGGTCAGCGCCTGCTCGGCGGCTACCCGGGGCATGACGACGCCTGCCTGCGCCAGCGACCACTGCACCAGGCCGGAGCAGTCGAACACGTAGGGGCCGTCCCCGCCCCACACGTAGCGCATGCCCAGCCTGCTCTCGGCGGCCTTCAGGAACGCCTCGACCTGGCTGGGGGTCAGGCCAGGCCCGTCGACCGAGCCAACGCCGGCCGCGCCGTTGGCCTCCGGGACGCCCGAGGTGGCCGACTGAGCCACCAGCGGCGCGATCGCCGCGCCCCGCGGCAGCAGCTTCCGGATCTGCTTCATCAGCGTGGTCAGGTCGGCGTGCGGGGCGCTGACCACGATCGCGTTCCCGGCGGGCATGCCCAGCGAACGCGCCACGGCGTCCGAAACCACCGCGTCCACGCTGCCGATGCCGACCGTGCCGAGGCCGGCCAGCGGCAGCTCCTCGACGCGCCGGCCCGTGACCCGGACGGGGCGGCCCGCCGGCAGCTTGTCCAGCTCGCCCATCGTGTACGAGACCGCGATCCCGCCCGCCGCCACGTTCTCCCAGAGGCCGAGCGAGTCGGCGGTCGGCTTGGGGGCGAACGCGCGGAACGCCGACGGGTCCACGCCGAGCGTCGCCGTCAGCTTGCCGTCCACCTGGAGCCGCGCCGCGTCCAGCGGCTGTGCGGCAACCACGCCGTGCAGCCGCTGCACCGCGGCGGTGGCGCTGCTGGGCAGCGTCGTCGAGTTGACGACGAGAAGATCCGCCTGGAGCAGCCGGCGCACCGGCGGCAGGGCGGGCGCGCGCGAGGAGGCGGGCAACCGGGACACCGTCGCCGGCCGCGCGGCGGTCGACCCGGGCAGCACCTGGCCCGCCTGGGCGAGCGCGAAGTGAGCACCCAGCCCGTTTCCCGATACCGGGCGGGGCAGCGCCGCCAGCGCGGGGGGAGTGCTGGCCATGGCGGCAAGGATCAGCAGCGAGAGTCCGGTCCCCGCTGCGTAAAGCATCCGACGCGCCCGGTCACGCGGCACTATGGCTCCTCCCGCCATCCCTGCCGTCGGCCCACACTACCCAGACCACCTTGCACGAAAGGCGCGCTCGGTGTCCATACCAGCGCTACCGGTAATGGCTGCGGGTAACTCCTAAGGGTGGTCCGCCCGGTCAGCCATTCCCGTCCGCCGGCGCCAGCTCAGCCCGCAGCAGCTCCGGATCCGTGACCGGCATCCGGCAGGCGAATTGCCGGCAGACATAGGCGGCCGGGGCGCCGTCAACCTCCTCCCGGCCGGCCAGCAGCGGTATGGCGTCCGCGCCATACCGTGCGCCATTGCCGAGCGCGATGACCGCGCCGGGCGGCGCGGCGAGCAGCGCGGCGCGGTGCAGCGCGACGGTGCGGCCGTCCTCGGGCGGACCGACGACCGCGATCTCGGCCGGACCCGACAGCATGGCCTCGCCGACCGCGAGCCCCCAGCCTGCCGCGCGCGGGAACCGCGACGCGACGGCGGGCACCGGCCCGAGCGCCCCGGCGGCGGCGGTCCGGTGGCGGGACGAACCGGTCAGCGCCGAGTAGCTGAGCAGTGCGCCGGCGACCGCGGACGTGCCCGACGGGGTCGGCCCGTCCGCCGGGTCGGCGGGGCGGTAGATCAGCGCCTCGCCGTCGTCGGGGGTGTCGTAGAAACCGCTCGCCGAGTCGGCGAACCGGTCCAGCGCGGCCTCGAGGAGCTGGCCCGCCAGGGTTACCCAGCGCCCTTCCCCGGTGACGCCGGACAGCGCGAGGTACCCCTCGGCCACACAGGCGTAGTCCTCGAGCACGCCGGCGCTCGCGCCGGGCACGCCATCTCTCGAGGTGCGGGACAGGCGCCCGCCGGACAGGTGGGTCCGGGCGAGCAGCTCGGCCGCGCGCCGCGCCGCGTCGGTGAACTCCGGACGCTCGAGCAGCAGGCCCGCTTCGGCGAGCGCGGCGATCGCCAGGCCGTTCCAGGCGGCGACGACCTTGTCGTCCCGGCCCGGCCGGACCCGCCGGGCGCGCGCCTCGAGCAGCGCGGCGCGGACGGCCGCGAAGCGCTTGCCGTCCGCGGGCTCCTGCCGGAGCTGCAGCACCGACGCCCCGCGGGAGAAGGTTCCCTCGCCGGTGACCGCGAACGTCTCGGCCGCGTAGGCCGCGTCGGCCTGGCCGACGGCCTCGCGCAGCTGAGCGGGCGTCCAGACGTAGAACTTGCCTTCCTCGCCCTCGCTGTCAGCGTCGAGGGCCGACGCGAAGCCGCCCTCGGCGGTGCCCAGCTCGGAGATCATCCAGGCGCAGGTCGCGGCCGCGACGCGGCGGGCGAGCTCGGAGCCTGTCCGTCGCCACCAGTGCGCGTAGACCCTGGCCAGCAGCGCGTTGTCGTAAAGCATCTTCTCGAAGTGCGGCACCACCCAGTCGGCGTCCACGGAGTACCGGGCGAACCCGCCGGCCAGCTGGTCGTACATGCCGCCGCGGGCCATTGCCTCCATGGTGCCCGCGGCCATCCGCAGGGCCAGCGCCCCGGATGCCCCCTGGTCCCGCTCGTGGTGCCGCAGCAGGAACTCCAGGACCGTCGACGGCGGGAACTTGGGAGCTCCGCCGAACCCTCCGCGCGCGGCGTCGTAACCCGCCTGCAGGCCCGCGACCGCCGCCGTGGTGGCCTGGCTCAGCTCATCGAGGCCCGTTGGCTCCCCGCCCGGCGCGACGCTTGACATCTGCTCCGCCAGGGCCCCGGCGATCCGCTTCGCCTGCCCGGTGACCTCCCCCCGGTCCTTCCGCCAGGCGTCGGACACCGCGAGGACCAGCCGCTGGAACTGCTCCCTGGGGAAGTACGTGCCGCAGTAGAAGGGCTCGCGGTCGGGGGTCATGAAGACCGTCATCGGCCAGCCGCCCTGCCCGGTCATGGCCTGAGTCGCGGTCATGTAGACCGCGTCCACGTCCGGGCGTTCCTCGCGGTCCACCTTGATGGACACGAGGCGGGAGTTCATCAGCGCCGCGGTCCGGTCGTCTTCGAACGACTCGTGCGCCATCACGTGGCACCAGTGGCACGCCGAGTACCCCACGGACAGCATCACCGGCACGTCCCGGCGCCGTGCCTCGGCGAAAGCCTCGTCAGACCAGGGCCACCAGTCCACCGGGTTGCCCGCGTGCTGCAGCAGGTACGGGCTCGTCGCGTCGCGCAGCCGGTCAGCCATGCCCTCCATCTTTGCCCTGCCAGGCCGGTTGAACCAGAGCGGCGGGTGGTGAGACACCCGCCGCCGGCTGCTACCGTGCGTGTGTGACCACTTCCAGGCCGGCGACCCAGCCGCCTGGCCGCGGCACCCGGATCCGGGGAACCCGCCAGGCGGAGGCGCTGTCTGCTGTCCTGGACGGGCTGCCCGGGTTCTTCAGCGCCCAGCAGATCCATGCCGAACTGCGCAACCGCGGCGAGCATGTCGGGCTCACCACGGTCTACCGGCACCTGCAGGTGCTCAGCGAAGACGGGCGGGTCGACGCGATCCGCGACTCCAGCGGCGAGACGCTGTACCGCAAGTGCCGCAGCGACGCCCATCACCACCACCTGACCTGCCGCAACTGCGGCCGGAGCGTGGAGGTGGAGGGCCGTGCCGTGGAGCGCTGGGCCGAGCAGGTAGCCGCCGAGGCCGGCTTCACCGACGTGGGCCACACCGTGGAGCTGTTCGGCCTCTGCCCGGACTGCGCGGCTTCCTGACGAGGCGAACGGGTGGACGCCGAGGCCGCCGCTCGCTGACGCCCGGCCGGTTCAGTGCCCGGCCGGCTCCCCCGCCGCCGGGCCCACGTTCGCGTTGAGCCAGGCGCAGAGCGGCCGGCTCGCGGTCAGGAACGAGACAACGTGCTCCTTCGCCGCCGGCGTGCCGAGCCAGGGTTCGACCGGCCATGCCTGCCAGGCGTACAGGCCCTTGTAGCGCAGCAGCGCGATTCTCGGATGGCCGGCGGGGTAGCCGCGCGGCGCGGTCTTGAGCACGCCGCTCCCGTGCACGCCGATGCCGTGCCGCCCCACGTCCGAGATCACCCGCCCGAGCTCTTCGCCGAGATCGTCGTCCGCCACCGCGCGCCGGTACCGGTCGAGCTGGTCCGGGGCCATCGCGTGCATCCCGCTGCCCGCGGCGAGCCCGGCGGCGGAGAGGTGGATGTAGCCGTCGCCGACGGCGGCGGCGATGTTGGTCTTGTACGGCGTCTTGTCCTTGCTGAACCTGACGTCGCGATAGGGCCGGAAGATCCTTGGCTCGCCGAACTCCGGAGCCAGCTCCTCGAGGAGCTCGCGCATCGGGCCGAGCACGATCTCGTCATAGACCGCCCGGTTCGCGGCCCAGTAGGCCTTTGAGTTGTCCGCCTCCAGTCCCTCGTAGAACTCCAGCGCCTCGGCTGGCCACCCCTGAAACGACACGCCGCCGTCCTCCCGTCTGATTGATGCCAGCGATTGTGGCCTCGCCGGGCGCGCAGCGCCAGAGGCTAAGATGCCGCGCGTGCTGCGGCTCCCGCTCATTCATCCCCCGCTGCTGGCAGCGCTCGGCGCGGCCGGCCACGGCGGCAGGGTCCTGCTCGCCGACGCCAACTACTCGCACGCCACCAACGTCGGCCCGGCTGCGGCCGTGATCTACCTGAACCTGCGGCCCGGCCTGGTGACCGTGGACCAGGTCCTGGAGCCGCTGCTGGCAGCGGTTCCCGTGGAGGCCGCCGTGGTGATGCGCCCGGACGACGGGAGCACCCCCGCGGTGTTCGCCCGCTACGCCGAACTGCTCGGCGACGGCCTGCCGCTGCAGCCACTCGGGCGCCTCGAGTTCTACGCCGAGTGCCGGCAGCCAGACCTCGCGGTCTGCGTGGCAACCGGCGACGACCGCCTGTATGCCAACCTGCTGCTCACCATCGGCTACATCACCCCGGCGGCGTAACGCGCCGCGTCCCGGCCGGGAGCGTGCAGCTTCTGCGCCGGCCGTGCGAAGGAGGCATCCCGCCATGTCCACGCCCCACACCGACGAGTTCTCCGGGCTGGCCGCCCTGATCACAGGAGGAGCCTCGGGCATCGGCCTGGCCACGGCGCGCCTGCTGGCCTCGCGCGGGGCCCAGGTGGCGATCCTGGACCGCGAGATGCCCGGCGGCGCGATCGGCAGCGCCCCCGGCGCGGCCGGCGGCGGGGCCACAGCCGGGACCACAGCCGGGACCACAGCCGGGGCCGCACCCTCGGGGCACCGCCGGCTCGGGGACGATCCCAGGGACGCGGGGCTGCGGCCGGTCGTCGCGGACGTGACCGACGACGCCGCGGTCCGCTCGGCGGTGGCCGAGGCCGCCCGCGCGCTCGGCGGCCTGGACGTGCTGGTGAACAACGCGGGCATCGGGGCGGCGGGCACCGTCGAAGACAACGACGACGCGGAGTGGCAGCGCGTCTTCGACGTCAACGTGCTCGGCATCGTCCGCGCCACCCGGGCCGCCCTGCCAGCGCTCCGCGCGTCCGCGGCCAGGCGCGGCGAGGCCGCCATCGTCAACACGTGCTCGATCGCGGGCATCGCCGGGCTGCCGCAGCGCGCCCTTTACTCCGCGAGCAAGGGCGCCGTGTACGCGCTGACGCTGGCCATGGCCGCCGATTACGTGGCCGAGCACATCAGGGTCACCTGCGTCACCCCGGGAACCGCCGACACCCCCTGGGTGGCCCGGCTGCTGCAGGCGGCACCGGACCCGGACGCCGAGCGCGCGGCGCTGAACGCTCGCCAGCCGATGGGGCGGCTGGTGTCGGCCGACGAGGTCGCCGCGGCGATCGCCTACCTCGCCAGCCCGCTCGCGGGCGCGGTCACCGGCACCGCACTCGCCGTCGACGGCGGCATGTCGGGCCTCAGGGTGCGGCCGCCCAGCCGTTCTTAGCGGGACACAGATCGGATGATTTGACCTGCGGTTCCTGGGCCGCACGCCCACGGTGCGCACAAAACGCCCTGTAAATCGGAACATATCATTTCGATGACGGTCCGCCTCGCCGCCCGCGGCGCCCGTTGACATGCCGATACATCGGATCTATTTTCCTGGCACGTGTGATGCGAATGACGGCCATTCGTGATCACGGAGGAGTGAGCCCGCGTGGCGCACCGAACTCTCCGTGACCACGGGTTAGCCGCCAGGACTGCCCGCGTGCCTGCCACGCGGATGCCCTGCCAGCGGGACACGCGGGCAGCCGAGTACCCCGAGGAAGTGGACACAGGAGGACCGATGGTACTTCGCAGACGCTTCGGCCTATCTGCCGTGGCCGGCCTCGCGGCCGCGGCCCTCGTCGCGGGACTGGCGGCGTGCGGCTCCAGCTCAAGCAGCCCGACGGGCACGACGGCGTCCAAGTCGGCACCGATCCGCATCGGGGTCGACCTCACCTACAACAACACGGCGTTCTGGGCCGCCTACATCAACTACGAGACGCAGGACGCCGCGGCACTGCACGTGAAGCTCATCGGCCCGTTGCTCGCCGCGGCCAACGCGAGCCTGCAGAACCAGCAGATCGAGGAACTGGTCAACGAGGGCGCCAAGGCCGTCATCGTGAACCCGGAGACCGCGACCAGCCTCGGCCCGGCGATCTCGTATGCCACCTCGCACCACGTCAAGCTGATCTCGGTGGACACCATCGTCGGGGTCGGCAAGGTGTACATGGTCGTCCGCGCGTCCAACGTGATCTACGGCCTCGACGCCTGCGCGTACATCAGCTCGAAGGTGAAGTCCGGGTACGTGCTCGACCTGGAGGGCGACCTGACCTCGTCCAACGGCGCCGACCGGACCAACGCGTTCAACGCCTGCATGGCCGCCAACGACCCGAACGTGAAGATCCTCAAGGACCCGACGGTCTGGGTCGACTCGACCGCCGTGACCGACGCGCAGAACGCCGTCGACGCCTACGGCAGCAAGCTCAAGGCGATCTACTCGCAGTGGAGCAGCCCGGACACCGGTATCCTGCCGCTGCTCAAGGGGAAGGGCCTGACCGGCAAGGTCATCGTGGTCAGTGACGACGGCGTGCCGTTCGAGATGTGCGACATCTCCAAGGGGCTGACCAACGCGTCGCAGTCCCAGCCCGCCAACCTCTACGCCGAGTGGGCGCTGAAGTACGCGATCGACGCGGCCAAGGGCGTCACGCTCAAGCCCGGCGACCCCGGCGGCGGCGCCGCGACCCTGCAGATGCTGAGCTACCAGGGCGACTCCAACCTGGGCGACCCGATCGTGGCGCCGTTCGTGACCAAGACCGCGCAGACCCTGACGGTCACGCCCGTCGACGGGCTGTCCGGCACGGTCACCACGACCCCGGTCACCGACTCCCAGCTCTGGGGCAACGTCTACGGCGCCGCGCACGGCGGAGTGTGCAGCGCTGCTGCCGCGGCTGGATGACCGACGGATCTGTGCCTGCTGCCTCGACGACGGGCCGGGAGCAACCGGCCGTCGAGGCGGCTGGCATCTACAAGCAGTTCGGCAGCACCCAGGCGCTGCGCGGTGTCGACCTGGAGCTGCTGCCGGGCCGGTGCCTCGGCCTGGTCGGGCGGAACGGCGCGGGCAAGTCCACGCTCGTGTCGATCCTGTCCGGCATCTACCCCGCCGATGCCGGGCAGGTCCGTTTCGACGGCGTCCCGGCGCCCCCGCTCGGCGCGATCGACGCCTGGCGCAGCCGCATCGCGACCGTTTACCAGCACTCCATGGTCGTGCCCGGGCTCACCGTGGCCGAGAACGTCTTCCTCGGCCACCAGCCGGGACGCGCGGGCCTGGTCGACTGGCGGCAGATGCGCGAGCAGG
>Ga0335075_10007253_pt1 | contig 17055 bp, 15 predicted proteins | sample Lox_Sample_24_FD_206723 | JGI IMG/M metagenome (GOLD analysis project Ga0335075, IMG submission 206723) | Soil microbial communities from Loxahatchee National Wildlife Refuge, Florida, United States - Lox_Sample_2.4 | ecosystem: Environmental > Terrestrial > Soil > Wetlands | place: USA...
CTCATGCTGCTAGCGCCGGTGGTGGCTGTGGGCTTGTGGGCAACGCTCGGCGTTGTCCATCAAGCCCACAGCCTAGCCAATCGATTGAAATGATGTCTATGAACTGTACAGCTGAGTGCTGGCCGCGCCCCCGATTCCATTAAGCCGCCCGACCACCCAGGTTCCGGACGGTCTCCGTAACGGACAGCTGACACCGATCGAACGCTCTTGCGGCGCGCTGTTTCGCGCTGCCATAGAACCGCATGCCTCAACCGCATCGCGAGATCGCGCAGCGTTCGTCAGCAGATGCCGCCCTGGCGGGCAACGCGGTCACCGCCGATCTAATCGCCGTTCTGGTCGCCGTCACCCAGGCGCAACCCCGCGTCCTGACAATCCAGTGTGGGTGCGCTCTTCCGTCAGGTCCATTCAAGACGATCCACCGCTCACTTCAATCCGGACTGCGCGACTGGGTGGAACAGCAGACACGCCACCCGCTCGGCTATGTCGAGCAACTCTATACTTTTGCCGACCGCGACAGGGATCACGTCCATTCCATTTCCGTGAGCTATCTCGGCCTTACGCAGGAAGCTCGCCCCCCCGGCGATCAGGACGCGAGCTGGCGGACTTGGTACGCGTTCTTCCCGTGGGAGGATCACCGGGCCGGGTCCCCCGCCATCATTTCTGAAACGATCCTGCCCCATCTTGATGTCTGGGCCGCCGCGGGCGGCGCGTCGGCCGCGGACCGCAAGCGGCGTGTCGCCATCACATTCGCCAGCCCATCCGGCTGGGACGAGGAGCTGGTCCTGCAGCGCTACGAGCTGCTGTGGGAGGCCGGGCTGGTGCCGGAGGCTCGGCGTGACGCCAATACCGATCCCGGCGAGGCGCCGGTGCCGGGCCAGGCGATGGTACTGGACCATCGCCGGATCCTCGCCACCGGCATCGCCCGGCTACGCGCCAAAATTAAATACCGCCCGGTGGTCTTCGAGCTGATGCCACCCGCTTTCACGTTGCTGCAACTGCAACGCAGCGTTGAGGCGATTGCTGGCCGGCTCGTCCACAAGCAGAACTTTCGGCGCCTGATGGAGCAGGAGGAGTTGGTCGAGGAAACCGGCGAAACGGCGCAGGATACCGGCGGCCGTCCAGCCAAGCTGTTCCGCTTCCGCCGCAACGTGCTGGTTGAACGCGACGTGGCCGGAACCAAGCTGCCGCTTGCGCCGGTTGCCCGGGGCTGACACCGCACGGGTTGACAACCCTTATGCTCATTCCCAGCATATGATCCGTTATACTCATATGGAGCATATGCAATGCCTGCAGCCGCGCTCCCCCGGACGTCCTCGCTCTACGGGCGGGTGCGTCATGTCATCCCGGCGGTCGAGTGGCCGATCTTCGCGGGCGACATTGATGCGATCCTGGCCCTGAAGCAGCGGCGCAACGCCGTCGTACTGGCGCACAACTATCAGACCCCGGAAATCTTCCACTGCGTGGCCGATATCGTTGGCGACAGCCTAGCGCTGGCGCGCGAAGCGATGCGGGTGGATGCGGACGTGATCGTGCTCGCCGGCGTCCACTTCATGGCCGAGACGGCAAAGCTGCTGAACCCGTCCAGGATCGTGCTGATCCCCGACACGCGCGCCGGCTGTTCGCTCGCCGAGTCGATCACGGCCGCCGATGTGCGGCTGCTGCGCAGACGCTATCCCGGTGTGCCGGTCGTGACCTATGTGAACACCTCAGCGGCCGTGAAGGCGGAATCCGATATCTGCTGCACCTCGGGCAACGCGCGCCGCGTCGTGGAATCGCTCGGCGTGCCGCGGGTGATCATGCTGCCCGACGAATACCTGGCGCAGAACGTTGCCGCCGAGACCGGGGTGAAGATCATCACCTGGGCCGGCCACTGCGAGGTGCATGAGCGCTTCACCGCTCGCGAAGTGCGGCAGTTGCGCGAGGAGCATCCAGGCGTGATCGTGCTCGCGCATCCGGAGTGCTCGCCCGAGGTGGTGGCGGAGGCGGATTTTTCAGGCTCCACCGCCGCAATGTCGGAGTACATGGAGCGGCGCCGCCCGCCGCGCGTGGTGCTGCTGACGGAATGCTCGATGAGCGACAACGTCGCCGTCCGGCATCCGGGGCTGGAGTTCATCCGTCCCTGCAACCTGTGCCCGCACATGAAGCGGATCACGCTCGGCAATATCCGCACCGCGCTTGAGGAAATGCGCCACGAGGTGACGATCGACCCCGACGTGGCAGCGCGGGCCCGGCGCGCGGTCGAGCGGATGATGGTGCTATGAGCGCGGCCCTGCGCGATATCGGCCGCGCCCCGGTGATCGTGGGCGGCGGCGCGGCCGGCCTAATGACGGCACTGCGCCTGGCGCCGATGCCCGCTGTCGTTGTGACCAAGGCGCCGCTGGAGACCGAGGCCTCCAGTGTCTGGGCGCAGGGCGGCCTTGCCGCCGCCATCGGGCCCGACGACTGCCCGGACCTGCACTTGGCCAACACCCTGGCTGCCGGCGCGGGGCTGTGCGACCCTGAGGTGGCGCGGCGCGTCACGGCGGAGCGACCTGCCGCCATCGGGGCACTGTTGCAGCTCGGCGCGCGCTTTGACTGCGACGCAGCCGGTACGTTGCGGCTGGGGCTGGAGGCGGCGCACAGCCGCCGGCGCATCATCCATGCCACTGGCGACGGCACGGGGCGGGAGATCATGCGCGCACTCGCCGCGGCGGCGCGCCGTACGCCCTCCATCACGGTGCTGGAGGGGTTGGATGCGCGCCGGCTGACCACCGCCGCCGACCGTGCGGTGAGCGGCGTGCTGGCGGCGACACGCTCGGGTGAGGCGGTGCTGCTGCCCACCGGCCGCGCGGTGCTGGCCACCGGCGGTGTGGGTGGGCTCTTCGCACACACTACCAACCCGCGTGGCTCCTTCGGCCACGGCCTGGCGCTCGCCGCACGCGCCGGCGCGGCGCTGATCGACATGGAGTTCGTGCAGTTTCATCCGACGGCGCTCGACGTTGGCGGCTATCCGCTCACGCTGGTCAGCGAGGCGGTGCGCGGCGAGGGCGCAGTGCTGATCGACGAGACCGGCGCGCGCTTCATGGTCGACCTGCCAGGCCAGGAACTCGCCCCGCGCGACGTGGTAGCACGTGCCGTATGGCACCGGCTGGGCGAAGGCCATCGTGTCTTCCTGGACGCCCGAACGGCCATGGGCGAGAGTTTCGTGCGGCGCTTTCCTGTGATCGCGGCCGCCTGCGCCGCAGCCGGCATCGACTCGGCGCGGCAGCCGATTCCCGTGCGTCCCGCGGCGCATTACCACATGGGCGGCATTGCAGTGGACGCAGACGGACGCAGCAGCGTCGCCGGCCTGTGGGCGTCCGGCGAGGTGGCCGGCACCGGCCTGCATGGCGCCAACCGGCTGGCCAGCAACTCTCTGCTTGAGGCCGTGGTGAGCGCTGGCTGGGTGGCGGAGAGCGTGTCGGCCGCGCCAGCCGGGCGCGACCAGCCGCTAAGGGCAGCGCCCGTTTCCCCCTCCGATGATCCGGAGCCGGTGCGCGCAATCCTGTCGCGCGCTGCCGGCGTGCTGCGCGACCATGACGGCCTGGCAGCGGGCGCCACCGCCTTGCTGGTGCCGGCGGGTTTTTCCGATCCGGCGCTGGTGGCACTGATGATCGCGGTGGCCGCGCTGCGCCGGCACGAGAGCCCGGGCAGCCATTTCCGTACCGACTTCCCGGACGCCGACACGAAGGCGTGCGAGCGGCGCACGCTGACTCAGGATGCCGCCCTGCGCACCGCGCGCGAGATCGCGGACCGGATTCCCCGTGCCAGAAGGGCCTGACGCCATGACCACGCAACTCAGCGAAGTGCCGCCGCTGCCGGCGATCATGATGGAGCCGCTGGTACGTACGGCGCTGCTGGAGGACCTGGGCCGCGCCGGCGACATCACGACCATGGCGGTCGTACCGGCCGCCGCGCGAGCCACCACGATGCTCGTAGCGCGCCAGCCTGGCGTGGTCGCGGGCCTTGATCTCGCGGTGCTGGCGTTCCGGCTGATCGATCCTGCGATTACGGTGGAGATCGTCCGGCCGGACGGCAGTGCCGTGGCGCCGGGCGATCCGATCGCGACCATCACCGGCCCGACGCGCGGAATGCTGACGGCAGAGCGCACAGCCTTGAACTTCCTGTGCCATCTAAGCGGCATCGCCAGCGCCACCGCCGGGATCGTTGCCGCGATCAAGGGGCATCATGCGCGCGTGGTCTGCACCAGAAAGACGATGCCCGGCCTGCGCGCCGTGCAAAAGTACGCGGTGCGCTTGGGCGGCGGCGCCAATCACCGCTTCGGCCTTGATGACGCAGTGCTGATCAAGGACAACCACGTGGCGCTGGCAGGCGGCGTGCGCGCTTCCGTCGAGCGCGCCCGTGCGGGCACCGGCCATTTGGTGAAGATCGAGGTGGAGGTGGACACGCTGGAGCAGCTGCGCGAGGCGATGGCCCTGGGGGTCGACGCCGTGCTGCTGGACAACATGGACCCCGACATGCTTCGCGAGGCGGTGGGCATCGTAGCGGGGCGCGCGATCAGCGAGGCCTCGGGCCGAATCACCCCAGCAACCATAGCGGCGGTGGCTGCTACCGGCGTCGATCTGATCTCAGTGGGCTGGCTGACGCACAGCCCGTCGGCGCTGGATATCGGATTGGACTACCGGCCAGGATAAAAACGGCGCTACGGGCCCTCGCTCGGTAAGTCGACGCTCATCCCGGACAGACGCTGTAAAATACCTCAAGCTTTCCGCGTGCGGTGGATCTGAAGATCGGATGAATGCAATAATCGTAGGCCTTGCGCGACCGCCGCCAGCGCTCTGATCGCGCATGCAAGGGGGCCACAGTGGAACGCCCCTCGCGGATCACATGGGGGCAATGGCTTCCAACCCGCCATGATCTCCCTCACTCTCCGGCCTGTGTGACGATCTGGCGGCCGGTTTGGCCTCTCAGATTCGCAGCAGTCAAAAGGCATTGGAGTGTCCACTCCTGTAGCGGCGCGGCGATCCGCGCGCGTGCTCCAGTGAGGTATTCTGTTTCAGGTATGACAGGCGTCTAGCGGAGCGAACAAAGATACAACTGCAAACGAGAGTCCCTCGTGCAGTTTTGCCAAGGACCTCGTGGGCCGCCGCGATTCACATCGACATCGGCCAACAAGCGATCGTCAAGCTCGCGATAAACTTCGAGTTGACGCCACTCTGACTATTCGGAACCGACGAGGTACAACCAGAACTCGCGTAGTTCCGTCCAAAATGTGCTTTGACGGCCTGACGCTCTGCCCGGCAAGCGTGCGGCTGAAACGCGTACAGCCGGCAGTTCCTTGGACACCGTCGGTATGGCAACGTGCAAGACGGGGACGCTTCTTCGACCGGACGTACTATGGATAGGCCTCGGTTTCATGCGGCAAAGTTGCGCGCCAGCCCGCCACCAGAAAAGAAAAACATTTTAATTCGGCGCATAAGGTCGAGTTTGGTTTCTGCCAGCCTCTCCATCGGCATGTGCCTTCGCGAGTCATTTCTCCGCTCCTCTCGCTGACGTCTTTAGTGCGAGTCCGGAACAGGATCTGAGACCCGATTTGGGGGCGCATAACTCAGCGGGATCGTGCAACCGCGTAATTTCGTCGAGCAGCAGCCGCAAGCCGCGATCCACGATCTTCTCTTGTCGCAGTACAAGACCGAGATAACGTTGCACTGCAGGCCGAAGCGGTCGCAAGACAGCCCCGGGGACTTCCTCGCTCAGGGCCAACTTCGGAAGGATCGAAGCGCCAAGGCCACTGCCGATCAACACCTTGATCGCTTCGACATTTCCTAATTCCATGATCGGCCGCGGCTTCAAACCGGCCTGCTGAAACCAGGCATCAACGATACTGCGCGTATACCCGTCTGCCTCGTATAGGATGAGTGGCAACTGGGCGAGTTGTCCTGGATCCACTGTCGGGCTGGCTGGCGCGGTTGCCGTCGGAAGCAACGCAACAAGCGCGTCAGATCGTAGCTGCGTCGTACTCAACGATCGGCTTACGGTTGTTGGCAAGGTCACAAGAGCCACGTCGAGACTGCCGGCCTCCACGCGCTCAAGGATGTCGGGGGTGTTGCCGGTGGCGATAATGATCTCGAGCCGCGGCATGAGCCGCTTCACCGCGGAGAGCACGGGAGGCAACAGGTAAATGCACGCGGTAGCTCCCGTCCCCAGGCGGACACGCCCAGCATCACCAGCTCTATGCGCAGCGATCGCGGCGACAACGTCATCGATCGCTGCCTGTGCATGTCGTGCGGGAATGAGCAGAGCGTGACCCGCTGCCGTTGGGATCATTCTGCCCTTTGCTCGGTCGAGCAGCCGCGCGCCGAGCATGCGCTCGAGCTCCCGCAGCTGCTGACTCGCCGCTGGCTGGGTCAGATGGAGCAACCGTGCAGCCGCCGATACGCTGCCGGTCTCGATCGCCGCAAGGAAGGTCCGCAGTTGGCGAAAGGTTGGTTCGGACATTTGGGCATCAGCATAGCTTATGCACACTTGGCGTGGGCAAAACTTATCCTAATGCGCCGCATCAGAAAAATCGCCTTTCAAGGAGCCCGCGCGAGAGTTGTAGTTCGAGACGAACCAACACCTTTCCCCTCACGATGAAAGATGCCCGATGCGCTTAGTGTTCCAACAGCGGACGCGGCCGATATTCGTCCCAGTGCCGAGGCCGACATGGAGGCCATCACGACGATTTACGCACACCACGTCCTGAATGGCGCGGGTTCCTTCGAGACCGAGCCGCCCTCCGCCGATGAGATGCGTAGCCGGCGGACAGCACTCGTGGCCCGGGATTATCCTCATCTTGTCGCGATCCAAGGCGGCCAAGTGGTCGGATACGCTTATGCGGGTCCCTACCGCCCGCGCGCGGCATACGGCGATACCGTCGAGAACTCTGTCTATCTCCACCCCAATACCATTGGTCGTGGCATCGCGAGGCTGTTGCTGGAAGCTCTGGTCGCGGAGTGCGAATCGCGCGGCTTCCGGCAGATGGTGGCAGTGGTGGGCGACTGCGACAATGTGGCGTCGATCCGCTTGCACGAGCGTCTCGGTTTTCGCATGGTCGGGGTCCTTCGCTCGGTTGGTCACAAGCGCGGACGTTGGCTCGATACAGTGCTGCTGCAGCGCGAGCTCGGCCTAGGCGACGGCGCGCCGCCGCACAAAGCAGGATGAAGCGAGATCATCGCTTAGCGTTGGTCATCGGGTTCAATCAGCTTCTGTCCTGGGGGACCACATTCTACTTGCCGGCGGTGGTTGCTGGGGCTGTGGCCGGAGGGCTCGGGGCTTCGCGGGTAGCGGTCGTCGGTGCCTTTTCCTGGTCGCTGCTGATTTCCGGGCTTTGCGCGCCGCGAATGGGGCGCTGGATTGACCGTAGGGGCGGTCGCGGCGTGCTGGCGAGCAGCACCGTTATCATGGCGCTCGGATTGGTGCTGCTTGCCTCTGCACCGGGCGTGACTTTGTGGTACGTGGGCTGGACCGTAATCGGCGTGGGCATGGCGCTGGGGCTGTATGATGCGGCATTCGCTACCATTGGTCGGCTGCTCGGCTCCGAAGCTGGCGCGGTCATCACCGGAGTCACCTTGATCGGCGGGTTCGCAAGTACGGTCGGCTGGTTGTCCGGTGTGGCAATCGTTGGTTTGATCGGCTGGCGCGCCACGTTGCTTGCTTATGCCGGGCTGCAGCTGACGGTGAATCTGCCGCTAGTGCTGCTGCTCGTACCGCGAGTCAGCCCACAAACCATTGCGGAGACGATGCCGACGCGGACGGACTCCCGGCGGTTCCGAACGTGGACGTTATCGTGCTTGGCCAGCTTCTTTACCCTGCGCTGGCTGATCACCTCGGCGATCTCCGTGTATGTCCTCGTTCTTTTTCGAGGAATCGGGCTGACGGCGGGCGAAGCAGTCGTCGCGGCAGCGCTCATTGGCCCGGGCCAGGTCGCCGGCCGAATAGTCGATTGGGCGCTCGGCACGCGGCTGAACGTTCTAGCCCGAGCACGAATAGGGGCGGCGCTATTTCCGCTGGCCGCTGCGGCGCTCGGCATCGGCGGCCCGATCGCGGCCTACGCGTTCGCATTGCTGTACGGGATGAGCAACGGTATTCTTACGATCAATCGCGGCACGCTACCACTGGCGATCTTCGGCCCGGCAGGATATGCCGGGCTGATCGGTTGGCTGGCGGTCCCGGTGCTGTTGGCCCAGGCTGCTGCGCCGACCCTGGCAGCGCCGGTGGTCGCTGCGCTGAGCCCCTTGCAGGTGTTCTTGCTGGCCGGCGGGTTAGCGGCCTTGGCGCTCGTTCTATTGCTATTGTTTCGCATGGCTCAGCCCTCGGACACATGTGTGCATAACCCTGGCCGGGCAAATTGAGCGCATGAATGTCGAAGCTGACGTTCCAATGGCGGCGTCCACCGATGAGCCTAGGCCTTGCGCAGGAATTTCCGGCGCAACAGCTTCAACTCGCGTCTTCCGAGTCCGAACTGAGAGTGCAGGAACGCCGTGGTGGTACAGGTTAGACGTGCCCTCGCTGAGTTCGATACGGTGGCGTCATCTGGGGCGACGAACGGGTTGGGTATTGTAGGTCAGATTCGACTCGGCGTTCGGATCTCACCAGTGGGTGAGCCTGTTCGCTGTCTCCTCAGTCGGTGGCGCGATAAGAACCCCGAGGTCGCGTTAAGCCTAAGCGAGTTGTGTGATCGTGACTTGGTGAGCGCTCTCGGTGATCGTCGTCTTGATGCGGCACTCGTTCCGAGCTTCACCTTGTGGCCGCATGTTGCGTCGTTGCCTGTCTATTATGAGCGTCTGGTAGCGGCACTGCCAACGGACCATCCCCTTGCATCCCGTGAAACACTCGACTGGCAGGCACTCGAAAGTGAGACCATCCTCGTGCAGGACTGGGAAGAAAGCCAGTCCCAGATGGAATTCTTTGCATCTTTGCTCGGAGGCGGAACAAGGTTTCAGGTACATGCAGCGAGCAAGCTCTCGATCTTGGCGCTGGTCAGCGCTGGGTACGGCGTGACGATCGCGGCTACGAGCTACGCCGAGACTGTATTTCCCGGTATTGTGTTCAAATTCATCAGCGAGCCTGACGCGATACTTCGGACGGATTTGGTGTGGTTGCCAGAGGCGGAGGGGCAGTGGTCGGTCGGTTCGTTTCCTATGTCCGGAACGAAGCCCGATCACTCGAACTGCTCGACACGACGCGGGTGGAACATTTGCAGGCTGAAGGGGATCACGTCGCCTCTCGGTCATCTGCCCGAGTCAGCCGAACGTGAGGCTTGGTAGAAGGTTCGGAGGTGGAAACATTTGCCACGCTCACGCCGGTTTGCTGATCTTGTCCGAGCCGTGCCGCATCTTCGCGAATGCCTGGTCGGTGGCAATGAATCGCGTGAGCATCGGCGAGATCAATTTAGCTGGCTCGAGTGCATTCCGGCCCGTTTCTGCTGCTAGGATTTGGGCATAGGCGACAAGATCGCGGTGGACGGCAGCGGGAAGCTCGATCGTCAGCTTCACCAGCCTGTCGTCGGCGATGACGCCGAGCTTCAGCCTGGCCAATTGGACCTCCTCAAGCGCGGTAGGGTTCGAGAGCGAGATCGTGCGTGACCATCACTCGAACCGGGAAGTCCGGACGGATGGTGATGGTGGGCTGGATGCTGAGCGAACGGCTGACCACCTGCTGACCGGTCTGGTTGATGCTTTGCGACATCCCCTGCTGGATCGCTTCAGCAAGTGAGCCGTTGTTGTTGCCGCTCATGCCTGCCTCCGCCCCGACACTCAGGACGGTCAAGCGGATGGCGGCCTTGAACAGCATTCCCCAGTGGTTGCCGACCTGATCCTCAAGCCCGGTGTAGCCTTCGGAGTCCGTCCCCGGCTGGCGCTCAAGGACAATCGATTTACCGTTAGGCATGATCAGGCGGTTCCAGACGAGCAAGGCCCGCGTCTGACCAAAGGCGACCGGGGCGTCGTACTGGCCGACCAGACGGGCACCCTGCGGGATCAGCAGGATTTTTCCGGTCGGGCTGTCATAGACGTCCTCCGGGTTTGCTGGCAGCGTTATCAGTGCCGCGTTGATCACCGACGTCTGGTATTCGTCGACGAGACCTGGGCCAAGACCAACATGACGCGCACGCACGGCTGGGCGCCGCGGGGTCAGCGCCTGGTAGCGTCGGTGCCGCACGGCGAGCGGAAAACGCTGACGTTTCTGGCCGGGCTACGCCATGACCGCATCGTCGCGCCGTGTGTCATCGACGGGCCGATCGATCGCGTGACGTTCCTCGCCTGGCTCGAGCAGTTTCTGATCCCGACCCTGCGGGCCGGCGACATCGTCGTGCTCGACAATCTGAGCAGTCACAAGGGAACGGAGATCAGCCGCGCCATTCGCCGCACTGGCGCGCACCTGCTGTTTCTCCCCCAGTACAGCCCCGACCTCAACCCGATCGAGCAGGTGTTCGCCAAACTGAAGATCATGCTGCGCAAAGCCAACGCCCGATCCATCGCCGCCGTCTGGCATCGCATCGGTGCACTCCTCCGCTACTTCACTCCTGCCGAGTGCAGCAACTATCTCCGCCATGCCGGATACACTTCATCCTGACCCGATCAGGCTTTAGCGGCGCTCTTAGAAGCGTCCTTTAGATCAAAGGCCCGATCGCGCCAGCAAGGCGGTCTCCACCGGGTGGATACTCCAATCCCAGCAAAGAGCTTGAATCAAACGCCAGTCGATTCGGGAATCCTCCGACTCGGTCAGATCGAGAAATGCACTAGCCATCCAGCTCCGGATAGCGGCGGAAGATTCCGGTTTCCTTGAACGGCACGCGCCGTTCGCTCGCCAGATAGGCCTTCATGCGTGGCCGGTCGGCCATCGCCTTATGGAGGGCCGTCACGCGCGGCAGCTTTGCCAGCTCTCGCTCTGACGCGAGAGGGAACGCGAAAGACAATCCCTCGACCAGCTGGAACAAGGACAGATCGGCATAGGTGACGAAGCTGCCGACAAGGTGATTCGGACCCGCTGAGTTCGCCTCTAGAATATGCTCGAACCAGCTCAGAAACTTCGGCATCCGATCCCTGCGGAAGATCGCGGCACGCGCAATGGCTTCATTCTTCTGTTCATGGAACCACTTATCTTCATCGATCGGATGATGTGAATTATACACTTCTTTGATGACGTCGGTAATCGTAAGTTGGATCTGATGCGTCCATAGCCTGCCGTCTTCGTGGCTTGGCGCAAGCCCGATCCGCCCGCCCAAATACAGTAGGATCGCTGCGGTGTGGCTGACAATCACCTTTCCGTCGCGCAGGAACGGCGGAGCGAATGGAATGTGCGACGTGTTCTCGCCACGCATCAGGGCCAGCATTGCCGGGACGCCAAGACCGTCGCGCTCCAACCCACGCGCCACGTCGACATAAGTGGCCCCTGCATCTTCGAGAGCAAGGCGAACGAACTCGCCGCGTCCCTGGATTCCCGGCCAGTAGAAGAACTCGTAGGCCATGTGGTGCTTCTCCTGCCAATGACTGTGAGACTGCATCATTGCCACGGAAGGTCCGGCTGCTCCAGCCGTGCTGCCGGCGTGTGAAACTCATCTGCGACGCCACGCACAGACTTCCGAAAATGGGTAGTGTTTCAGCCGGAAGTGCGGATCTCTACCAGAACGGTCAGTTGGAACGGCACCTCGTGTAAGAGCTCTCCATGCATACATTTCTAGCATGCCGCGGTAGTGATCACCGGACCAGCAGAGCCTACGCGAGCTGAACGACGTCGGGAGTTTTGCGTGGCTGCAAAAACGCAGCTGCCCACAACGCAGCTCTGGTCGAGCGGAAGCTCAGAAGTCGGCTGGACGACAGCAGCAACGATAAAGCGAAGCAAGCAGAGCTGAAGCCAGTACCGCGGCGCTGCTTGCCCGGCAAAGGGTGGGTCCTCGCCGTGCTCGCCTGTGGCTGTGCGCGGCTCCGGTCCCGCGCGCAGCAAATTTGGCTTGCGCGCGCCTTTGCCTGGTTGAGCGCGGCCGCGGTCGCCCGGGTAGCGAGAGGGCCGGAGGAGGAGAACGAGGGAGGAGCTCCTTGGGCCCCGAAAGCCCGAGGAGCGACCGATGTGGTACCCTTCCCACGATGCCGAGATCGACCGGATCAAGGAGAGCGTCTCCTGTGCGACGGTCCTGGAGCGGATTGGCGGGTGGCGGCTCGATGCAAAAGAAAGCACGCGCCCCGCTCTGAAGTACCGCGGCGGGGACGCCGAGATCCTGATCGTGAACCATGATCAGCGAGGCTGGTGGAACCCGCTCGGCGAAGAGCGCGGCGACTGCTTCACCCTCGTCCAGTATCTGCGGCCAGACCTGAACTTCGGCCAGGCACGCTGCATTTTGCGAGCGCTCGCCGGCGTCACGCCGTCTTTGCGGAACGTGCCGCGTTATCGCCAGCGACGCGATCAACGTCGTTCCGTCGCAGCATGCTGGGCTGCCGCCGAGCAGCTTCGCCCGGCCAGTCCGGCCTGGAGGTACCTTGCCAATGAACGGCGCGTACCGTCGGCCATACTCGCATCGGCCGCTGATCAGGACACCGTTCGCCAGGGCAAGTACGGCACACCCTGGTTCGCGCACCGGGATCATGCCGGTCGGCTCACCGGCATCGAGGCCCGCGGTCCGGCGTACCGCGGGTTTCTCCGAGGCGGCGCGAAGTCTCTGTTCCGTTTCCAACTGGACCTTGCAGCGAGGCCACTGCGGGTTGTCGTGCTCGAGGCGCCGATCGACGCTCTGAGCCTCGCCGCGATCGAGAATGCCTCCCTTTCGAAGCTCGCCGCGCGGACGCTCTACGTTGCGACCGGAGGCGGAATCGGCCCCAGCACGGTCGAAGTGCTCGAGCGGATCTTTGCGGAGTTCTGCGCCTGCGGCGGCGAGGTCGCGATCGCGACCGACAACGACGCCGCCGGGGATCATCACGCGAGGAAGCTCGAGGCGATCGCTCGCAAGCATGAACTCGGTGTCGAGCCAGCGCGGCCGCCAGCGCCGTTCTGTGATTGGAACGACATGGTGAGAGCAATGGGCACGTAATCGCCAGCTGCGCCTGGGTTCCGAAGACGGAAAGAAGGGGAACACGGAAAAGAGAAGCACGTACCGCATGCCGGGTCCGGCGCCGCAAAGGGCTGGTCATCGCCATGCTCGCCCCCGAGCGGGCCTGCGCGTGGCTGCGGTCCCGCGCGGGTAGCTGCGGCCCGCGCGCCTTTGCCCCGCCGTCCCGGATGCGGGGCAGGGGGAGGGGAAAGGAGATCTCCGATGCAGAAGGACCCAAGCAGAGCCTGGACAGCAAGCACCCGCCACGACCACTACCAGGAAGTCACCGACAAGATCATCGCTGCGCTGGAATCTGGCGTTGTCCCGTGGCGCAAAGGCTGGGACGCCAGCAAGTGCAATGTGCCGTTCAACGCGGTGACCAGGCATGCGTATCGCGGCATCAACCGGCTCCTGCTCGATCTCATGCAGATGCGCCGCAACGCCTCCGATCCGCGATGGTGCAGCTACCGCCAGGCGCAGGCTCAGGGCTGGCAGGTCCGGCGCGGCGAGAGCGGGACGCGGATCTATTTCTACCGCCGGATCGAGCGCGCCCGCCGTGCCTCGGATGGCGAGCAGAACGCCTACGCCCCCGAGGACCGGAAGATCATCCCGGTCCTTCGGGCGTACGTAATTTTCCACGCGAGCCAGATCGATGGGATCGCCGATTACGTCTCGCCCGGAACGGACTACCTGCCGTGGCGAAAGCCCGAGGCGGTGCAGGCGATCCTCGATGCAAGCGGCATCGAAATCCGCGCCGGCGGAAACGAAGCCTGCTACATCCCGCACGAGGACGTCATCCTTCTCCCGCCAGCGCATGCTTTCGAGAGCGCAGAGAGCTGGGCGGTCACCGCCATTCACGAGCTCTCGCACGCATCGGGTGCCCGGCAACGGCTGAACCGCGAGCTCAACACGCGCTTCGGATCGGCCGCCTATGCCGCCGAAGAGGTACTGGTCGAGTGTGCGAGCTCTCTGGTCTGCAGCACGCTCGGGCTTGCCGTCGATTACGCCAACAATGCCAGCTACATCGATACGTGGGTCGGCGTCATGCGCGCTGACAAGCGCGCCATCTTCCGTATCGCCACCGAAGCGCAACGCGTCGCCGACTACATCCTCGGGCTGCACCGTGACTTCGCCGCCATCACACAAGGCATCGTCCTCGATGGCGAGCAAGGGGACGACGCCGCGCCCCGTGCAGAGGCCGCCTGACGCCTCGCTAATTTTCTCAGATCCCGGCTGAAGAAGCCGGCCTTCCTCCAACCCGTCATCCGCCAGCGCCCCCAAGAGGCGGCGCTTGGCGTTTCAGCCAAAGGACGACTCCCCATGACGATGGATTCCACTGCCACGGCCGGCCAGTTCAGCCTCGATCTTTTCGACAGCACCGCGTTGACCCCGGCAGACCTCGTGCCGACCGGGCTGATCCGGATCCCGATGAAAGAGCCGCCCGGTGCGGGATCCGAAGACTCCGACGACAGTGCTCCTAACGCTTTGCGGGTGGCCGAGCGCGCCGCACTCACCGCACCGGCGTTTCGTCTCGCCGGCGATCGGGGCCTTGCCCAGGGCTGGAAGCAAAGGGCGATCGACAACATCGAGGCGATCCGCCTCCTCAAGGAGATCGAGGGCGAGCACCGGCCGGCAACACCGGACGAGCAAGCGAAGCTCATCCGGTTCTGTGCCTTCAGCAGCACCGAGCTCGCGCAGAACATCTTCCGCCACGCCGGCAGTTTCGGTTCCGGCTGGCAGGAGCTGGGCGAGCGCCTCGAGAATCTGGTCTCGCCTGGGGAACGGGCAGGCCTCTCGCGAGCGACTCAATACGCGCACTTCACCCCCGAATTCCTGGTGCGAGCGCTGTGGCAGGCCGTCACCGGTTTCGGCTTTGCCGGGGGGCGCGTGCTGGAGCCGGGTTGCGGCACCGGGCTCTTCATCGCGCTCGAGCCGGCGGCGCTGCGCGGCCGGTGCCGGTTCACGGGGATCGAGGCGGATCCGATCACCGCCAGGATCGCGTGCCTTCTCTATCCCGACGCCGAAATCCGCGCCGAGGACTTCACCAAGACAAAGCTCTCCGGCGTCTATGACCTTGCGATCGGCAATCCGCCATTCTCGGACCGAACGGTCCGCAATCCCGAGGCCGGCGGCAAACTCTCGCTCTCTTTGCACGATGCCTTCATCGCGCGGGCGCTCGCGCATCTCCGCCCGGGTGGCCTCGCCGCCTTCATCGTCAGCCGCTGGACGATGGACAAGCGCGACGACACCGCGCGCGCCTGGTTCCGCAAATACGCCGACCTGATCGCCGTCATCCGACTGCCCTCAGGAGCGATGCGCGCGGATGCCGGCACCGACGTCGTCGTCGATCTCCTATTCTTCCAGGCGCGGGAGCCAGGCGCCGAAGCCGGCGGTCCCGAATTCCTCGAGGTCGCGGACGTTCTGCCTGCGTTCGACGAACACACGCCGGCTACCGCGATCAATCGCTACTTCCTCGATCATCCGGTCATGGTGCTCGGCCGGCACGAGCGCACGAGCAGTGCGTTCGGCCCGGTTTACACCTGCACCGGCCCACTTGGCCCGGCCCTCGATGCCGCGCTTGCGGAACGGATCGCCGAATTCCCGAAGGCGATCCATACGCCGCCTTCTCGACCGGCTGCCCTTGCGCCCGATGACGGCCGGAGCCCAACCGGCACGCTCGGCGGCAGCGAGCACCTCCGGGAGGGCTCGTATCTCGTTCTGCGCGGCCGGCTGCATCACATCGCGGGCGGTGTGCCGGCAGGAGTCGCGATCAGGAGCGGGAAGGGCAGGGGGATTCCCCGGCGCCACGCCCAGGTGATCATTGCCATGATCCCGATCCGGGATGCCGTGCGAGAAATCCTGCGTGCGCAGGAGACCGGTCGGCCTTGCCGGGAGGCCCAGTTTCGCTTGCGCTCTGCCTACGCGAGCTTCGTGCGCAGCTACGGTCCGATCAACCGCACCGACATCGTTGCGGTGAAGGACGAGGAAACGGGTCAAGACCGCGAGATCGTGCGCCGGCCCAACCTCGCGATCTTTGCGGACGATCCCGACGTGTGGCTGGTCTCCTCGATCGAGGAGTACGACCCAGAGACCGCCACGGCACGGCCCGGCGCGATCTTCGATAAGCGGGTCATCCGCCCGCCGGCAGAGCCGGTCGTCGTCACTGCGGCCGATGCTCTTTCGGTCTCTCTGCACGAATGCGGCCGCATCGATCCCCCGACGATTGCCGAGCTGCTCGGCCGGCCGTGGCAAGAGATCGAAACGGAACTTGCCGGGCTGATCTTCCGGAATCCCGAGACCGAACGTTGGGAAACCGCCGACGCCTATCTCTCCGGCCCGGTTCGCGACAAGCTCGCCCTCGCCGAAGAGGCCGCCGCAAGCAATGCGCAGTACACCAGCAACGTCGCGGCACTGCAATCGGTGCAACCCGCCGATCTCAAGCCGTCGGACATCACTTGCCGTCTCGGTGCCCCGTGGATACCGGCCGAGGTCATCGAAAGCTTCGCCGCCGAGGTGCTCGGCGTGGAGACGAGGGTCTTGCACCTGCCGGCGATCGCGCACTGGTCGATCGACGAAGCGGCGTTCCTTTCCAGCGCCGAGTCTCGCACCAGGTGGGGCACCGGCCGGCGCCACACTGGCGAGCTGCTGAATGACGCGCTGAACGCACGCATACCGCAGATCTGGGACATCCTGATCGAAGACGGAAAGGAAAGGCGAGAGCTCAACGCCGAAGAGACCGAGGCGGCCAAGGAGAAGCTCGCCACGATCAAGGCCGCCTTCCAGGACTGGGTCTGGACCGAACCCGAGCGGGCGGAACGTCTCGCCGGTATCTACAACGCCCGCTTCAACAACCTGCTTCCCCGGCACTTCGACGGCTCGCACCTCGTGCTTCCCGGAGCGAGCAGCGTCATCGCGTTCTACCCCCACCAGAAGCGGGTGATCTGGCGGATCGTCGCAGCGGGCTCGACCTACATCGCGCACGCCGTCGGCGCCGGAAAGACCTACGCGATGGC
>Ga0335075_10007254_pt1 | contig 17055 bp, 15 predicted proteins | sample Lox_Sample_24_FD_206723 | JGI IMG/M metagenome (GOLD analysis project Ga0335075, IMG submission 206723) | Soil microbial communities from Loxahatchee National Wildlife Refuge, Florida, United States - Lox_Sample_2.4 | ecosystem: Environmental > Terrestrial > Soil > Wetlands | place: USA...
TAGATATACAAGTATTTCTAATAGTTCGTCAACAGCCGTCTTGTTATTAAGCAACGCTTGCTTTATTATTTGCCGCGCTAGTAGCAGCCTAGCTTCAGCTTTGCTTATATCATTTAGCTCTAAGACATTGCTCTACATTAAATCTCCAGCCGCCTTCCTACTCTAAGTAGTAAAAAGGATTGTGCCTCTATTACTATATAGGAGGTAGTCGCTCAATCAAGCTGACATTAGATTGCTATTAGTAGTACCTAATAGGACTTTAAGGTTATTAGCATTATCAACAATTATTAGCTAGTCGCCCAAGCTGCTTAAGCTTAGTGTCTCCTTAACAAGCTTTTTAATGTTTATGTTGTTATTAGTAATTCCTAGTATATAAAGGCGGATTCCGATTTCTTAATATGCAAGCTTAAAGCTCTCTTAGCTAATAGCTAGCACTTAGAAAACTAGACGTCTAGCATGTCTTGCTAGTATGCGATATGCAAACTTAAAGGCAAGTGCTAATTTCCTGCAACCTCCTAGGCTATATATTGTTATACGTTAAGGGGTGTTAGGGAAAAGGAGGAATTGTTTGAAAGATTGAAGCTGGTCTTCTTGTCTAATAAAGAGTTTGTTTCTTTGAAAAGGTAACAACGAGGATACTATATATTATTAGCTATATACAGCTTGTATAGTACTTTGCTAGAATTAGGACGCACTAGACAAGTCATACAGACTTTCTATCCCCCGCCCTTCCTGCTGCCTCTATATCTCCTCTTTTAGCTGTAAAGTTGCATATGCTTCTCCTTCTCTATATATAAGCAATAAGAATACCTTGAAGATTCCTAGTAAACAATATACTTTGTCCTCTTTTAACGTTGTTATGCGTTTAGCCGCCTAGGCCATTTGCTCTTTAACGCTAAACTTAGTGAGACTTTGTCCTCTTAATACTCCAATAGGAATCTTAGTGATCTTATAGATTTCCTGCTCCAACAATATCCTACTACCCAGCCGCTTGCCCTCCTTAGAGAAGAACTTAACAGTAGCTGGTGCTAGAAGCTCTTGCAACATCCAGCCTCGTATGAACTATTAGCTCTGTTGAAAGGCTTCCTCCCATATTATCTGGAAGGCCTCGGCGTTAGTGACCTCTAGCACAAAGACATCCCGCTGGTACTAGTAGAACATAGAATTAATGGCTGTACTAAGCTTATCGCTTGTAGACTTGTTGATGCAGCAGGTATCTACCTAGAAATACTAGAGGCCATCCGCAGCAGCTCGTTCGCCATAGAAGCGGATTTTGGCGTAGCCAGTCTTGTCCTTGCCTGTACCAGCCACCAGCTTATTGTACGTGACTTCTTGACCCTCAGTCCAGGTGTGCGATAGGATGGCATACGGGGGAGGGTCGTTATCGTTGAAAGAAATCAGCTTGAAGTCGCCACCCGGCAAGCGCTTTAGAAGACGCATCAAGGCACCCGCATGTTCTCCCCGAGTAAAGAATGTTGGTCGAGTTCGATCGCAATGCAAGCGTATTATCGTGGAGAGCTAGGAAGCGCAGAGCAGCAGTACATATCTCTCTCGTCCTGCTCAAGTTTCGTGCCTTAACACGTAACACATCGAGCAGGCTGCAAGCTGGCGCTCAATGGGCGCTCGGGGCTGTGTGGTCGGCGGTGCTCGCCGTTGGGGGTCAGCTCAGCCGCAAGCTCACGTGCGCGCGGGGCCTCGGCGCCAAAGTGCGGCCTCGACTTTCCCCCACCCCGTCGGTTAATTGACGGTGCAGGGCATTTTTTGACCTCTCTTACCAAAACTCACCAACTTCAGCCTTCTCTAACACAATATAAGTTAGTTTGGTGTTGTCGGAACGAATCGGGACTAGCGCCAGTCACGCAACTGTGTAGAATTATAGATCTATATCCTATAATAGATAACTGCAAATTGTGTCGCCAATGGTTGGTGAAGCGGACACAGGTATAAGCCATTAATCGCTAAAAGTCAGTGGGTGCTATCACTAACGTCTGTCTCTGCGTAGCGAGAAACCCACTGTGCAGAGAAAAATGATAGGTACTTTGACTTCAAGCAATTCAGACTCTGTGTAAACATCAAAAGCTCCCAAAGTTTTGTATTCATTATATACTATGACCACTCCTAAACACTCCTGACCTAGCTACCTAGAAAATTATGTTCGCATTATCGTCGTCACGCCTAGTTTACAGAGAGCCTTATTTTATAGCGTAACAAGACTCCTCTACCACAGCACCATCATCAAGCTTTTACCGTTGTCAAAATCTATAAACCATCCTTATCCAAGCCTCTGAGTCCTTCAGAACTAAGAAGTTATCGCCAGCCTTGTGGCTGATGTGGCGCGCAAATTCATGCAAGGTTGCCACCTAGATTGGTACCTTGAGTCAAACGACTAACTATTTTTGGTTAGTGTAAAACGACCCCACCCGTCCTATAATAATTACAATGTAATTTCACTTATGTCAAGCTTGTGGCTATTAAGGCTAAACTGCGCCATTGACTGTCAGCGAGCGAACATCAGGTCAGCGCCAACGTCTAATGCTACACCTTATTCACGCAGCTCTTCCTAATACTAATTTCTAACCGTTTGCAGAACTTCAGAATCCACAATGCCAGCTCCATCAAGCACCGCACTTAACACGTCTGACCAAGCGATGCTCACGACAGAGCCACTCGACACCGCCAACATCGTTGACGTCCCTGCCAACTCATCCACACCCTTTGACTACCTAACGAATTGCGACACCGACGCAGACAACGCTGACCTAGGCAGCGCACTTGAGTAGGCGGCGCGTCGTAGTGCCTGATATGGCCAAAACATTGGTACAGGTATAGAGTTCATTCAGTCATTACTGTCCAGAGGAGCTTTTACGGTATGATACGATAAAGAGCTGAGATCCCAACGAGAAACCTTGGAAGGAACAATAGTAGATTTCCAGTGCCCAATCAGCAAGAAAGCACAAATTTGTCATACTATTTCTCATAATCTCAATCTTGCTGAATTCCATCTCCACTAAGACTCATCTCTTTCCAACACCTCCAAAATCCGTTTCAGAGCATCACGATCCTTCTTGTTCTGTTCCCGTCTTTCGACTTCCCCTTTGTCCTCTGCTGTTATCTTGTCGATCTTGTCCTGTGTCACTTTGTCCAGGATCGCTTGACCGAACACAGCGGTTTCGAGCTGTCTAAGAATGCATTTGTCGACGACTAGTGCGTTGACGTAGCCGGTAAAGGCCAGCATCGTGAGCTTGAAGATCGCACCTCAATCAGCCCTGAGTGATCTTATTGTGGCCGAAATCAGAACAAAAATGAGAGTGAGAAGATTGGACTCACCTTGTAATAAGCCTCCACTATCCCAGTAACGCGACCCGCGTCCTGGCTCTGGATTTCTGCAGGGTAAAACTCGAGGATCTTGGCACGAATCGTCTTTTCGTCTTCATTCTTCCCGATGCCCTTGATTGCCGGTATCGCGATGCTGAGGGCCTTGCCGAGGACCAAGTCCTTGAGGCGATCTTCAACCGAGAGAAAGCCAAGCGGCGAATGGATCAAGTGGTCTAGAGCAACTCGAATCGTGGCAACCAAATCATCTTTGCGTTCAGTCTCGAGGCCGTTCCATCCGTATGTGTCCAGCCGCTCGGCAATGTCGCCTGCTTGTCTCTGCACCGTAAACACGGCCGAAAAGCTGTCAAAGAATCCCGCATTACCTTCGCTAAGGCACTCGAGGAGGTCTCGCAAGGCGCTGTACGCCTTCTCCTCCAGCTCATCCAAATTTGGTTTGATGATCTCACTGTGGAGGAGCCGGAGAACTTTCTTGTCCCAACAGACATGTTCGAGCGCCAGGTCGACGAACGTGTTCGCAGCCCCCCAGACAGCTTTGATGTGGTTGGTGGCAATGTCTTTCCAATTAATGGACTGATCGAGGAAAAGATCACGGTACACGATCGAGTTCACCTCTCCAATAGGCTCTGTGGCCCGATTACGCTTGATGATCTCCACAACTTTCTTCTCGTAGTCTTTTTGAGCGATCACATTGCCCTTGGGCCAGTTGTAGTAGTCGCGCACAATATCCTTCGGCGGAAAGCGATCCGCTTGATGCTCTTCTTGGTGGACCGACGACCCATTTCCGGGACCTTCGATAGAGACTATCGAGTTATCGTCATTTTCCACTGTGTCTGCTTGGTCGTTGTCTTGTTGGACAGACGGTCTAATCTCGGGATTTTCGATCCCGTTGTCCCTGCCTTCTACAGTGCGTGCGGTACTTACAACCCCAACGACACGCTTGACGATTTCTGTCTTGCCGAACTCACGCATCGTCACAGCAAATAGTGCATTCAGCCCTCGGATGTTGCTGCAAAGCTTTGTTTTCTGGCCTTCTAGGTCGTTCGGATTGTACCCCTTTCTGGGTTCAGGGAAGAAGGGTCTGCATTTCGCACAAGGCTCGCCGAGCTTGCGGGGATGACCGCAAGGTGGGTTTCGATATCTCCCCGTAACGGCTTGACTCGTCAGCTCCGCGAACTGTCTGGCAATATTATTCAAATAACACCGACGGCTGAAGCCGCTCGCTCTCGATTTGTCCGCCGCCTCGACTTGATTTTCGATCTCGGCGATCCTCCCTCTGACCCGCTCAATGATTTGTGGAAGCGCGCTCTGAGTACAAATCCAGTGGACGCTTCTGAGAGCGGTTCTCAGATGCTTGATGCCTTTGCGCTCCTCCGGTATATCGTGCCACATCTTTTGCTCGAAATACTCGGCTTCTCTGCTGTCTCTCTTGTCCAATGACTCAGTAGACTCTCTCTGGTCCTTGTTTAGATTCCGAACAACGTGCCAACCATGCTTCAACTCGACATTGTCAACCCCATTCTTGACATGTTCCAGCATTGCATTCTCAAAGTCGAGGGCTGCATCTGGCTTTGTTATGACGCCGATCGCTCGATCACCGAGTCCCTTGTCCTTCTTGAAAACATCCTGGAATTTTCGCACCGCACTCTGGTTGTACACGTCGCTTGATGCGCTGATGACAAGCAATACTACGTTATTCTTCAGCGCGAGTTGCTTTTCGACCATACGTTCGACCGCATCGCGACTGCCTTCGTCGGCCTTGGAGATGGTACCTTGGAACAATCCCGGAAGATCGATGAAGCTCAAGATCGGCAAATCTGGCCCATGTTTTTCGATGACCAGCATCTCTTCGGCAAACTCTCTACCAATCTCTTGGCTGGGCTTGCTGGTGGTGGGTTCGCTGGCGTTGTGGTTCGAACGTATGCCCAGCGCTTCCATGGCGTCTCCTATCAGGTTTTCCAATTCGGCCCGAGAAGACAAGGAGGAAAGGTTGACTTTTCTGTAAAAGTTTTGCATTTTGGACTTGTCGGCAGGACTTCTCTTACTGCCCTGGACTGGTCTAATCCAGGCTTCCCCCCGTTCTTCATCGGATCTCTTGAGGATAAGATTGATTGGGAACTTGGTGCAGCGGCGCTCGGACACAGGAAAGTGGAACCGGACAAGACCTTCCAGGACGGAGCTCTTGCCGCTGCTTTGATCGCCGACAACAACAAGCTGTGGAATGATATCGCTGGCGATGTTGAGCTTCTTGAGTTCCTCCAGAGCGTTGAACACCTCGACTTGGCGGTGGTCTAGGAGCTCCGGGGTTTGATTCATATTGACTGCCGTAATATTGATTTCGAAGTTTCTGTCAGGGGAGGCTGCCTCGTCGAAAATCTGGGCCGAGAACAAGAACCAAGAAAGGTGCAAAGCGTAGAGATTCCTAATGCTCTGTGCCCTGAACTCCGTAGTCCCACCACAGCCAAGCGACAACGACCATTCTTATGCATTCACCGGTGGGAACAAGATAGACGTTGGGAGTTAGTACGCCAGTCCAGTAGTAATCACTGCTCTGCACAGCAAATGTAGCATGCCCAATTCAGACAAGACCCTTGACGCCTTAGGCATAAAGCGAATGGCAAGTTAGGATCGCTCTTCTGCTAGTGGTCAAATTAGATGCAAAGGCGGGGCCTAGTGCTCGAAGCGAATGGAAAGTTAGGATCGCCCAATCATCATCCGCCTTTAACTTGCTACGCCCCAAATTGGGCCTGCTAGTACATATCGTGCAGCTGAGATGTTTCGCGAGGCTACAGTTAGACAAACCAACGTTAGCAACTGATGCAAATACTTTGGACTACTTCCAACACGTTCGGTGGCATGTATCGTACACTTGCTGACATGTCAACGGTTCATTGGCGCTCGCGAATGCATTGTTACGGGGAGCCATCAGCTCCGGCTGAGGATAGGTGAAAACGGAACGAGTCTCGCATGACTCTACACCATCGGCGGTGGCGAGTCCCGTTAGCCTTTTTCTCGCGAACAACCATTCTTTGAGTCTCAGTCATCTGAATGACCGTTTTTGGGATACAACTTCGGATCTCACCGCGCCGGACTGCCTCCTTCACCTGCTCAGTCTTGGGGGCGTGAAAAGCCTTCATCCAGAGTCGCAGCTGTCTTGAAAATGCAAAAGCGCGAATCTGACACCAGAGGTCTCCTAGCCGGAGTATATCGATTGCCTCGCTCACGTACCAAAAGCCCGTGTCGCGATCTGGTCTTGGGGAAATCGGCTTTCCATGCTCGTTTATGTGGTGCAACGCGATCAGTTCCGTAGCAAATGCAAATGGTTGGCCGTGCTTTGTCCACCGCAGGCTTTGATCTCCTGCGCGGTCCCGACAAAGCTCTCTACTTTGAATCCAAAGACACGTGGCTTGCTCGACGACATCGGCGGTATTGTATCGGGGCTTTGATATAGCTTCGATGTAATCATGCAGAAGTCTGACTTTTTGCTGGAGCTTGGTATCGGGTTGGGAGTCTAGCGTCGCAATGAGTGTCTTGTAATGTGACTCGAGTAGTTCTGTGCGCGCTTGGAACTTGCTCCTCCATTGCCTTGTACATTGAGATCCCATCTTTAGTATAATCCGATGATCATGTGGGACGCGAGCAGATTTCACAAGGACGTCGATGGTTTTCCAATACGCAAGACCGATTGTTGGCCGGAAGTCTTTTGGCGAGAGATGCAAGACCTCGAGCAATAACTCCAAGAATTTGACCAAGGAATGGCGTCCAGAAGAGCCTAGGAACGAGTCCCTTAGTTGCGTGAGAAAGATCCGTAGCAAGGTAGAGTCATTACGCCTAGGAAATCGCAATTCGCAAAGAGACTGACACATTGTCCAGAAATGGATGAGGAAGTTGGGATCGCAAGTCTGCGCAGCTGCTTTTGCGCGTCTTAAGATTTTGCCGAACAGGTGAAGGACTTGCTCGGACAGCAAGGCGTCCCCGAGAAGTGTGACCCCAGCACAATCGGCAGCTAGAAGTTTCCAGGATTTTGAGGTTCTAGCGGACCCGCTTGGTGGAATGAAAGAGGAAATACCGTAAGTCCACCCTTTACCCCTTGTGCCTTTATCAAAGCAGCCCTTGATGAAGATGTCGAGCTCGTGGAGTATTTTCTCACGATGTAGGTATGCTTTGAAAGTCAGACCTGGTGGTAGGCTTTCCACACCCGTCCCTTTGAACTGCTTCTTGAAGATAATGACAAGGAAGAAGATGAGAACAGGGCCCGACATTTTCTTCCATTTACCAAGCAAAACTCGTGCTGCCCGGCGGCGAGGCTCTCCTTCAGACCGGTCGGTTCTGTTTTGGCTGAATTCTAGCCCCCATTGGCTGAATTTCTTTACCAAGGTGCTACTTCTACATTTATTAGATCATGAAATTAAGGAGATATCATATCTGGCAGACACTCACGACGTGGGAAAATCGTGGATAACCTCAAGCTCGAACGCGATCTCGTCCACGGTGTGCTTGTATTGAACTCGTAGCCGTCTGATGTGATTATCACGCATGTATTCCCACTCGGTCTTCGAATATCGGTGCTTCCTGCTGGCGACCTCGCCCACATTCAATGTCTGGGCTTGTCTAGCAGTAGTGGCTTGCGCCGAAGAGCTGTCGTTACCGGCTGTGTTGCCTAACTCGGGCCTCGGATCATAAGTGGCACTGTTCTCGTCACTATCCATGTCCTCATGCAGACGGTTTGCGCCAACAGCGCCCGGATCCAAGACTCCATGCACTTCAGCTGCGGGATAGAGAACTGTTTCGTTGACATCAAGCTGTAATCCTAGTTGAGCCAAGATATCGTGATGGGCTTGATAGGGTAAAGCTGGGTTCGACTGCGAATTCTCGTCGAACTGGAGACCAGAGTTAGGCAGGATATTGAGATCAATCAGAATGTTGGGATCGGGTTGAATGTTGAAGCCAGGCTGAATGTTGAGGTTGTGCTGGAGGGCGAAGTTGGGCGGGGGATTTGATTCGGGCTCGAAATTGAATTCGGGATGAAGATTGAAGTCGGGTTGGAAAGTGACGTTGAATTGGTTGTTGGACTCGGGTTGGAACATGAGGTTCGGCTGATAGCTGAGGTTGGGCTGGAAGTCAGTGTTCGGCAAGTAATCAAAGCAGCACGACGAGTCCAAAAGAAATTGGGTAACGAGATTATTGACTGTCTGCTGACAGTTGGCCCCTCCATGCCCGGCATCCCAAATCCCAGTCTCGTGCTGACCATGCTGACCAACCGTGACTTGTCCGAGCTCTACACCTTGTGCGATATTTCCCTGCTCGAAAATGTTACCGGCAGACCCAGCATCAATGCATTCGTAGCCGGCATCATGGGGCAATGGATCGCGCACTTCGCTGAGCAAGCTGTGCTCTAGGAAGAGGGGAGAAACGATATGGCGGGTAGGTGTAGAGTTGACGTTCGGACTGCCATCTGATGTCTTCGAGTCAACACTGGTGAAAGCCTCAAGAGTTGAATGAGAAGTCATATACCGAAGCTGTTTTGGAAGAGGTTATCATATCTAGTGGTCACAGTGACAGCCGTAGGTACAACATCACCGTTATCGAAAGCAACAAGAGATTCTCGATTCCAGTCGTTGCTATCGTGGATCTCAAATGCATGATGCTGGACCACAGAATGGGCCGGGAAGGGTACTGCCGAAACCCAGTTGTGGTTGTCCATTCTGGGAATAGAGAGAGACACAGTATTGCAAGAGCCGCCAGATACGGTCATCGGGCTAAAGCTGAGCAAGAGCTGGAGGATAGTAGTTCGAGTCCTGCCATCTAAGTAGATATCCACATCAACGTTGAAGGCAGTGGGGGCAGCTCAGGATGAGATGTTGCCCGGGTTCGACTAGACTGGCTCCGCCACAGCATCTGCGGCGGTGCAGACCAGAAATAGTTGACAAATCCGATATGTCGAGGTGTTGGGCCGAAGTGACGCAATTTATGTAGCAAACTTTCGCCCTTCGTAGCTGCTTGCTACTGTAGTTTGCAAATTCATTGTCCGGGTTTTGTGCGCAAAAGATTCTTTCATACCCTAGTCTAGTAGGGAGCTCCTTGCCTTGCCAACCAAAAATAGCTGGCGTGAAACTCGGGATTTGGGATGGGATGTTCTCTACACAGAACGCAGTAGACGCATATCACTGGGCTCATATAACTTAGGTGCTGGTGCAAGTTGAAGCGTTTTTAAAATCCCGCTAGCTAAAATAGGGCTAGTGTTTCCAGAAGCGAGGAGAGATTAAAAAGATTTGATTTTCAGAGTGATGCCGATTTCGCCTGTTACTGTACAATACGTAAGTTAAGTGAAATTACGTTGTAATTATTACATGGGACGTGCGGGGTCCGTTTGTACCAATCTAAGTGGCATGAATTTGTATGCCAGAGCAGCCACAAGGCTAATGACGATATCCCAGCATGTAGTGAGGCTCTAAGGCTCGGTTGAAACCCTTTCATAAGTATTAGGAATGATAAGAGCTCAATAGTAGAGTTGTGGTGAAGGAACTCTGTTGCGCCATAGGGGACTTTCTGCAAATCATGCGCAAAGGCGACGATGCGAACGCAATTTTCTAGGTTGGAAGGGTCTAGAGTGTTTAGGAGTGGCCATGGAACACGACTTATGCAAAAATATAAGAGATATCTATGTGTGCACAGATTTTGAGATACTTAAAGTCAAAGTACCTATCATTTTTCTCGGCACAGTGGGTTTCTCGCTACGCAGGGACGGACGTTAGATGCCATCGCTCAATCTATAATTCTACACAATTGCAAGTACAGTAATACAATAGCGAAAATTTGAGGTAGTCTCTTCGTAGTTGTCCCAAAACTCGTCAAGGCACACATACCTTATGTTTGTAAAAGCGCGGAAAAGAGGTGCCAAAGAAAGGGTGGTGATTCGACGCATTTTTGCACACGCTAAATCCAATTCGAGATTTCGCCACGTGGCTAATTTTGTCAACTCTATTAACATTCATGCTTGTAGTTTCTAGGCCTTCCTTCCTATCCAGATAATACACCCACGCCTGAGCCTGGACGAATAAGCTGATCGAACGGCATGATGTATGTAAGGAGGTGCTTGTCGAGCGTGACAAGGTAGCGTGGCATTGGAAGAATAGTTTTATTGTACAAGCTAATCCTTAAGGATCAGAAAGGAGCTCGGAGCTGGAGAAGGGTATTCACCCAGCCCCTAAGCTAGCTAAGCGATAGCGAGGCGCAGCCTAAGGCATGCATAACCCGCCTTACAGTTAGTAGGAATTATATTAAAGTAGTACAGCTAGTTAGCAGCTTATATACAAACTAGTTAAACTTATTAATAGAACTAGAAACAATTATTAAGGAGAAATACTAAAATGTGCTCTTTATATTAAACTTAATTTTAAGCACTTTAAACCTAATGTAAGGGTAGGCGGTGTGGAGCTGACGTAGTCAGCTGACACTGGGCCTGACCTGGAGCGGTGAAGCAAGCAGGGCATGCGGGCGGCATGTGCCAGGCGAGCCTTAGGCATATAAGTGGTGTTGAGCGTATTCTACCCGAAGGGCAGAATACTTTGGTCTTTTGGCTCAGTGGTCGGAGAGCAAGCTCAACCTCCCGCATTACCCCTAACGCTATAAGTAGCAAGCTACAAAGTAACTAACGCTTACTTTAAGTCTAACTATAAGCTTATTAAAACTTTAATTATAACTAGTAGTTAAGTTCGTACGAACATACTATTAAAAAGGAACTTTAAAAAGGCAAATATACATACTATTATAATAAGTGCAAAATGGCTTTAAACATTTATATAAAAGTAGTAACAGCTTAAGACATTAACAACTATATAGAATATATAGTAAGCTTTACTTAGAAATTAATAAGTTAGACTGTCTTATATAAAACCCTCTTTATTTAAGTACAAGTATAATAGACACTTAAAGTTGTAGAAGCAATTGCTGCTAAACGTAGAGCATACTACTAACCCTAACTCATCTTGGTTTAATTTGTTCTTTAGACCGAAAAAATCCTTATAAATATATGTATGCTTGTGAATGCAATTGGCAAAGGCCTACTTTGACAGCAAGATCTCCTCTGTAGTACCTCGCTACTAGCATAACGTGACAGAGTGCGGGATTAAAATTCTCCCGAGACAGAAATCCACCACCGAAGTTTAGTTCTATCACCCGCGCATATCCGGCCATGCTTCCCATACAGTACCACCACGAAGATAGGCCCCTAATCATTGTTGGTTCCCTTCACCTCTATCTTTACAGAAAAACAGCAAGTCCTAGTGTTTTAGCCGCATAATCCGGGGGAATCCAGCGCTGTTTTACGTGGCCTTAAAACCGATGCAAGCTCGCTCAGAATATGTTCTGTTTTCTGACTTACAGCCTCACATGTCCCCCCAGTCACTTCCAAGCTATAGCGGTGACTGCGCAGCTACTTCTAGCACAGCGGCCATTTAAGGTACTTAATACTCTCTCCCCTGCCGTCTTGTGTCCCCCGCTATCTCGCCATCCTTTTCTACACTGTCGCTCTTGCTTTCTCTTGCCCTTGTCTCTCTTTCGCCCTCAACTTTCTCTTATTTTGTCTTTATTTGCTCTTGCCTTTATTTTGCGCTCGTCTTCAGTCGTTCTCGTCCCCCTTGCTCTTTCCGCTCTCCTCGTTCTCCTCGTCCTTCACGTCCTCCTTCCCTTGTCTTTTTCATCGTTCTCTCTCGTCGTCTTATCTTTCCCATCTCGTCCTCCTGCCTTGCTCTCTTCATCCTCCTGCCTCGATTTTAACGTGCAATTTATGCCTTGCTTCTTTATTTCTCTAAAACACTATAATTATGGTTAAAAGCAGGTTTTATTAAACAGAAAGCACTTGAAGCCCTACTCTTTATAGTAAACACTCTTAATCAACAAAGCATTAAAGAAAACTGTTGTTAGACGCTAGGATACATAGCTTACTTTCTAATCCCTGTAGCAGCTAAAGAGCTCCGGAGCATGGTTTCCCTAGTGCGCCGATGCTTGCAATTAAGGAATGATTATCCCCAGAATGGGAGGGTAACGGGTAGTTCTTTGAATATTATTGTCATTCTAAGAGCCTCTGAAGTCCCGTGATTACGCCACGGGACATCATTGCATCGTACTATAAGTTATTGGTTTCCTTACTAGAGACCCTACGAGACCGGCAATCTTACATTATCAGACTGTAGACCCTTAATTTATAAGTTTCTATACATCTGCTCCGTCTTACGGCTTATATGTACTGCGAGGTTATATAAAGATAGTACAATTTGCAGGGTTAGTTTACAAGACTTATATATCTATATGTTTCCCTGCTCTCGTGTAGATTAAGGTGATTTAACACCTATAGAACAAAGTGTCTAGGGCTAGCACTGTGACTTCGCAGAAGATCTCAAAGGCTATAGTAAAAGAAGTAAGGTTCACAGAGGTGTTTGCTAGCAAGCTAGTTGCTTGTGCAACGGTGCCTACTATGATGCTACTATTTGAATTTTTCCACATGGACACGAGGTTGTGACACTGTAACACCCGCTTGGTTGTCTTTAGTAACTAAGATGGAACTATTGTCGATACATCACCGCCTCTAACTTATAGGCATTAGCTTCTCTTCTCCGAAGATAGTACAATTTGTGATACAAGATTATACTATATATACCCGACAATAAGAGCCTCGTTCCCAGTGAGTATCATTGACATACATGCCAACTCCCCTGAATCTTCTATGCAACCCTAACCCTATATTTCTACGTCTATTTTCTGGTAAGAGAATCAATCCTGAAGTGCCGTGTAACAGAAGAAACAAACAGTCAAGAAGTTCTTTCGAATCATGGGGGTTTGCGTTCGGATCTAGAAGACTATCTGCGTCATCTAGGAAGGTTGTTAGGCTATCTGACAGCTCCATCCATGGCGGGTGTCCCTCGTAGCCCCCTTGATATTCGCCACGCGGTGTGCACTTTATACTCTGTACTTTCCTCATGTAACCCCAAACGCCTAAAGAAGCATTGTCCAGTGCCCCAATGGAGAAAGGCGTTGACCGAGTTCCCATGACACCAATGAATTTTGCCTTACATAAACCAGATTGTTTGACGAAATCTACACTGCCATCAAGAGCCGCCCACGACCAAGATGGCGCTTAGTAAGACAACGGCCGGCTATAGTTTTCCGAGCTGTGTACGGTTCTGCCCGCGGCGGACCCGAAGTAGCTGCTCAAGCAGATCTTGCCCTAGATTTTTGTACCTCTTATCATACCACATCCCGACAATGAAGCAGCCTCCTCGCTGTGCTTGAAATGCTGTCGCAATTCCTGCTAGTGCAGTTAATTTATTGGTAATTCTTGTCAGCTTTCTTGAGCTATAATTTGTCACAATGGCCATCCAGTTATACATGCTAACGTAATTCATCGGATTTGATATAGTTGTCCTAAGAGGTTCTGCCGAATCCCATTTAGTTTCGTTCCACCCTGCAGACTTGCATTTCCAAGACATTTCGTTGGTTCCATATCTTAAGATACGTGTTGAAAATTCGTGTTCTTGGTAGACCCATGCCCAATTATCCAAAGGTTCTCCGACAACAGATACGAATCCGATGACTGAACCGTCTGAGAATTTGTATGGAAACAGACAATGTCGTCCAGCTTGATTTGCACGGGATTGTAGGACGCCATCGTGTGCACTGGAAGCTAATGCTGCCAAAATTGTCAAAAAAGCTCTGCTATAGATATCGGCCATCTTCTCGGATTCGATTTCCCAATCCTTTTGTGTTTCACCATGACTCCCTTGCAGGATGCACAGCGCATCAACCCAAAGGTATTGGATACCTAACTTCCGTACGATGACAATAGCGTCCCGAACAGTTTGGGGAAGAGTGTCTATGGGGATAGACTTTAGCAGATCCTTGATTGTCGAGGATGCGCAAGTAAGGAATGGTTGTAAGCCCCAGCAACAACTCAATGCTGCATATTTTCCGCGTTTAAGAGAGTTAGAGTCCGGGTTCACCAGAATATCTTGCGTACAAAGTCGCGGCTGCTCAGAGCCATCAGCAGAACCGGCATCTATGAAACGTTTTGGCAAGATGGAGTCTGCATTTAACCTGCAGAGATTATGCAACGTGGAACAATTCTTGACCCATTGCCTCGCTAACCAAAAACACGCCTCCGAATCCATTCTCTCAGTAACGACATTTAAATCGCAGACAGATGTAGTACGCGTCCCACTCGAAGCTCAGTTTCCAGTCACCCAGGATTAAGCATAACTGTAGAAGCGAACCTAAGATCCCTCTCACCTCCAGCCTACAATGAGGAACAAATCTCTGACCCAATTTTAAGAAGCTTTCCAAACTCTCCATAGTGTATCCCGCCTCGAGAATCTGCTCATCGTCTCCAACAAAGGCCTCAACTATCCCTAACCGACCAGACGCACGTGTCATAGAGAAAAGCCTTACAGGAGAAGAGTTATTGATGGGGACGCTGGAGCGGTTCAATGCCTTCCACAGGGAGATTGCAAAAATCGCATGGTACGTCTTTTGTAGCATTTACTCGAAGTTGCGTAAATTGCTGACGATGTTTGAATGCGTTATAGGCCCTACGTTTCTCAAAAGTGAACCTTTAGCAGGTGTCGCAGAGATTCCCGCCAGCCATTACCTATATAGATCGTCATTTAGCCTGATAATCTTAGAGTAACTCACTCGAAGTGAGGCAAAAGTTTAAGGCTAAAAGAAGCACTGACAAAGAATTTTATTTTAAGCACCATTTTTTTCTTTCATTTGTAAGGCTGTATTTTGGAAGCAGAGTTCGCTGAAACCTCGCCTAGACAGCCTCAGTGTTTTCGCAGCTCTGGGTGGTTTAGGCGCTAGAAATGATTTCCTGATGGGCAGCCATATTCAGCTTGAGAGATGAGTCCCAGAAACACCTCCTTTTGATGGTGATCTCTTAAGCGATAGAAATGGCTCCTTGAAAGGGGGCCAGAAACGCCTCCCCTGTTTGACCTCCTAAAACTGGACACCGCCAAAACTAAGGAAGCGTGCATCAAGTCTTTGCACACGCTAATGCAAGGCCGCAATGCCACAGTTCCCATTGTGTATGTGCCCAACATTAAGCTTTTAATGACTATTCAGTAGTCCTACGTGCCCGCGCCGCCCACCTTGCGTCCCTATTATTAATAGGCTCCTCTATATAGACCCTTCTCTGCAGTTATTCTTTTAAGTAATTGCCAGCGTCTGCGCACCGGAGAAACTATGCTCAGCAGGGCTTTAGCGGCAGGGGGTTAGAAAGAGGTACGCTATGTATGTATTCTGCGCCTGACGGCCAGGCCGAACGGCCCAAAGTTAAGGGATCCTAGGTGGGAGGGATCGAGCGGCGCAAGAATTGGGCCGAGCGAGAAACCAGGAACGGGCAACAGAAAAGTTGGAAAAGGACACAGAAGAGGGAGGAGCAGAGGCGGTATTTAAATATGGGCCGTCCAGAAAGCAGCAAAGCAACCATGCACGCACCTTTCCCGATTACGCGGCCACTTAATCTGGGGAATCAAATACCATGACAAAAATTATATTCCATATCTGAATTTTGTCGTGAGGAATGAGCTAGACTGAAGTAGAGAAGGTTTTCTACAAACATAGATACTGTTGGTAACTAAAAGTAGTTAACTGCCAAAGAAGCTTCAATCCGTTACATTTACATTGTTCCAAACGTCAATCAATGATATGAAGCCAGTTATTAAAGCAAATCCCTAGTTAGCCAAGGCTGTTAGGAGAGAATCGTCGTGATATCCACCGAAAGCATTCATCCACTTCCACACTCAACGAGTAATGATAAATGATAGCTATCAAGCTAGTTGCCGAATGAATCGTGCCTTACGGTTGGGTTACCTCATGCTGAAAAATCTCTGGAGGTCTTTTTGAAATTGTGTCTTTGGCGGTTTGATGTTGGATCTTCTACTATACCTTGAAAGATTGCTCAACTTTGAGATATTGGGATGATGGGTAGTTATGTGTCCACTGCCTCCAGCTCTCCTGTTGTCTCCTGTCCATCCATTGCCCACTCTCCTTTCAGTATCCAGTATGAATCTAGCATCCCCAGTCCCTCCCGTATTCCCTGTCCTTTCAGTGTTCGTGTTTTCTTCACTGCCCATATTCGTTTCAATGTTAACTCTCACTTCATTGTCCCCTGTCCTTCCACTCTCCACTGTCCCTCCAGTACCCCCCGTAATTCCGGTTTCCCCTGTCTCTCCACTTCTAGTATTCTCTTCACCGCCCCCATTCGTTTCAGTGTTAACTATCCCTTCACCTTCCACAGGTGGGTTCGTGATATTATTAAGTAAATCACTAGCCAACTGTCTGACTTCTTCCAACCATGGGACGTCCAGCGTTTGGGTACCAATTTCTGCTAAGGCCGATTCCAATACTTCCCTGGCTGAAGGCCATTTCCTTGACTCCGCTAACACGTACCCATAAATATATCCGCACTCTAATTTTGAGTCTATATTGCTTTCCTTGGGAGCAGTCTTGAGTTCAAGCCATATTGCACTGAGAACAGCTTCTGCTGCGATGTTATCACGCAGCTCGAGTCGCAAATAAGCCAGCTTGTACCGACACTTTAGTGTGTCAGGATTGTTCAGTTCGATCGGCTTCTTGTCGCATATCCATTTAAGCACCTTCTCAGCTTCTTTGTAATTTTCGAGACCTTCGTAAACTTCTAACAGACATTCTGCACTCGATATAGCGTCT
>Ga0335075_10007255_pt1 | contig 17054 bp, 9 predicted proteins | sample Lox_Sample_24_FD_206723 | JGI IMG/M metagenome (GOLD analysis project Ga0335075, IMG submission 206723) | Soil microbial communities from Loxahatchee National Wildlife Refuge, Florida, United States - Lox_Sample_2.4 | ecosystem: Environmental > Terrestrial > Soil > Wetlands | place: USA: Florida...
GCTATACTGACACTCACCGTACTTGCTCGGGGCGCTGACGCGACCCCGCTCGCCGTAACCTCCTGCCTGGGAGTCACCACGCGCCATGAATCGATGGCTATTGTCTGCCTACCTCGTCGCGGGCCTGTTCGTTCCCGCCGCGCATGCTCAGCTTACTCCGGAAAAAGCGGCAACCACCTTCACCGTCGCCGACGGCCTGGAAATGAAGCTGTGGGCGTCCGAGCCGCTGTTCGTCAATCCGACCTGCATCGACATCGACCACAAGGGCCGCGTATGGGTCTGCGAGGCGGTCAATTATCGCAGCCAACTCCGCAACCGGCCGGCGGGCGACCGCATCGTCATCCTCGAAGACAGCAAGGGCACGGGCAAGGCGGATCGGGCGATTACGTTCTACCAGTCGCCGAAGCTGCAAGCTCCGCTCGGCATCGCCGTGGCCGCCGAGCCGAGCCGCGACCGTAAGGGAGCGTTTTCCTACAAGGTGTTCGTCTGCCAGTCGCCCGACATCCTGCTGTTCGAGGACAAGGACGGCGACGGCAAGGCGGACGGCCCGCCGACGAAGTTTCTGACCGGCTTCGGCGGCACTAACCACGATCATGGCGTCCACGGCATCCTCCTCGGCCCGGACGGCAAGCTGTATTTCAGCGTCGGCGACACCGGCGTTCACGGCCTGCAAAGCGCGGACGGCAAGGGCCGCAAGTGGGAGAGTAACAGCACCGATTGCCGCGCCGGCACCATCTGGCGCTGCGATCTCGACGGCAAACACCTCGAATTGATCGCCCACAATTTCCGCAATGAATATGAGCCGTGCGTCGATAGTTTTGGGACCGTTTTTGTCTCCGACAACGACGACGACGGCAATCAGCAGACGCGCATCTGCTATGTCATGCCCGGCGGCAATTACGGCTATCATCCGCGCGGTCCCGGCCAGAGCCACTGGCACGAGGAGCAGCCCGGCATCGTGCCGAAAATCCTGCGTACCGGGTTCGGCTCACCGACCGGCATATGCATTTACGAAGGCACGCTGCTGCCGAAGAAATACTGGGGCCAGCTGCTGCACACCGACGCCGGCCCGCGCCACGTTCGCTGCTATCATTTGAAAGCGAAGGGCGCCGGCTACGACGTGGACCGCGAGGACATGGTGACGAGCACGGACAACTGGTTTCGTCCGTCGGACATTTGCGTCGCTCCGGACGGCAGCGTCTTCGTCGCCGACTGGTACGATCCCGGCGTCGGCGGCCACGGCATGGGCGACACCAAACGCGGCCGCATCTATCGGCTGGCACCGAAGGGCAACAAGTACAGTGTGCCGAAGGTGGATTTGGAAAGTGAGAAGGGGTTGCTGGCTGCGCTGGGATCGCCGAATCGGGCTGTAAGCTACATGGCGATGGCCAAGCTGCACACAGTGGAAAAGAAGGCTTTGCTCACGCTTCTACGGAATGCGATTATGCAGAAGGACGAAGTTTGCTTACGCGCTCGAGCCTTTTGGCAGGTATCTCAAGCCACTGATTGGAGAAAGCTTCAGGATACACAGATGGAGGTATTGTCCCCTACCGCTGATTCTCGGCTGCGTGTTCAGGCGGTGCGAATGCTGGGGGATATTACCACGCCTGATTTCCGGAGCAAGGGATCTGTGGTGCCGGAGGCCGTCGGTGTATTCGGTGCGGATTTCACGCGAGCTATGCATCGTGAGTTGTTGCTTGCGCTACGACATGCGAACCCACAATCCGTGCGAAAATACTTCTATCCCCTGGCGATTAAGTATGACGGCAAGGATCGTTTCTATCTCGAAGCCCTCGGCATCGCTGTCGGCCACGATCCCAAGCGACGCGAGATCATCCTCGGCGACTTCGCCGAGTATTTCCCGGACTGGGACGATCAAATCGCCGGCCTCGTCTGGGAGCTGCGGCCGCCGTCGATGCTGCCGGTGCTGGAAAAACGCCTCGTCGATGCGAAAGTCTCCGCCGCGCAACGCGCTCAGATTGTGGACATCCTCGCCGCCTCCGAGGACAAGGAAGCTGGGGCATCGCTCTTGAAAGTGCTGCGCGCGGATGTGCCCGCCGAGGTGCGCGTCAAGGTGCTCGACAATCTGAAGCAATTTCTGCCCGGCAAATGGCGAAGCCTGCGCGAGAGCAAGGAACTGAAAGACACGATCAACGGCTTGCTTGCCCGCGCCGATTCGCGTGCAGCCGGCCTCGCCTTGATCGGCGCGGCGGAGTGCAAGCCGGACGTAGCGCGGGTGGCGAAGCTGGCTCGTGACGCCAAGGAGCAAGAGCCGGTACGGAAGGCCGCCGTGCAGACCCTCGGCCAGCTGCCCAGCGGCGAATCGATCACCGCGCTGCGCGGTCTGATGGAAGACAAGCTCCTCGGCAACGACTCTGTCGTTGCCCTCGGACGCCTGGCCCAGCATCGCGGCGATAAAACCATCGCGGGACAAGCGTTGAAAGTGTTGCAAGACGCCGTCACCGCCAGGGGACCGGCGCGAACGGCGGCGCTGTCGGCGCTGGCCGGCACGCGGCCGGGAACACAGTGGCTGCTTGAACAGCACGGCCGCAAGGCGCTTCCTGCGGATCTCGTCGCCGATACCGGCCGGCTCTTGCGAAACAGCTCCTATGTCGATCTCCGCAACAAGGCCATGATCGCCTTTCCGCCGCCGGGACGCATCGATCCCAAAAAGCTGCCCTCCATCGCCAAGCTGCTCACGCGCAAGGGCGATCCTCGTCGCGGTCAGAAGCTCATCGCCGCCAGCATCAAGAACGACATGCAATGTCTGAAATGCCACACCATCCGCGGTACCGGCGGGCAGATTGGCCCCGATCTGTCCGTCATCGGCAAGAAGGCCAGCAAGGAAAATCTTTTTGAATCCATCATGAATCCGAGCAAGGCCATCGCCGATCAGTACCTCAACTGGCAGATCGAGACGAACAAGGGGCTGTCGCTGGTCGGTCTCATCGTCGAGGAGACGCCGGCAGCCATCACGCTGCGCGACGGCAACGGCAAGGACACCAAAATCGACAAAAAGGACATCGAAAGTCGCGTAAAAAGTCCGAAATCGCTGATGCCGGACGATCTCCTCGTTTACATGACCGAAGATGATTTGGTGGACATCGTCGCCTATCTGTTCGAGCAGAAGACGCCGGCGCTGAGCATGGATTGGTGGCACATCATCGGCCCGTTCGACAACGGCGCCGGCGACGCCGGCTTCGACAAGCTGTATCCGCCGGAGAAATACCTCGATCTGAACGCCAGCTATCCGGGCAAGTCCGGCCCGGTGCGCTGGAAGATCGTCAAGCCGGACGCCAAGGGCTACATCGATCTGCAAGCGCGCTATGCCCCCGCCAGCGATCAAATCGTCTCGTATCTCTATCGCGAGATTGAATCGCCGGCCGATCAGGAGGCGACGGTGCTTCTGGGCGCCGACGATTGTTCGCGTTTGTGGATCAACGGCAAGGTCGTCCACGCCAGCCGCGATCACAACGCTGCCGTGCCCGAGCAGTACACGATCAAGGTGACGCTGAAAAAGGGCTCCAACCGCATCCTGCTCAAGATCAACAACGGTGCCGGCCCGCACGGCCTCTATTTCACCCTGTTGGCCGAGCAGGAGCTGAAGCGCGTCGCCGCGGACAGATAGCAAAACAACGTCACCGCGATTCACAGAACAGGTGATTCGTGGTGACTTTCTTCAGATCGCGGGGCTGTCGTCTCGTAGACGGCAGCGCTTTCAGAACAGGGGCGGGGACGGGATGTCGCCGGAGGCCTGGGTTAGGTACGTCGCGAAGGAAGTCGGATTGGCGCTGTAGGAGATCATCTGCACGCTGCCGTCGTACATGACGAATGGACAGCCACCGGGGAACGGCGATCCCCAATTATCGGCGTAATTGGTGTTCGCGCTATCTTGATAAATTCCCGTGCCGCCGCGCAGACAGCCGCCCCACTCGCCGCACCAGGCCGGCTCGTCCCAGTTGCCGCCGTCGCTGGTATACATCGTGTTGGCCAGCGCCTTCTCGCCCACGAAGATGGTGTTCGACGTACCGTCGGTGATGGTGACTAGCGACATTTGCCGTAGCGGATCGCCATTGGTGCCGCCGCCGAACGGCACCACGTTGATGGCGTAATCCGTCACCGCCCAGCCGGTGTAGGAGCCATGCACCGTGTCCGACGGGATGGTGCCTTGCCGTCCTCGGCCGGGATCGAGAAACGTTTTGACCGGCAACGTGACCGTACCGGCATTGAACATGGCCTGTTGCTCAATAAAGGGCAGAACCTGGAAGCACCAGCTGCCCGGCTGCGTCCAGCCGCCCAGGCCTGCCACCGGATCGCCCGTGCCGGTGTCCGGCACATAACCGTAGGTGGATTGATGGTTCTGGGCGGCCAGACCGATTTGCTTGAGATTGTTGATCGATTGCGTGCGCGCCGCCGCCATGCGAACCTTCTGCACCGCCGGCAGCAGGAGACCGATGAGAACGGCAATAATGGCGATCACGACAAGCAGCTCGATGAGCGTGAAGCCACGCCCCCGGCTGCCACCGAGAGAAGACCGCATAACCCCTCCAAGGTGTCGAGCGAAAACATGAGGAAAATGTAAGTTTTGTTATATGCGCGAGAAACGGAAAGTGTCAAGGGGGCGTAGCGCACTTCGGTTGTGCGTCGAAGATTCTGCCGCTGTTGCTGGAGGAAGCGTGAAAGGGCCGGGATCTGTTCAAGCTGGTTAAGAGCCAGCGGACAAAACCCTGAGCGGGGGGCTTACGCCCCCCGCTCAGGGTTTTGTCCGCTGGCTCTAAAGCGGCTGCGCGACGGAATCGAGCAGGCGGTGCGCGGCGCTCGCTACTTGACTTGTATTGCGCATTGCTATACACTAATACCAAGGAGACAGTTCACATGGCGAAACGTCCTTCACGCAGCTCTGCCGGCAAAGCAACCTCTTCTCGCTCTCTGGTCGTTCGTCTCGACGAGGAAAGCAAGCTCTTCCTGACGCGCGCGGCGGAGCTGCGCCATATCAGTGTGAGCGATTACGTTCGTGCGGTAACGATCGCGCAGGCCCGTCGTGAGGTGCGCGACGCGGAGCAGCAGATCATCACCTTAAGCCCGGAAGCCCAGCTCGCCTTCTGGAACGCCTTGAATGAACCGGTTCATCTGACGGAGGCGCAAAAGCAGCTAGGCGCGTTGATGCGGGGCTTGTCTTGAGCGAATCAGCCTTCCCCACCGGGTTCCGATTCGAACGTCTCCGCCGTGAGCATCCGCGCAAGTCGCTCCGTTGCAGACAAGAGAAGGTAGACGACTGGCTGGCTGCCAAGGCACTGCAACAGCAAGAAAAACATCTTTCGGTGACAAATGTCCTCCTTGACGAGGCCGAAGCCATCGCCGGTTACTACACCCTTGCCATAGGACAGATGAATTTCAACGATTTGCCCGCGGAAGTCACCAGGCGTCTGCCGCACCGAATGCTGCCGGTCGCCGTGTTGGCGTGGCTAGGTGTGAGTCAGGATCGCCAGGGACAGGGACTTGGCCGACTTTTGATGGCCCGCGCGTTGCGCGATTGTTACGAGGCCGGCAAGACCTTTGCCATTCTCGCCGTGGTCCTCGATTGCATCGATGATGACGCGAAGTCGTTCTATCAGCGCTGGAGCTTTGAGGAGATGCCCGAACGTTCCTATCGGCTTTTTTTGAGTGCGGAACGACTGGAAGCGATGATGCAAGAAAAGTAGTCCTGCCGTCTCATAACTGCTTCTCCGCCATCTCCAGCGCCCGAAGCAGCCCCCGTGCCTTGTTCAGCGTCTCCTCATACTCGTTAGCGGGGATGCTGTCGGCGACAATGCCGGCGCCGGCTTGCAAGTACGCGGTCTGTCCCTTCAGCACCAACGTCCGCAGGGCGATGCACGTATCCATGTTGCCGCTGAAATCGACGTAGCCGACCGCGCCGCCGTAAGGTCCGCGACGGTGCGGCTCCAATTCATCGATGATCTCCATCGCCCGCACTTTCGGCGCGCCGCTGAGCGTGCCGGCGGGCAGACACGCACGCAGAGCGTCGAAGGCGGTCGTACCCGGCTGCAAACGGCCCGTCACCGTGCTGCACAGGTGCATGACATGACTGTAACGCTCCACGGTCAACGCATCGCTCAGCTGCACGCTGCCGTAGCGCGCGACGCGGCCCACGTCGTTGCGGCCGAGATCGACCAGCATGATGTGTTCGGCCCGCTCCTTGGGATCCGCGAGCAGCTCGACGGCGAGACGTTCGTCCTCTTCCTCGGTGCGGCCGCGCGGACGAGTGCCGGCCAAGGGACGGATCGTCACCTTGTCGCCCTCGACACGCACCATGATCTCCGGCGACGAACCCACCAGGCACAGTGGTCCCGATTTCAGGTAGAACAGAAACGGACTCGGATTGACGACACGCAAGGTCCGGTATATATCAAAAGGCCGCGCACGGGTCTCGGTTCGTAGACGCTGGCTGAGGACAACCTGAAAGATGTCGCCGGCGTAGATGTACTCCTTGCAGCGCTGGACGGAGGACTCGAAGGCGGCGCGCTCGAAGTTCGAACGGAAGGGGATTTGCACGTCGCCGAGCGGCTGAATGTCGGTCAATTGCAGATCGGCGACGCCCTGGTGCAGCCGTTCGACCAGGCGATCGACGCGCTCGCAGGCGGCGTCGTAGCAGCCGCGCAGGTTGCTTGGATCGACGTGGGCATGCGCGACCACGGCCACGGTCTTGTTGATGTGGTCGAAAATGACCATGCGATCGTAGAAAGCGAAGCAGAGATCCGGCAGGCCGCGATCGTCCGGCGGCGGGTTCGGCAGACGCTCGACATAGCGAACGGCATCATAAGCGGCATAGCCGACGGCCCCGCCGCAGAAGCGCGGCAATCCCGGCAGCGTCGGAGCGCGATAAGCCTGGAGCCGTTCCTCCAGCAGACGCAACGGATCGGGATGTTCAAGCTCGTTCGGCGAGCGGGGTTGCGTTAGCGCCCCGAGTGTTTCTCTCGGGGCGCTGACGCGACCCCGCTCGCCAGGGAGCGTTTCATCGATCCGTACCCGATTGCCGAACGCCTGAAAACGCAGGAACGGTCCGGAGCCGACGAAGCTGTAACGTCCCACTCGTTCGCCGCCGATGACACTCTCAAATAGAAACGACCAGTCGCCCTCCTGGATTTTGCAGAAGGCGCTCACCGGCGTAAGCGTGTCGCCGATCAGCTGGCGATAGACCGGTACCAGACCAACCGGACTCGTGGAAGAACGGGTCAGATCGACAAATTCCTCAAAGCTGGGACGGTGACGCATAAAAAGCCTCAGTTGTCAGTTGTCAGTTTTCGTCGTTTCATGTTATGTTGTACTGACAACTGACAACTGACAACTGACAACTGAGGTATTATGGATTGTCCGGACTGCCGCGCTGCAAACGTTTCCGAAGCCGCCAGCTGCGCCGCCTGCGGGCGCGCCCTTCCTGTCAACGCGACCAGTGGCAACGGGGATCGGTCTGCCCGTCGCTCCGGGTCGCGGCGTCGCAGCAGCGATCCCGGCGAGTCGGTTTCCCTGGACAGTAATAATCCGGCGGCCTGGCGAGCCTATCGGGTGGCGTTGTGGTCCATCGTGCCCGGCTTCGGCTTGCTGCTGGGTCTGCCGGCGATCATGCTTGGCTGCCGGGCCGTGCGCGGCGCAGGCGACGATTTCTCCGGCCGCAACCGTGCCAAGGCCGCTGTCTTCTTCGGCGCCGCTACCACGCTCACGCAATGGCTGGGCGTCGCGCTTATCTATTACGGTTGGGAAGCTTGGTAAGGGTGGTTTGTTTAGCCGCGACCCGAAGAGGAGGGCGTTTATCGTTTCGCGCGTTTATCGTTTCGCGCGTTTATCGTTTCGCGCGAAACGTAAACGCGCTCCCCTTCGGGTCGCGGCTAAACGAAAAAGGATCGGGACATGGCTGCCGCCAAGAAATTCCTGGCTTTCGACCTCGGCGCGGAAAGCGGTCGCGGCATCGTCGGCGCTTTCGACGGACAGAAGCTGGCGCTGGAGGTCCTCAGTCGTTTTCCCAATGGCGCGGTGCGCACCCTGGACACCCTTCACTGGGACGTTCTCGCCCTTCACGCCGCCATGCTGGAGACGCTGCGTTTGACCGCGGCGGTCCATGGCCGTCTGGACGGCCTCGGTGTCGATACCTGGGGCGTCGATTTCGCGCTCTTGGGCCGCGACGGCACCCTGCTGGGCAATCCCCGCCACTACCGCGATCCTCACACCGAAGGCATGATGGAGGACGCCTTCCGCCGCCTGCCGCGCGAACAGATCTTCCGCCATACCGGCATTCAATTCATGCGCTTCAACACGCTCTTTCAGCTGCTGGCGATGAAGCGCGATCGCTCGCCGCTGCTGGACGTGGCCCAGACGCTGCTCTTCATGCCGGACCTGTTCCATTATTTTTTCACCGGCATCAAGGTCAACGAATACACCGACGCCAGCACGAGTCAGATGCTCGATCCGCACACGCGAAGCTGGGCTTACGATCTGGTGCAGGCATTCGCTCTGCCCTCGCATGTCCTTGGTACGCTCATCCAGCCGGGCACAGTTCTCGGCCCTCTGCGGCCGACGATCGTGAGCGAAACGGGGATCAACGCCGTCCCCGTGATCGCGCCGGCCTCACACGACACGGCCTCGGCCGTCGTCGCCGTGCCGGCCTCGACCCCGACATGGGCCTACATCAGCTCCGGGACCTGGTCGCTCATGGGTGTCGAATTGCCGCAGCCCCTCGTCGGCGAGGCGGCGTTGCAAGCCAACTTCACCAACGAGGGCGGTGTCGGCGGCACGACGCGCTTCTTGAAAAACATCATGGGTCTGTGGCTCGTGCAGGAGTGCCGCCGTACCTGGGAGCGTGCAGGCTCCAGCTATTCCTACGACGATCTCATGCGCCAGGCCGAGACCGCCGCACCCTTCGCCAGCCTGGTCAATCCCAACGATCCCTCTTTCATCCTGCCGCCGAACATGCCGACGGCGTTGGCCGATTTTTGCCGCCGTACGGGACAGCCGGCGCCGGACGGCGTCGGAGGCACGGTGCGCTGTGCTCTGGAAAGCCTGGCGCTGTGTTATCGCTGGGTGCTGGAACGGCTGGAGCTGTTGACAGGCCGGCGCGCCGAGGTCATCCACATCGTTGGCGGCGGCTGTCAGAATGCGCTGCTGAATCAATTCACGGCCGACGCTTGCAACCGGCCTGTGCTGGCTGGTCCCGTCGAGGCGACGGCGATCGGCAACGTGCTGGTCCAGGCGCTGGGTGCCGGTGTGCTCGGCTCTCTCGCCGACGCGCGCGAAGTGGTTCGCCGCTCTTTTGACGTGCAAACGTTCACGCCGCAACAGCCCGAGGCCTGGCAGGCGCCGTATGAGCGGATGCGCGCTTTCCGCACCCCGGAGTAGCCTCGATTTCCAGGCTGGCGCAGAGTATCGGCGATGTAAGTGAGGCTCCGTTGCAAGCACTCCGGGCTTGGCGATTGGAAATGACATCTCGGCTCAGCGGCTCGCGGTTGCAGCGACTTGCAACGATCCTTCACTCGATGTTCCGTTGCCTGCCCAAGAAGCTCGGCGAGTCCGGCATCCGATTCTTTCGAGATAGTTCCCGCTTCGAGCACCAGCTTGCCAGAAACACCGCACGCGAGATACAATAATCGCAATTCCACCCAACCATCCTTTGCTGGGTTTATGAATCGAGATCGATTTTCCCCAAGGGAAACACGTTTGGAGAGGTGACAGAGTGGCCGATTGTGCGGCACTGGAAATGCCGTGTGGGGGTCAAACCTCACCGCGGGTTCGAATCCCGCCCTCTCCGCTTCCATTCCGGTTCCCGTGGGGCCGACCGGCATTTTTCCCACGAGGGATTTCACGACGGATGCTGACATTGCATCTCCCTTCTCATCCTTGCTGATGTCATTGCCTGTTACACATCTCGCAATTGCTAAGAAGAGCCTGCTCCCACCCATCTGGTGAATCCGCATCGGCGGTTTCGGGCTGCGGAGCTGCGCGCTCCTCCACGGCTCGGAGGTTGCTCATGTGGCTGAAAGAAACGTATCATCGCTGGATCGGAGGATCGTTGCGCTCGTGCAGGTATCCGCGACGACTGCTCAAACGAACGCGGACACAGTTGTCCGTGGAAGGCTTGGAGGAACGGGTTACTCCTTCGGTGACGGTGACGACCACGCTCGATCCGGCCACGCCGATTGCCGGCCAGTTGTCGCTGCGCGAAGCGATAAACATGGTCAACGCCGGACAGGTGGCCGACGACACCATCATCCTCCCTGCCGGCACCTACCAGAACATGCAAGGAGCGCTCAATGTCACCCACTCGCTCATTCTCCAAGGCGCCGGCGACATCAACACGATCCTTGACGGCGGCGGCACCGATCGCGTCGTGCTCATCGACCCGACCGCTTCGGTCAACGTGCAAATCTCCGGCGTCACCATCCGCGACGGCAACACTACCGGCGGCGGCGGCGGCATCGCGGTGCAGGAGGTAGGATCCCAGCCTTCCGTGCTCACGGTGCAAAACTGCATCATCACCGGCAACAGGGCAGCCGACGGCGGCGCAATCAGCGACGACGGCAGCGGCACCGTCGGTCTCATCGGTAGCACCCTCGGCAACAACGCGGCCACGAGCATGGGCGGCGGACTGTTTCTGGGCAACCCCTTTCTCACGGCAACGCTTCAGGACAGCACCGTCAGCGGCAACACCGCCGGCGCTTTCGGCGGCGGCATTGAGGACCAAGCCCAATCATTGACGGCGACGAACACGATCCTCAGCAACAATGTGATCGTCAACGGCCACGGCGGCGGCATCGACGCGACGAACATCCTCAATCCGACGGTGACGCTAACCAACGTCGCGCTGGTGGGCAACAATGCGGGCGGAAGCGGCGGCCAAGGCGGCGCTCTGTTCGACGGGGCGGTCGGCGGCAATGACACCCTCGTCTCCTGCCTACTCGCCGACAACACGGCGGCGGTAAACGGCGGCGGCCTCCAACAGGATCAGGGCACCCTGAGCGTCCGTGACTCGCAGTTGACCGGCAACAGCAGCGGCAGCTCAGGCGGCGGCCTGGCCGCCTTGGGCGGCGTCTCGCTGCTCGTCAGCGACACCACGTTCAACGACAACCAAACCGGAGCTTCGGGAGGCGCTTTGTCCTTTACCGCCAACAGCAGCGTCGCGTCCCTGACCAACGACACCTTCACCGGCAACACGGCCATCGCCGACGGCGGCGCTCTCGCTCTCTTCGCTCAAGGCGCCACATTGACTCTCGTTAACGATACCATCAACGCCAACACGGCCGGCGGCAACGGCGGCGGCGTCAGTATCGAGATCGCTGCCTCCACGTACAGCTTTCAGAACACGATCGTCGCGGGCAATAGCGCCGGCGGCGGCGGCTCCGATGTGTTCACCGCGACGGGACTCACCGTTACCGATAATGGCGGCAACTTTCTCGGCACGCTTAGCGGCAGCAGCGGTTTCGCCGCCGGCACTTTGACCGGCAACCCGCTGCTTGGCCCCTTGCAAAACAATGGCGGAATCGTCGCCGGTGCAACCGGCGATGAGCAAGTAGTGCAGACCGAGGCGCTGCTGCCTGGCAGTCCGGCGATCGCCAAGGGCGTCGCCAACGGCGCGCCGACCACCGACGAGCGCGGCTTCCTACGTCTCACGCCGCCGGACATCGGCGCTTTCCAGCTCCAGAACGTGCCGCTAACCGTAACTGTCACAACGGCGACGCCCACGGTACTTGTCAATAGCATGGAAACCTTCACCATCACGGTCGCCAACAGTGGGGACAACACTTTGCCCGCCGACAATTCGACACTGACCATTACGCTGACCGCTGGGCTGACGACGGCAAGTCCCCAAACGTTCACCCTGTCCGCCCTCCCCGCCGGACAGAGCCAGACCTTCACTGTCACGGCAACGGCCACGACACTCGGCTCGCAGATGCTGACGGCCGACCTCACCAGCCCCGACGGCAATCCCAACAGCGTCAGCGGCAACGCTACCGTCAACGTTGTCGTGACCCCGCCCACGCTACCGCTGCCTCCGACGACGCCACACACCCCCATCGGCAGCTTGACGTTGTTCGCTTTCGGTTTCGGACCGACGGGCATTGACCTGTTCGAGGTGGACAGCGCCGGCGACATCTTCGCGGTGCCGTTCATGGGCGGCGGCACGCCGTTGTTCCTCAACACGTCATTGCATTTACCGATTGCGGTGCTGGCCAACGGCCAGCTGTTGGCTCTGCTGGCGGCCAGCAACGGCCAGGACGACCTCATCGATATTGTCAATCCCTTTAATACTTTTATCGAGCCGGCTGTCTTTGCCGCCCTCACGCACGGCTGAGAACGGCTCCCAACACCCGAATCGGAGATGAATCGATGTTTTCTCCTCTTTGGATGCGTTCCCTGCTTCACAGGCTCTTGGGTTGTCCCTCGACCGGCAAGCCGCCAGCACTTCGACGAATGCGCCGCGCCCATCTTCTTCTCGAAGCGTTGGAGGAGCGCGTTACGCCGTCGGTGATGGTGACAACCACGCAGGATCTCTCCACACCGATCGCCGGCCAGCTGTCGCTGCGCGAGGCCATCAACATGGTCAACGCCGGCCAGGTCGCCGACAACACCATCATTCTGCCCGCCGGCACCTACCAGAACACCCAAGGAGCGCTCAACATCACGCATTCGCTGATTCTCCAGGGCGCCGGCTCGGGCTCGACGATTATTGACGGCGGCGGCACCGACCGCGTCATCCTCATCGATCCCTCGACGCCCGTCACCGTGCAGCTCTCCGGCGTCACCGTCCAGAACGGTAAAACTACGGGCGACGGCGGCGGCATCGACGTGTCGGACACCGGGGCCGCGTCTACCTTGACGGTGCAGAGCTGCCTCATTACGAACAACATGGCCGGGTCGGGGAACGGCTTCAACTACGGCGGCGGCATCGCGGGCGACTTCACCGACATCAACGTTGTCGATTCCCAGGTCGTCGGCAACGAAGTCCTGGGGATGAACGGCTCCGGCGGCGGCATCGCCGACGGCAAAGGCGGGACAGGTAACGTCACGGTGACCGACAGCCTAATCGCCGACAACTCGGCGGCCGGCGGCGGCGGCGGCGGCATCGGACTGCCCTTCGAGGACACCGGCTCGCTGACGGTCACCGGCAGTACCATCAAGGACAACACCCTGACAGGGGCCAACTTAGGCGGCGGCGGCGGCATCTTCGCCGAGACCATTGGCGCCGTCAGCATCACCAACACCACCATTGAGGGCAATACCTCCCTGGCCGACGGCGGCGGTTTCAGTGAGTCGTTCGATAGCCCCAAGAATCTCGTCTTGAGCAACGATACCATCGAGAACAATCAGTCCACACAGGGCAACGGCGGCGGCATCGCCTACGAGACCGCCCATAATCTGACCATCCAAAACTGTACGCTCAGCGGCAACACCGCCTCTAAGGCGGGCGGGGGACTGTTTCTGGGCAACAGTGTCATCTCGTTGACCCTCCAGGACAGCACGATCAACGGGAACACGGCCGGCACCAGCGGCGGCGGCGTCGAGGACGAGGCCTCCTTTGTGACGGCGACCAACTGCGTCCTCGACAACAACAAGGCCAACACCGTCAACGGCGGCGGCCTGGACGTCGCCGACGGAACAAATCAGACGGTGGGCCTGAACAACGTCACCTTCCGCGGCAATAGCGTTGTCGGGGGGAGCTTCTTTGCCGGCACCGGATTCGGCGGCGGCCTGTTCGCTGCCTCGAGCGCCGGCTCGATCCAGGTCGCCAACTGCCTGTTCGTGGACAACACCGCCGTATCGCAGGGCGGCGGCCTGGCACAGTCTCAGGGATCGCTAAATGTTAGTAATTCGCAGTTTACCGGCAACACCGACAGCGGCGAGGACGGCGGCGGCGGCGCTCTGGCCTTCGACGGATCGTTTTACGTGATCACCGGCAGCACCTTCGACAACAACACATCGGCCAATAATGGCGGCGCTGTCTCGATCATCGCTAACCCATCGGGCATGTCGCCAAATTCTCTGCTCCTCAACGACACCTTCACCGGTAACACGGCGGATCAGGGCGGCGCCATCGATATGGGTGGCAACGAGCCTGTGCTGATCCTTAATGACACCCTCGCCGGCAATTCGGCCATGGGAAGTGAATCCGTGGGAGGCGGCATCCTCGCGACCAGCCCGGTCACGCTTCAAAACACGATCATCGCCGGCAACACATCCCCTCTCGCACCCGACATCGAGCTCATCGGACAATTTACCGACAACGGCGGCAACCTGATCGGCAGTACGAGTGGATTCGGCGGCACCCTCGGCTCCACCGACCTGGTTGGGGTCAATCCCCTTCTTGGTCCGCTCGCCAATAACGGCGGGATTCTCGCCGGCGCCAGCAGCGATCAGCAGGTAGTACAGACCGAGGCCCTGCTGCCAGGTAGCCCCGCCATCGGCAAAGGCGTCGCCAACGGTGCAGCACCCATCGACGAGCGCGGCTTCCCCGTCGTTACCCCGCTGGACATAGGCGCCTTCCAATTCCAGAATGTGCCCTTGACCGTCACCGTCACCCCGGCGACGTCCAGCGTGCTCGTCAACGGCAGCGAAACGTTCATGATCGCGGTCACGAACACCGGCGGCATCGCTCTGCCTGCCGACAATTCCATGCTGACCATCACTCTGTCCGCTGGTCTGACCGCGACCGGCCCCTTGACCTTCACCCTGGCTGCCCTCCCCGCCGGTCAGAGCCAGACTTTCACGGTCACAGCCACGGCGACGATGCTGGGGACGCAGACGCTGACAGCCACCGTCACCAGCCCCGATGCCAACCCCAACAGCATCAACGGCAACGCTACCGTAGACGTTGTCATGACCCCGCCCACGATACCACTGCCTCCGAAGACGACGACTAACACGCCCATCGGCAGCTTGACGTTGTTCGCTTTCGGTTTCGGACCGACGGGCATTGACCTGTTCGAGGTGGACAGCGCCGGCGACATCTTCGCGGTGCCGTTCATGGGCGGCGGGGCGCCCTTGTTCCTCAGCTCGTCGCTTCAGCTGCCGATTGCCGTGGTGGGTAATGGCCAACTGTTGGCTCTGCTGGAGGGCAGCAACGGCCAGGACTATATAATCGACATTGTGAATCCCTTTAATACATTCATCGAGCCGGCTGTCCTCGCCGCCCTCACGCACGGCTGAGAGCCGATCCCAACGAGTGAATAGGAGAGCAACCCATGTTTTCTTCTTTTTGGCTGCAAACGCTAGTCCGCCGGCTGTCGAGCTGCGCCAGAACACGCAAGCCGCCAGCATCTCGACGCCCGCACCGCGTGCGTTTGGCTGTGGAAGGCCTGGAGGACCGGGTCACGCCGTCGGTCACCGTGACGACCACGCTCGATCCATCCACGCCCATTGCCGGCCAGCTGTCACTGCGTGAGGCCATCAACATGGTCAACGCCGGTCAAGTGGCCGACAATACCATCATCTTGCCCACCGGCGCCTACCTGAACACGCAAGGAGCGCTCAACGTCACCCATTCGCTTATCCTCCAAGGCGCCGGTGCCAACAGCACCATCATCGACGGCGGCGGCACGGACCGCGTTGTCCTCATCGACCCGGCCGCCGCCGTCAACGTGCAGATCTCCGGCGTGACGATCCGCGATGGCAACACTACAGGTAACGGCGGGGGCATTGAGGTGCAAGATGTCCAGGGCCAATCCTCTGTCCTGACCGTGACGAGCTGTATCATATCCGGCAATTTGGCCGGTTCGCCAAACAACGCCAACACCTTCGGCGGCGGCATCTACGTCAACAACGGCGATGTGAATGTCGTTAACAGTCAGGTAACTGCCAATCAAGCTGTGGCCATGGACGGCGGGGGCTTCGGCGGCGGCGTCGCCGACGGCAACCAAGGCACCGGCAACGTTACCGTGACTGACAGCCTGGTCGCCGACAACACGGCTGGGGCCGAGGGCGGCGGCATCGCCCTGATGAATGCTGGCATGGGCGCGCTGACCATCACGGGCAGCACTATCAGCGATAATGCTCTAACGGCGGCCAACGCCGGCGGCGGCGGCGTCTTCGCCAGCAGCATGGGCAACGTCGACATCAGCAATACCACCATCCAGGGCAACACTTCTTTGTTCGACGGCGGCGGCTTCGACGAGGGATTCTCCGGACAAGCGAAGATTCTCTTTAACAACGACACCATCACCGACAATCAATCGACCCAGGGCGGCGGCGGCGGCATCGCCGTCGCCAGTCTCGCCAGTGTGACCATCCAGAACAGCACCATTAGCGGCAACAGCGCTGCTCAGTCCGGAGGCGGCATCGACTTCATCAGCGGAAACGCCGCCCTCACGCTCACCAATTCTGTTGTGGATTCCAACCGTGCCGGCACCAACGGCGGCGGAATCAACTACACCGTCGGCGTCAACACCGTCACCCTCACGGACAGCACGGTCAGCAACAACACCGCCACCGACTTGGGCGGAGGCCTGTTGGTCCAATCTCAGCTCCTGACGCTCCAAAGCAGCACCGTCAGCGGCAATACCGCCGGCACCGCCGGCGGCGGCATCGAGGACCAGGCCCTGACGTTGACGGCGACGAACAGCACCATCGGCAACAATCTGGTCCTCAACGGCGATGGCGGCGGCATCGACGACGCGACGAACGGCATCACTCAGACTCTGATGCTGACCGACGACTCGCTGCTGGGCAACGGGGCGGGAGGAAACGTCCTTAATGGTGTCGGCTTCGGCGGCGGTTTGTACGACAGCAACACCACCAGCACCGTCACGGTTGTCTCCTGTCTGTTCGCCAACAACACATCCTCGTCGCGCGGCGCGGGCATCGAGCAGGCCGAGGGCACGCTGACCATCCAGACCTCGCAATTCACCGGCAACACCGCCGCCAACAATGGCGGCGCCATCGATTTTAATGCCGCAGCTCCCCTCACGATCAGCGAGAGCACCTTCAACAACAACGTGTCGGGCTTCTTTGGAGGCGCTCTGGAGTTCAACGCTGGTGCAGGCGCCTCGTCCCTGACCAACGACACTTTCGTCAGC
>Ga0335075_10007256_pt1 | contig 17052 bp, 19 predicted proteins | sample Lox_Sample_24_FD_206723 | JGI IMG/M metagenome (GOLD analysis project Ga0335075, IMG submission 206723) | Soil microbial communities from Loxahatchee National Wildlife Refuge, Florida, United States - Lox_Sample_2.4 | ecosystem: Environmental > Terrestrial > Soil > Wetlands | place: USA...
CACTCACCAGCGTCGTCGCCCCACTCTTAACGGTCAGCGTCGCGCCCTGAATCAATCCGTCAACGTAAATCCAATCCATGCACGTGCACAGTCCGGATGCAAAGATCGGCGCCGGCAGCGGCTCGGGAGGCTTCACCACCAGAACAGGCAAGGTGGAAGCTGGGCTCTTGCCCGACACCTTAATCTTGGGGTCAGAGCCCCCATATTCCTGTTTCGCGGTGATCTCTTGTCCTGCATTGAGTGTTGCCGTCAACGGAACCCAGGTACTACCGCCACCCGCAGACGTCGTAGCGGTTCCGACGACGTGAGTGCTGGCTGCGTCGTTATAAACCCACACTTTCGCGTTCGGCAGCAGACTGGTGACATTTACCTGTTTGCTTGTGGTGTACACCGGCCCATTAACAATCGGTGGCAGCGGAGGCGGATTTGCCATATGCCCTCCTCAAGTTGAATTTTCCAGGGGTTCTTGAATTCCAGGGATTCGGGTTAACCGGGGAATCGTTGGCGCAACCACTCCAGGAGCCGGGTAGTTGGAAAATGGCTTGCGCAATCAGCCACGGCAAGCATACACCCAGACCGCCCCGGCAAGCTCACTGCCCCGGATTGGGCTCTCCCCGAGTCGATCGGCTGATGAACAAACTCAGTCAGGATGGGGACGCGATTGTAATTGGCGAACGCCGGGCTAAACGCTATCGGCTAACAAGTGCCGGACTCATTAAGGCGCGGCAGGCAGCAAGCCAGTTTCTCGCTACGGTCGCCAGAGTTTTAGGGGAGGATCAAAACACGTGGTCACACCTTCTTGGCCGACTATTTCGCTTTCACAGCTACAATAGAGATAGAAGGCAAAGTAGGCCCGGCTCAGCGCAGCCGGGCCTTTCCCATTTCGGGGAAGGCTCAGGATGGCATGGTGCGCATTTGCCAAGCTAAACCCTGTGTTTTCTGATCTTTAGATGTAAAGATCTTAAGATGAATGAGTTACAAACTACATACCTCGTAACTTCCATGGAATGAGACGGTAACAGAATCTAGGGGGGGAGGGGGGAGGGGCTAATCCGGAACCACGCCGCCGAAGATCGCAGCGTCATTAGCCACCGCGATTCGTCCCGGAGCCGCCGCCAGCAGATAACGCTCCACCTCCAGGTGCTTGCGGATGATGTCGCCAAGGCGCGCCAGCACCCCTGCCTGGCTGCTGTGCTTCTGAAAAGCGGCTAATTTGGTCTCCGCCAGTTGCCCCAGCTCGAGGGTCAGCGAATAGGGAACCGTCGCTGCCCCCGCCAGTTCCGGCCTGTCCCGGACGACGACAAAGGGCGTGTACGCATAGTAGAGCTTCTGTGGCGAGTAGGGATTCAGCCCACGCTGCAGTTGTTCCGGGAAGAACTCCGCGCGCGAGGACCAATGGAAGGCCGCAGTAGCCGCTACGGAGACCATAATGTGGTCGCGATGAAGGTTGACGCCGCCGTCTCCGCCAAAGGTCAGCACCACCTGCGGACGCACGGAACGAATGCCCTCGGCGATGACGCCGACCAGCGCATAGAAGTCCTGTTGTGCCAGCTCGCCGTCGGGATAGTGAAGGACCTCGTGGTGAGTGACGCCGAGTATCTCGCACGCGGCCGCCAGCTCTGCCCGGCGCATCCGGCCGAGCTCGGCATCGTCCGCTGCCTCGCCGCGGTGGTGCGCCGCCTGCCCATCGGTCAGGCACAGCAGATGGGTCTCAACACCGTCCCGGTGCGCCATGAGCAGTGCTCCGCCGAAGGCTCCGCTCTCGTCGTCAGGGTGTGCGGTCACGCAGAGCAGGCGGAAGGGCAAAGCGGGTCCTCAGCAGGGAAGGGGATTGTCCCAGGGCAGCGTGGTCTGCGCCACCGGGCTGAAGCTCTTGCGGTGCAGGGGGCACGGCCCATGCTTGTCGAGCGCTGCCAGATGCTGCGGCGTGCTGTAGCCCTTATGGGAGGCGAGGCCGTACTGGGGGTACTCCCGGTCGAGCTCCCGCATCCGCCCATCGCGATAAACTTTCGCGATGACTGAAGCAGCCGCAATGGAGATGCTCAGTGAGTCGCCGTAGATGATGCTGGTCTGTGCGCATTCGAGGTCTAGGCGCATGGCATCGATGAGCAGATGGTCAGGAGCAACGGAGAGCCTGGAGACAGCGGACGCCATGGCGATACGCGTTGCCTGGTAGATGTTGACGCGGTCGATCGTCTCGGCGTCGACCTCGGCGATGGAGATCGCCAGAGCCTTCCGTTCGACAATCTTGGCCAGGCGCTCGCGGTCCTCCCGGAGAAGCTGCTTGGAGTCGCGCAGCCCGCGAATGCGCGTGTCCGAGGGAAGAATGACGGCGGCAGCCACCACCGGCCCGAAGAGCGCCCCCCGGCCAACCTCGTCGATGCCGGCAACGCAGGTTGCGCCTTGAAGCCGGGCTGCCCTCTCGTACTTGTTGCCGCACACAAGGGTGCGCAACATGCGCAGTTTGCGAGTCGCCGCCGAGACGCTCTCTTCTGTAGCCAACTGCTCGACGAGAAGGTCCGGCTCCAGCTTGAGATCGAGGTCGGCTTCAGCACTCTGCGCCATAAACCTGAGTCTATCGCGCAAGGCAACTGCGGATGGTAGTGGAAAACGAGGATTCAGACACACAAACGCCCCAGACTGGATAACCATGTCCGGGGCGGGTAGGGAAACGAACTAGCTGCGCTCGACTTCCTTGAGGCGGGCGGCCTTGCCGCGGAGTCCGCGCAAATAGAAGAGCTTCGCGCGGCGCACCTTTGCCGAACGAACTTTCTCAACCTTGTCGACGACCTTCGAGTTGAAGGGGAAGATGCGTTCGACGCCATGGCCGAAGCTCATTTTGCGGACAGTGAAACTGCCCTGCGCGCCGTTTTTGCGGGCGATGACAATGCCTTCAAAGGCCTGGAGGCGCTCTTTATCGCCTTCTTTAATCTTGACCTGCACGCGAACCGTGTCCCCCGCCGCGAAGGCTGGAATGTCGGTCCGATTGATCTTTTCGGCAAGCCGCTGCATGACTGGATGGATAGACATAGCTTGTTCCTGGTGATGATGTCAGAACCTTTAGTCTACAGGAAATCAGGGCTTAATGCGCGTTAGTTCAGAGAGAAATGCCCGGTCATTCTGCGTGAGATCTGCGTGGTCGAGCAGGTCAGGCCTGTTGCGCAAAGTCTTCTCGAGTGCGCACCGCCGTCTCCACCTGCGGATTGCTGCGTGATCACCTCCGGCCAGCACTTCAGGCACGCCGAGCCCGCGATATTCAGCAGGGCGCGTGTAATGCGGATAATCCAGAATGCCACCCGAGCCGTGGGTAGAGCGCGGAGGCCCTTCGGCCTCCGCGAAATAGTCATCGCGCTGGCCGAAGCTCTCAAATGCGCTGGAATCCTCGTTGCCGAGTACGCCCGGCAATAGTCGCATCGTTGCGTCGACGATCACGGCCGCGCCCAGTTCGCCGCCGGAGAGCACGTAATCGCCAATAGAAAGTTCGCGGTCGCAGACAAGTTCGTTCACGCGCTCATCCACGCCTTCGTAACGTCCGCAGAGCAGGACAAGGCGGTCGAGTTCTGACAGCTCGCGAGCCGTAGCCTGATTAAATCTGGCCCCCTGAGCTGAAAGCAGAATCACAGACTCTTTCCGCGGATCCCGCTCCGCCTTCGGTGTTACTTCGAGTGATTCGACTGCTTCGACCAGTGGTTCGGGTTTCAACACCATTCCCTCGCCGCCGCCAAACGGACGGTCGTCCACCGTGCGATGCCGGTCGTGCGTATAGGTGCGCAGATCGTGAATCTCAATTTGAAGCAGTCTTCCAGCCCGAGCCCGCTTTAAGACGCCATGACTGAAGATGCTGGTGAAGAAATCAGGAAATATTGTGATGATGTCGAAACGCATGGATTGTTATCAGCTTTGCTCGTCATTACTAGTGTCGAGCGCCCGACGTTCCTCATCCGTGATCGGAGCGTCGATGTCGAAGAGCCCTTCCGGCAATCGCATCTCGATCCGCCTCCGGGCTACGTCGATCCCAGCCAGGTATGCCTTCGCGAAGGGTATCAAGACCTCTTTACCGGGCGCCCGTTGAACATACAGGAGTCCTGCTTCCCGATCCACGTTCATGACCCTACCGATAATGACAGGATCAGCCTTGATGTCGACCACCTCGCAGTCGAGCAGATCGCCCACGTAGACCGAGTCATCCTTGAGCGGCTCACGCTCGCTCCGGGGAATTGCCACCAAGAGGCCGCGCAGAGTCTCCGCATCGTTGATTGAATCCACCGTGGCGAACTTCAGCACAACCCGGCCCTTGTGGAGCCAATGCCGCTCGAGGCTCAGTTCACGCGCAGGGCTTTTGCTGGTTTCCGATGAAACCAGAAAGAGCCGTTTTCGCTCAGCGAAGCGTTCCGGAAAGTCAGTAAGCAGATCGGCAAGAATCTCCCCTTGCCGGCCCTGCGGACGAACGAGGCGGGCCAAAATGGTGAACTGCGGGATTGCCTGATCAGTATTGCTCATGGGCGCTCCCGCGGTATCGACCTATTCGCCGGGTGCCCCGTGTTTATCCTCTTCCAGGATATCGAGCGTGTACCGGTGATGGTGCTTCATGCTAACTGCGCCAAGGATTGTCCGCATTGACCTAGCAGTGCGTCCCTGTTTACCGATAACCTTGCCTACATCACTGGGCGCAACCCTCAGACGCAGTACCGTACTCTCTTCGCGTTCAACCGCTTCGACTACGACGGCGTCGGGTTCATCGACCAGGGCGCGGGCAATCTCAGTTACCAGCTCCTGCATATCATCCGGGCGTTCTTCGTGCGTCATTGCCAGGGCCCCCCTTGAGGACGTGGGTATTTCGCTCTCGGGCTCGCGTCATATTATCAGTAACTTCGCGAGGAGGACAGAGGAATTCTGCGGGTTTGCTTCCACGCTTATGAAAAGCCTCTGTCTTGGGGGAGGAGATTTCAGGGCTTCAGCGAACTAAGCGGCGGACGACGGGACGGGCAGGGCAGCCAGCTTAGCCACACGCTCGGAAAGCTGAGCTCCCTTGCTGGTCCAATAGTCGATTCGATCGCGCTTAAGATCTACTGTAGCCGGATTAGTACGGGGATTATAGGTACCAACTACCTCAATGGAGCGGCCATTGCGTGCACGCTCCTTCTCAATCACAATCACGCGATAATATGGCTGCTTGCGCGCACCCATGCGCGCCAAACGAATCATCAACACAGGACAAATCCTCTCACTTGCTTGTTTGGGGAGACGGTTCGACTCGACCTCACGGGAGGCGCGGATCCGCACACAAATCCCAGCAATTCAGTATAGCAAGGCTGCGGAGAAGATGAAACTGCATCAAGGCTACCCGGCAGGGAAAAGAAACCGCAACATGGGTCCGACGCGGTGGGACCAGGCGGTTTCGTCGTGGGTGCCACCCGGTACTCGCTCGTAGTGCAGGTCGTGTTCCGAGACCCAGCCGCCGGCCTTCAACCTGCGGGCGAGGAGATCGGCATCGGCCAGGGTACGACGGCCCTCGGCGTCACCCACATCGAGCCAGATGCGGGGATGATGGGTCAACCGCGGAGCAGTCTCGTTCACGTATCCGACGATGGACTTGTGGTTCCACCAGACGGAGGGAGACATGACCGCGAGCCTGCCGTAGATCCCGGCGTACTTCAGGCCGAGGTAGAGAGTGACTAGGCCGCCCAGGGACGAGCCGCCGAGGCCTGTACTGTCTACGCCGGCGCGGACGCGGTAGTTAGAGGTGATGAAGGGCAGCAGGTCGTGGGCGAGGAGGTCGCCGTACTTGTGGGCTTCGCCGCCACCCATCTTCCAGTCGCGGGAGGGAGTGTATTCGGCCAACCGACGCTCGCCGGTGTTCGCGATACCGACGATGATGAGGGGTTCGACATCGCCAGCCTCGATGACGGCGTCGGCGGTCTCGGCAACCTGCCAGGTGCGTCCTGGGATGAAGGAGGTTCGGGGGTCGAAGAGGTTCTGGCCGTCGTGCAGGTAGAGGACAGGGTAATGGCGGTTGGGTTCGTCGTCATAGCCGGGCGGCAGGTAGACGGTGACATCCCGATCATCGGGAAGGAAGCAGCTGTGGAACCCGGGGTGGAAGCGGAGGCGCGGATGAGCGGGGGCTTCCGGTTCTGGTGCTCCAGTCAGTGCGGGATCAAGCTGTGACTGAGCCGAGATCTGTGTTGCCAATCGTCCTTTACCCTTTCGTCGCCGGGATTTCTGCGGCTGCTCCACCTTGCCTACATTAGAGCGCGTGCTGCCTGTTACAGTATCAGGATTGTGAACCAATCATGAATCGTGAATACCACAAATGGTGGTCCCCCCGGCTGGGGAGGGACATGGAGCTTCTGGTCTTCGGGCACGGCGGCGTGCCGGTGGTAGTCTTTCCCACCTCGCAGGGACGGTTCTACGAGTTCGAGGACCGCGGCATGATCGGGGCTATCGCTCACAAGATCGACAACGGGGAGATCCAGCTTTACTGCCTCGACAGCGTGGATTCGGAAAGCTGGTACAACCGCAATGTTCCGCCGCGTTGGCGGATCGCGCGGCACGTGCAGTACGAGAGCTACGTGATGGAGGAGGTGCTGCCCCTCGTCCGGCTGAAGAACTGGAATCCGCATCTGGCCAGCCTGGGATGCAGTTTCGGCGGCTACCACGCCGTGAACATCGCGCTGCGGCATCCGGACCGGTTTACCGGGTTCCTGTCAATGAGCGGCGCCTTCGACATGAGCGGCTTCCTGAACGGGTATCACGACGACGATGTGTACTTCAACACGCCGACCAATTACATCCGGAATATGGGCGACTGGTGGTATCTGGAGCGGTATGCCCGGAGCACCTACATTCTGGCTACGGGTTGGGATGACCAGTGCCTGGGGGCGAACCAGTACCTCTCGCGGCTGATGGGCGAGAGGTGGATTCCCCACAAGCTCTATATCTGGGACTCGTGGAACAGTCACGACTGGCCGACGTGGGCGAGGATGATGAACGAATACCTCTGACCCCCCTCCCTATCCTCCTCTGGCGCGGATTTTGTAATCCATTCATTCTGCGTAGTTTACTGCCTTAAATTTGTAACCCATTCATTCCATTGGGAATGAATGTAACCCATTCTTACGCCGATGGTTACGGGCTCAAGCGCGAGTGAAATCTGTAACCCATTCATTCTGTTTAGTTTGACTGTGACCCATTCATAACAAACGGGTTGCGGTTGTCTCCAAAAGCAAAGGCCCGACTGCGTGAGCAGCGGGCCTCTATTTTTATTATAGCGGGCAGCGGGAATTAGTCGGCCACGAAAAACGGGGTTTTGCGGATTTAGAGGCATCGACGGACAGCGCTTATCGGCTACTATTCACTCGACCCATTTCACCTCCTGAGGAGAGCTTTCACTGCCAGCCGATCCACAGGCCGCGTTCATCAGCTACTCGCGTGAGGATTCGGAATTTGCGCTGCGGCTGGCCGAGGATCTGAAGGCGGCGGGTGCGGCGGTGTGGCTGGACCAACTGGATATTGCTCCGGGGAGAAGATGGACACAGGCGATCGAGGAGGCACTGCTGGGGTGTCCTGTCATTGTGGTGATCCTGTCTCCAGCATCGGTGGGTTCCAGAAATGTTGAGGACGAAATCTCCTTTGGGCTGGATGAGGGAAGAACTGTCATTCCGGTGCTTCACCGGGAGTGTCGGGTTCCACTGCGCCTCCGGTCCATGCATTATGCGGATTTCCGGAGCGATTACGGACGCGGATTGAGTGCGCTGAAAGCGGCACTTCTTTCGCCCGGCTCTGCAGACCTGACTGCGGGCGCGCCGGAGGGGGCAAATTCGACGCTGTCACCGCCTTCGTGGCTCGGCTGGACGGTGGGATCGCATGGCGTGGTGCTCTCCACCGCCGATGGCGGCAGGAGCTGGAATCCGCAGGATACCGGCGGGAGAAGGCATTTACGATCCGTCTGCTTTATCGATGCGAAGAACGGCTGGACGGTCGGAACGCGCGGCGCCGTCCTCCACACAGGGGATGGCGGCAATAGCTGGTCCGCTCAAAACGGCGGGACATCCGATGACCTGAGATCGGTGATCTTCGTCAACGAAAGGACAGGCTGGGCAGTAGGAGCGAATGGCGTCATCGTGCATACGACCGATGGCGGATCGACGTGGAGATGGCAGAGCAGCGGGGTAAAAAAGACGCTGAAGTCGGTCGCTTTCGTAGATAGCGAAGCAGGCTGGGCTGTGGGAGATGGAGGAGTGATCGTTCACACCCAGGACGGCGGGCGGAACTGGAAGCAGCAGAATAGTGGAGTTGGAGGTTTTTTTACGATCGATTCCCTTGAATCCGTCAGCTTCGTAAATTTTCAGACAGGCTGGGCGGTGGGATATGAGGGGATTATTCTGCATACCCGGGATGGCGGCAGGGAATGGATCCGGCAAAAAACCGAGGGGAAAGACTTTTTCGGTTCGGTGACTTTTCTGGATGAGACGACGGGGTGGGCCTCCTCCACCAGCAGCATTCTCTTTACCAGAGATGGTGGAAAAACCTGGATCCGGCGACCTTACAGCCTGAGACATGCGCTGCATGCAGTGACGTTCGTGGATACCAATGAAGGATGGGGCGTGTCCCTTGAGGGCGACATAGTTCATAGCGAGGACGGAGGCAGAACATGGGTTGCCCAGTCGAGTGGAGTGACGAGCGGACTCTACGCAGTGAATTTTCCTAAGAAACAGTACTAAGTCCAGTCTGAAGTCCGGGCCGGCAACAGCAAAAAGGCCGGGAATAGTCCCGGCCTTTCGCATTTTTGGAGCTGAATTAAGCGGACTTCTTGACGGCGAGAGCCTTGACGCGGGCGTTCAGGCGGCTCTTGTAGCGGTCGGCAGTGTTGGCGTGGAGGACGCCCTTCTGCACGCTCTTGTCGAGCGCGGAGGCGGTCGCCTTGTACTGCTCGCCGGCGGCCTTCACATCGCCCTTCTGGAGTGCCTCACGCAGAGCGCGGAGGCTGCCACGGACACGGCTCTTGTTGGCGCGGTTGACCGCGGTGCGCTTTTCGGTTTGACGGACGCGCTTGAGCGCGGAGACATGGTTTGCCATGGTGGTTCTGAACTCTTTTCTGGAATATGGATGCCGGCAACACGACATCCCCGGCAATAGATAAGTTTACGGGATTGCGGGGGAAGAGGCAAGGGCTCAGGTCAGGGTGTAGGGCTTAGGGTATAGGGTGTAGAACGCTGAACGCAGGGCACAGAGCTCAGGGCTTAGAAAAGACGGAGCGGGCATGAGGTTCTGCCGAGAATTACCGGTTCACGCCTGATGGGCGCGCGTCCTAGTTCGCACCCTAGTTACTGATGCCGATGATTTGCCGAATCGACGAATTGTCTTCGATCGTCCGGAGGCAGAAGTCGGCGACATCGGCACGGGAGATTTTGAAGCCGAAGGCGGGCAGGTGGCCGATGCGGATGCGATAGCGTCCGGTATGGCGATGGTCGGTGAGCTGGGGAGGGCGCGCGATGGTCCAGTCGAGGTCGCTTTCGGAGATGATTCGCTCCATGGCGGTCGCGTCCTTGACTACGCCGGGGAAGAAAAGCCGGCCGAAGAGATGGGCAGGCGGGAAGATCGCATCTTTGAAGAGAAAGGCTGTCGAGACGATGACGATGCGGCGGAGGCCGGCCTGCTGCATGGCTCGCGTGAGGGCGGCGGCGAAGTCGCGGAGCAGGTTTGCGTCGGATTTTGCGATGGGCAGGCGGGGTCCGAAGGCGGAGAGGATCGCGTCGCAGCCGCGGATCGCTTTTTCGAGAGCGCCGCTGTTCAGCAAGTCGCCCAGCTCGATCTCGATGCGGCCGGCGAAGGGTTCGAGGCGCGCCGGGGATCTGACGAAGGCCTTGACCTGATGACCGCCGGCGATCGCCTGGCGAAGGGTTTCCAGGCCGACGCCGCCGGTGGCACCGAGTACGACAACTTTCATCGTGCGTTTCTCCTGTGAATGGTTGGCCGCGTGGCCTATTGGGCGGAGACGGGCGCGCGAGGGGTGCTCCACTCGCGCACCTCGACGGTGACGCCGTAGCGCAGTCCGGGATGGATGCGGGCGACGTCCAGAGCCTCGTCCTTGCCGGGCGCGTCGAAGAAGACGATGTTGACGAGGGAGGGATCGCTCGATCCGTTGCGGGAGACGGGGTCGCCTTGTGGCTGCGCGAAGGTCGCCAGGGTTTCTCCGAAGGCTCGGGGGTCGAGGGTGATGCCTTTGCCGTTGACGGTTTTGACCCAGGCCTGGATCTCGGGGCCGCGGCGTTGCAGCTCTTCAGGGGTAATCGGACGGGTGGCGTGGAAGATGAGGGCGTAGTGCTGCGGGATTCGAAGTGGCTCTCTCATGCTCCGAAGTTAGCGGGGAGAGGGGTGCGGCTACTTGTAAAAAGTCGGCAGATTGCGGGGCGAGACGGTGCGGAGGAATTCTTCAGGAGCGTGGCCGGTGAAATGGCGGAAGTCGCGGACCATGTGCGGCTGATCGAAGTAGCCAGCTTCATGGGCGATTTCGGTGAGGCTCATGCCGGCGTCCCAGAGGCGGCAGAGATGCTGCAGGCGGGCGAGACGGCAGAGGGTCTTAGGGCTGACGCCGACGGCGGCGCGGAAATGTCTTTCGAGGGCGCTCTGGCTCATTCCTGTGCGGTGAGCGATGGCGGCGATCGAGGAACGGCCTTCGGAATCGCGGATGATGCGGGCGGCGGTCTCGATCTGTGGCGAGATGACGCGGGAGATGGCAGCCGGCTGCTGAATACGGCGGAGGAGGAAGCGCTCGACGGCGAGGAAGCGCTGGTGGATATCCCGGGTGTCGGCGAGCAGATTCTGGATTTCGGCGATCTGCTGCCGGGGGATGAGGTTGTCGAGGGGGAGGGTGCGGTTGTAGAGGAGGTCGGCGCGATCGTGCAGGACGGTGGGTGCGCCGGCTTCGGTGAAGCGAACGATGAGCAGCGTCGAGTGCGCGGCGTGGTCGACGATGCGGGTCTGCTGCTGAAGTCCGGAAACGATGGCGTGGGGCAGGATCTGATTGTCGAGAGAGGCGTGGCCGGATTGCCGCAGGACCATGGTGAGGGTGGTTTCCGGGAGAAGGAACTGTGTTCGGGGATGATCAGTGTTGACCCAGATCATTTCACGGACGTAGCGGCGCAGAGGCGGCGAGGGCTGATGCGTGAAGTAGGGAAGTCTGTCCATTGAAGCGCCGTGCCTGGATGCCATCTTGGATGAGGAGGCATGGGGGAGAGATTCGGAGGGTACAGACCGTTCCGGCTTTGATACATTTTCGACGAACAATTCACTAAACAGGCATTGACTGCCTGCGGAACCGGCGCTACTCTGAGCGCATCTTCATCAGGGGCGCATCGTCGGGCAGCGGTCAGGTGTGGAACACCGGGACGGTTTGTGCGGCGAGAGGTCAGGCGGGAGGCCGAACTCCTGCCGGCAGAACAATCGGCTATCGCCCGGCGCCCGGCGAGTCCACACGGCAAAAAATCGCATCGAAAACATATACCTGCAATTCGGCAGGCACCGGAGGTATTTTCACAGCTTGATCAGAAAAGAGCTCGACATCACGCCGAATCTTGAGTCTCTGTTCGGGACCCGCGACGAAAACCTGAGGCTCATGGAGGATATGCTCCATGTGCGCATCGATATGAGATCGGACGCAGTGTTGGTGGAGGGCGGCGAAGATGGGATCAGGCGCGTGGAGCGCATCTTCTCCGACTACGAGTCGCTGCGAAGGGCGGGTGTCGGGCTGCAGAATGGCGAGTTGCATGGAATGCTGCGGCTGGTGGTGTCGGATCCGGCGGTATCGCTGAAGAGCCTGGCGGAGACGGGCAAGCAGCGGTCGGCGGGGATCAAGCGGATGGTACAGCCGAGGTCGCTGAATCAGCGGTTGTATCTCGAGGCGATCGAGCAGCTGGACATGGTCTTCGGGATTGGCCCGGCGGGTACGGGCAAGACGTATCTTGCGGTCGCAATGGCGGTGGCGGCGCTCCAGGCCAAGAAGGTGAGCCGCATTGTGCTGGTGCGGCCGGCGGTCGAGGCGGGCGAGCGGCTGGGATTTCTGCCCGGGAGTCTGCAGGAGAAGGTGGACCCTTATCTGCGGCCGCTGTATGACTCACTTTATGACCTGCTCGAGCCGGAGCGGGTGGACAAGATGCTGGAAAAGAACGTGATCGAGGTGGCTCCGCTGGCGTTTATGCGCGGGCGCACGTTGAATGACGCCTTCGTGATCATGGACGAGGCGCAGAACACGACCAGCGAGCAGATGAAGATGTTCCTGACGCGGCTGGGGAACAACTCGCGGGCGGTGATCACGGGGGACGTCACGCAGATTGACCTGCCGAATCCGCGGAAGTCGGGCCTGATCGAGGCGATGACCGTGCTCGACGGCGTGGACGGCATCCGCTTTGTACATTTTGAGAGCGGCGACGTGGTGCGGCATGCACTGGTGCAGAGAGTGATCCAGGCATACGACAACTTCGGGCGGGCACAGCGGGAGCTGCCGCTGCGCATGACGGAAGGTGAAGGGCAGCTGTCTCCCAAGCCGCAGTAGCAGAGCTCAGAGCGCAGGGCTCAGAGCACAGTTAAGCCCGATGCCGAGGTTGCCAGAGGGTTTGAGATAATGGAAAGGAGGGCCATGCGCCCTCCTTTACTTTTCCGCGGCAAGTGTTTGGGCGCGGACAATCCATGATCCTGATCGAACCTGCCATAGAGAAGAAATTCGGGCGCTCCGCTTTGAAAAAGCGGGAGATCGCGGGATTTCTCGTGCGTGCGGGTGAGGCTGCGAAGCTGGCGGGCGAGGTTTCGGTGCTGCTGACCGGAGATGAGGAGATCCGGCGGCTGAATCGGGAGTTTCGGCACAAAGACAAGGCGACAGATGTGCTGTCGTTTCCGGCATTGCAGATGGATGATGCGGAGAAGTTTGCCGGGGACCTGGCGATTTCAGTCGAAACGGCGGCGCGCGAGGCCGAACAGCGGGAGCATGCGCTGGAGGTGGAGCTGAAGATCCTGCTGCTCCATGGAGTGCTCCACCTGGCGGGCTGGGATCATGAAACGGATTCAGGAGAGATGGCTCGAAAGGAAGAGCTGTTGCGGAAACGGCTGGGGCTGGAGCAGGGATTGATTCACAGGGCACAGAGCTCAGAGCGCAGAGCACAGGGGCAGCGGAGAACGAAGCGATGAACTGGGTAGCGGCGGTTCTGATTGGGCTCTTCCTGGTGGTGCTCACGCTTGCGTCCTATGTGGACCGGCTGTACTCGGAGATGGGGAAATTCCTGGCGCGGGAGTTCCAGGAAAATATCGACGCATGGGAGCAGCAGGTAGAGCCGCGGCTCCATCTGGGACGAGAGCATGTGCGGCTGTCGGCGACGATTCTCTCGCAGCTGTCGCTGGCGTGCCTGACTCTGCTGTTCAGCATGCTGCTCTTTGACCGGGCTTCGGTCTACGACAAGCCGACGGCAGCGGAAGTGGGCCAGGTGGTGCTCGGGGTTGTGCTGGTGATTCTGCTGTTCAACCAGCTTGTACCGTTCGTCTTTTTTACGCGCACGCGAGGGCTTTGGATTGTACGGCTGCGCGGCCCGCTGCGGCTGATGTTTTACCTGGCGATGCCCATTACGCTTTTCCTGGGCTTTCTGCTGTCGATTGCGGCACTGGCGGAGTCGTCTCCCGGAAAGGACGAGGAGACGCCGGCGGAGGCAGTGGAAGCTCTGATCGAGGCGGGCGAGGAAGAGGGAATTGTCGAGGAGAGCAATCGCGACCTGGTGCGCTCGGCGGTAGAGTTTGCCGGCAAAGTCGTGCGCGAGGTGATGACTCCGCGTCCGGAGATATTTGCCGTGCCAGGATCGACGACGCTGGAGACGTTTCTGCAGATGATCGAGAGCCAGCCGTACTCGCGCGTGCCGGTGTATGACGGGAGGCTGGATCACGTGACGGGCATCGTCTTTGCGCATGACCTGCTGCACATCCGCGACGAGGATGCTCGGACGCAGACCGTGGCGAGCATTCAGCGTCCGGCGACCTTTGTGCCGGAGACGAAGAAGGTGAGCGAACTGTTGCGCGAGATGCAGCAGGAGAAGCAGCACATGCGCATCGTGATCGATGAATACGGCGGGGTGGCGGGACTGGTAACGATCGAGGACCTGCTGGAAGAGATTGTCGGCACGATTTCCGATGAGCACGAAGACGATCTTGAGCGCGTGCTGCATGAGGCGGATGGATCGTGGATTGTGCCGGGTAACCTGGAGATTGAACGGCTGGAAGACCTGTTGGGCGGCGAGGCGGAGATTCCGGAGGACAGCGAGGCAACGACGGTGGCGGGGCTGGTGAGCGAGGCTGCGGGGAGAATTCCGCAGGCGGGCGAAGTGATCGAGCAGTACGGGGCGCGGTTTGAGATTCTGGCGTCGACCGACCGGCTCATCGAGCGGCTGCACGTGTCGAGGACCGCGGTGGATACAAAGGGGGCGTGACGATGCGATCGGGATTTGTGTCGATTATCGGCAGGCCGAATGCGGGGAAGTCGACGCTGCTGAATGCACTGGTGGGCGAGAAGGTGGCGATCGTGACGGCCAAGCCGCAGACGACGCGCACGCGGATTCTCGGAGCTGTGGAAGTGCCGGCGCGCAAAGGAAAGCATCCGGCGGCGCAGATTGTTTTTGTAGATACGCCGGGAGTGCACAAGCCGGGCTCGTCGCTTGACAAGCGGATGATACAGGAGGTCTACGACGCGCTCGAAGAACGCGACGCGGTGCTGCTCATCGTAGACGCGACGCGCAAGCTGGAGCTTCAGGATGCGGAAGGGAAGAAGAAAGACAGCGAAGATACCTTTGTCTTCGAGCTGATCAAGAAATTGGATTGTCCCGTATTTTTGCTGATCAACAAGATCGACCTGATCAAGCGCGACCAGCTGTTGCCGCTGATCCAGCAGCTTTCGTCGCTGCATGAGTTTGCCGAAGTGATTCCGATTTCGGCGCGGAAGAAAGATGGCCTGGACCGGTTAATGGACAAGCTGGTGGGCGTGCTGCCGGAGGGTGAGCGGTATTTTCCAAAGGATCAGTTTACGGATCAGCCGGAGCGCTTTCTGGTGGCGGAGCTGATCCGGGAAAGGATCCTGATGGAGACCGGCGAGGAGGTTCCGTATGCCACGGCAGTGGTGGTGGAGAGATTTGAGGAGCCGAAGCCGCTGACGGCGAAAGGCAAGAAGGGGATGCGCGACGCAAGGCCTCCACTGACGCGGATTGCGGCTGCGATCTACTGCGAGCGCGATGGGCAGAAGGCGATTCTGATTGGCAAAGGTGGCAGCAAGCTGAAAGCGATAGGCACGGCGGCGCGGAAAGAGATCGAGTCGCTGCTGGGGACGAAGGTCTTTCTCGAGCTGCACGTGATTGTCAAAGAGAACTGGCGCGAGTCGCGGGGATTTGTTGAGTCGCTGGACTGGAGACGGCAGCTGGAGGAGATGAGTTCAGAGCAGGGCTCAGGGAACAGGGCTCAGGGAACAGAAGAAGGCGACGGTTTAGATGAATAATGTCGCGAGCCACATCGCGGGAAGCGAGAAGCTGACCCAGATATTCGGGCAGTGGCCGTCGTTTCACGATGCCGAAGTTATCGATGTCAACCTATGGCGGGGTCGGGTCCATCCAGACAAAGGACTTTGGGAATTTCCGGTTCTGACGGTAAAAGTACACCTTTGGAAAATGACGAGGGAGGTGGACTCAAAGGGCTATTTCATCTGCGAGAATCACACACTCTGTACTTTGGTATTTCGCGAGGTTGCTGACCTTTCGATGACGGGATTCAACCATCAAAACGCGATATTCGACCTGGAGATCGAAAGAAAAGAGCGCGACCGACCACCTTCTCTGTATTTTGCTGTGCGATTCGATCCTTCTTTCGGAATCGACTCGTCCTTCGAGTGTCTCCAAATCGAGGTGGCCGACGCAGTTCCGTGCGGCGACGATGGCACACCTATTCAATGGTAGTCACGAAACCATGCCTTCGCGGATACTGATGCCCAGAGTCTTCATCTTGCGGTAGAGATGGCTGCGTTCGAGGCCGAGGGATTCGGCGGCGCGGCTCATGTTTCCGTGGCATTCATCGATTTTGCGCAGTATGTAATCGCGCTCGTAGGCTTCGCGAGCCTGCTGCAGAGTGCTGAACTCTTCGCTGCGGCGACCGGCGGCGCGATGCACGAGTCTGGGCAGATGCTTGCGCTCGATGCGGTGCACCTGCGGGTTCAAGATGAGCACGCGCTCGAGAATATTCTTCAGCTCGCGGACGTTTCCGGGCCAGGGATATTGCTTGAGCAGATCGAGGGCGTCGTCGGCGATCTCGACGCGCGGGCGGCCGTATTCGCGGCCGAAGATGCGCAGGAATTCGCGGGTGAGCAGGGGGATGTCTTCCTTGCGTTCGCGCAGCGGGGGCACGAAGAAGGGGATTACGTTGAGGCGATAGAAGAGGTCCTCGCGGAAGTTTCCCTTGACTGTTTCTTCTTCGAGATTCTTGTTGGTTGCGGCGATGACGCGGACATCGACGCTGATGGGGTGTGCGGCGCCGACGGGCACGAAGCTCTGCTCGTCGAGCGCGCGGAGAACCTTGGCCTGGGTCTTGAGGCTCATGTCGCCGACTTCGTCAAGAAAGAGGGTTCCGCTGTTGGCGCGCTCGAAGGTGCCGCGCTTTTCGGGTGGGCCGCCGGGAATGGCGCTGTTGCGGTAACCGAAGAGCTCGCTCTCGATGAAGTCCTCGGGGATGGCGGCGCAGTTCAGCTCGATGAAGACGCGGTCGCGGCGGGGGCTTTCGGCGTGGATGGCGCGGGCGATGAGCTCCTTGCCAGAGCCGGATTCTCCGTAGATGAGCACGCGGCCGTTGGTGGGGGCCATGAGCTTGATCTGCTGGCGCAGGGCCTTGGCGGGGACGCTTTCGCCGGTGATGGTGCTTTCGAGGCTGAGCTGGCGCTTGTATTCGAAATTTTCACTGCGCAGGCGCTTGGCTTCGAGCGCGTTTTTTACGACGATGAGGGTGCGTTCGAGAGAGAGCGGCTTTTCGAGGAAGTCGAATGCGCCG
>Ga0335075_10007257_pt1 | contig 17049 bp, 12 predicted proteins | sample Lox_Sample_24_FD_206723 | JGI IMG/M metagenome (GOLD analysis project Ga0335075, IMG submission 206723) | Soil microbial communities from Loxahatchee National Wildlife Refuge, Florida, United States - Lox_Sample_2.4 | ecosystem: Environmental > Terrestrial > Soil > Wetlands | place: USA...
CAAAGACCTGGTGGAGACCGTCGCGGCCGGCATGGCCGGCCCGGTCTTCCAGGCCCGCGTCAACCCAGGCTGCCGCACCTGCCCGGTCGCGTCCTGCTGCCCGGTCAGCCCCGAGGGCGAGCAGGTCAGCCCGTGACAGCGGCCTGGTCTGGGTGATCGGCCGCTGCCTCCAGCCGGGCCAGCGCGTCGCGGGCCTCGTGCTCGATGGGCGGCGGGACGTCGTCCAAGCCCAGCACGTGCCGCAGCGCCTTTCCGTACGCGACGTCGTAGGCCTCGGCCTCCGGTACGGCGACGTCCGGCACCACGCCGGTACCCTGCCAGTTCGTGCCGGTGACCGGGTTGATCGACCGGGCGAAGGGGATGCCGATGTGCACGGCGCGGCTGATCGGGAATGGCCGGGTCGGGTGGGCGCCGCCGCCGGTGGTCTCGCCGATCAGCTCGGCGCGGCCCAGGGCTTGCAGCGTATAGCAGAAGTCCTCGCCGCCGGAGAACGTCTGGCTGCTGGTCAGCACGTAGACCGGGCGGTCGACGTAGCGGGGGCCAGGCACGAACGGCAAAGACCAGAACTGCCTGGTCTCGCCGGTGTCGGCGTGGAAGATGTCGTTGAGATGGGTCGGCCTTTCGGTCAGCAGGTAGCTGCACCAGAAGACCACGCCCTCGGGCGAGCCGCCTCCGTTGTGCCGCAGGTCGATGATCAGCGCGTAGGTCCCGGCGACCAGTTCCATCGCCGCGGTGATGGCCGGCCCGGCGTTAGCCGGCATCGCGACCCCGCGCACGTCGAGGTAGCCGACGTTGCCGTCCAGCCGCTCCACCCGGCGGATGCCGAAGTTGCCCAGCTGCCCCCTCTGCCGCATGGCCATCCGTCTGGGTTCGTGATTGTCCGGTGAGCCCGGCCGGGTCCGCCCGGGCTCAGCGCGCAACGCCGGCCCGGGACCGCCAGGCTGCAGCTCAGGACCACCGGGTCCTGGTTCCGGTTCGCCCGGGCCGCCTGGACGCGGGCCCGGTCCCGGCCCGCCGCCGAACCGCAGCCGCAGGTGCTTGTCCCCGGTGACGTCTTGCAGGTGCCGCGTCACCAGCTCGGTGAGCGTGATCTCGTCCAGGTCGTCGTACTCGCCGGCTTCCAGCCGCGCCTCGACCGCGGCGGCGGCCTGCTCGGCGACCTCGGGGAACACGTAGTTGGCCCGCAGCAGCGACATCGCGGTCGTCACGATCTCGCGGCCGGACATCTGCTCGGCGGCCAGCGAGCCGTCGTCCGGCATGCTGATCCGGGGCGTTGCCTCGCCGGGATCGTCGAAGGTGAACTCGAGCAGCCGGGCCGCGGGCAGCCGCAGCGACAGCTCACGCCTTACGTTGTCCATGCCCGTCTGGTGCGCATCCGCCCACGCGGCCAGGGCCTGCTCGTAGTCGGCCGGCTCGTCCGGCGCCGGGATGAACACCCGGACCATCAGCTGCCCGGCCGGAATGGCGGAGTCGTCGCCGTGCTCGAGTAGCACGGCCTGCCGCACCGCGCCCGCGGGGAAGCGCTCCTGCATCTCATGGTTGATGACCCGCTCGATCTGCTCTTTTTCCGCCCGTTCCACAGTGCCTCCCGTTCCGGCGTCACTGTCTCAACGGCCCCGGCCGGACACGGGTTCCGGTAAACCTGTACCGTGATCGCCGCCGATCCCGGACGGTGCCGCAGGCGTACCCCGCATCGAGGACGTGCGCGACGAGTCCTCGAGGGCAGCGGACACCGACCGGATCGTCTGCGTCCCGGAGCCCGGAACCAGCCCTGAGCACCTGCGGGATCAGCTGATGGACATCTACGGCGTCGGCACGACCGGTCGACGTCGCGCTGCCCCGGTCGCTGGCCGCCATGCTCAGGGGCTGGGTCAGGGCCTACCGGAGCGAGGACCTGCTCGCCAGCCTGGCCGCCCTGGAGGACGCCATTCGCGCCGGTTTAGGAGGCAACTTTCCGGCCGCGTGCTCCGTACTTGGAAGGCGACAGGAGGGAGCCGAGGAGATGGAGCCCGACCGAGCCGTCGCGGACCTGGAGCTGTTCCTCGCCGACCGAGGCGACCAGCTGCTCCGCACGGCGGTCCTGCTCACCGGCAGCAAACAGGCGGGCGAGGACCTGCTGCAGGCGGCCCTGGAACGGTTGCTTCGGCGCGGGCCGGCGATCCGCGGGGACCCTGAGGGTTACCTGCGGCAGACCCTGTACCACCTCGCGGCCGACCGCTGGCGCCAGCAGAGCGCGTGGCGGCGGCGGCACCTGCTGCTGCGGTCCGGCCTCGCCGCGACGGCAGCCGACCCGTTCGCCCAGGTCGACCAGCGTGACTCGCTGGTGCGGCTGCTGCGGCAACTGCCCCCGCGCCAGCGCGCGGTGATCGTCGCCCGGTACTGGGAGCAGCTCAGCGAGGCCGAATCGGCCCAGGTCCTTGGCATCTCGGTAGGGACGGTCAAGTCGGCGGCCGCGCGGGGGCTGCGCAGGCTGCGCGAGCTCAGCGACATCAGCCGCGATCCAGGAGACGCTGCCGAGCGCGAACCAACGAGGGAGCACACGACATGAACACCGAACTAACCGACAGGCTGCGCGCCGACATGCAGGACTTCACCCGCGATGTCCGCGTCCCGCCGGGCCTGGCCCTGCGGGCCTACCGGTACACCCGCAAGCGCCGCCAGACACTCCGCGTCGCGGTCGCGTCGGGGGCCGCGACCGCGGTGGCGGCCAGTGCCGTGGCCATCGCGTGGGTGTCGGGCGCCTTCAGCCCGGCCACCACGCCGACCACCCAGACCACCGCTTATGTCGTGCGGCATGTGGAGAATGCCCTGGCCCCGGCCAGCGTCGGCAATCTGATCGGCGTCAGCCGCGTTGAGTTCCCGCCCGGAATTACAGAGCAGCCGGTCGTCGGCGGGTCGGTCGGCGGGCAGACGGGCGGCGGTGCCAGCTCGCCGTGGAGCGTCGCCTACCTGGTGCAACAGACCTACCAGGGTCAAGTGAAGGACTCCGTCTACAGTCCGAGCGGGCAGCACGTCTGGGAGGAGGGGTTCTCAGCCGCCGACGGTTCCGGCACGCAGACCACGGTGCTTTACGCCAGTAGAACCTGGTGGACGGTGACGATGGGGAACGCCGCGTCGCGGGCACAATCACCGGGCTGCCTCCCGAGCGGCAGGATCGAGCTCAGCGGCGGCCCGGGCAACGGATGGCCCGCCTTCATCCGTTCCCAGCTGGCCTGCGGCGCCTACACGGTGGCCGGCCGCCAGGAGGTGGATGGGATCGACGCCATCAAGATCACCGCCGGACAACCGCCGGCCCGGCTCGCGCTCTACGTCAACCCGGTGACGTACCTGCCGGTCCAGCTGACCATCGCCCGGTTGACGATCGACTTCCAGTGGCTGCCCGCGACGCCCGCCAACCTGGCCCTGCTCAAGGTGGCGGTCCCAGCTGGCTTCCGGCAGGTCGCCCCGCCCGCGCGGCCATAGCGATCAAAATGTCGGTGGCGTCTGCTGAAATGCTGTCGTGACGACGGTCAGCTACAGCCCGGCGCAGCTGGCGCGGCTGCTGCGGCTGCCCGAGCCGACGCCGGAGCAGGCGGCGGTGATCGCGGCGCCGCTCGGGCCGCTCGCGGTCGTGGCCGGCGCCGGCTCCGGCAAGAGCGAGACCATGGCCGCGCGGCTGGTCTGGCTGGTCGCCAACGAGATGGTCCGCCCGGACCGGGTGCTCGGGCTGACCTTCACCAGGAAGGCGGCGGCCGAGTTCGCCGACCGGGTGCGCTCCCGCCTGGCGCGGCTGCGCCGCGCGGGCCTGGCGGACACGACACCCACCGACGCCGAGGACCCGTTCGGCGGGGACCCGGTGATCGGGACCTATCACGCCTACGCCGGGCGGCTGGTCGGCGACAACGCCCTGCGCGAGGGGCTCGAGCCGTCGATGCGGCTGATCACGCCCGCGCTGTCCTGGCAGCTGGCGGCGTCGATTGTGGCCGCCTACGACGGGCCCATGGACGAGATCACCTGGACCCCGCAGACCGTGACCGCGGCCGTCCTCGAGCTGGCCGGCGACCTGTCCGAGCACCTGCGCGAGACCGGCGACGTGACCGCCGTAGGCCGCTGGCTCACCGCGGAGCTCGAGGCGTTGCCGGGGCGAGCACCAGGGTCCGTTCGGAAGATACTGGATGCCGAACGGGCCCGCGAGCAATTGCTCCCGCTGGTGGAGCGGTACGCGGCGGCCAAAGCGGCCCGCGAGGTGCTTGACCACGGCGATCAGGTCGCGCTGGCGGCGCGGATAGCCAGCAGGCACCCGGAGGTGGGCGCGGCCGAGCGGGCCCGCTACCAGGTGGTGCTGCTTGACGAGTACCAGGACACCAGCCACGCCCAGCTTGTGCTGTTGCGGTCGCTGTTCGGCGGCGGGCACCCGGTGACCGCGGTCGGCGACCCGTGCCAGTCCATCTACGGCTGGCGCGGCGCCAGCGCGGGCAACCTGCGCCGGTTCATCACCGACTTCCCCGTGGTGGCGCGGATGCGGCCGTTCGGGGCCTCGGCGCCGACCGGCCCCGCCCCGATCCTGCAGCTGTCGACCAGCTTCCGCAACGCCGCGCGGGTCCTGGACGCGGCCGCGGTCGTCCAGGAGGAGCTGCGCGACGAGGCGCGGGAGGTGCCCCGGCTGGTGCCCGCGCCGGACCGGTCGCAGCGCGGTGCGGTGGCGTGCGCGCTGCTGGACACGGTCACCGATGAGGCCGAGTGGGTGGCCGGGCAGATCGCGGGCCTGCTTGCCCTCGGCCCAGGCCGCGCGCCCGACGGCCAGCAATGGCCCAGGGGCCCGGACGAGCGCGAGGCCGGCGTGCGGCCGTCGGACGTCGCGGTGCTGTGCCGCAAGCGGTCGCAGTTCGTGCCGCTGCGGCGGGCCATCGAGGCCCGCGGCATCCCGGTGGAGGTGGTCGGGCTCGGCGGCCTGCTCGCGGTGCCCGAGGTTCAGGACGTGGTGGCCACGCTGCGGGTGCTGCACGACGCGGGCGCGTCGGACGCACTGGCCCGCCTGCTCACCGGGCCGCGGTGGCGGATCGGGCCGCGTGACCTTGTTTCACTGGGCCGCCGCGCCCGCGCGTTGCTTCACGGCGAGGGGGACGGCCGCGCCAGGCCTTCAGACCGCAACGAGCTCGCGGACGCGCTGGCCGAGGCGGTCACCGACCTGACCGCGGAGACAGGCAGCCTGGTCGAGGCGCTGGATGACCTGGGCGACCCCGGCGCCTACTCGCCGGCCGGCTACGCCAGGATGCACGCCCTAAGCGGCGAACTCCGGCGGCTGCGCACCCATGTCGGCCGCCCGCTCGCTGACCTGGCCGCGGAGGCCGAGCGGGTGCTCGGCCTTGACATCGAGGTCGCGGCGCGGCCGGGTGCCGATCCGGTCGCCGCCCGCGCGGACCTTGACGCGTTCATCGACGTGGCGGACGCGTTCACGGGGGAGGGCGCCGAGCCCACCCTCGGCGCGTTCCTGGCCTACCTGACCGCGGCGCAGCAGGAGGAGTTCGGCCTTGAGACCGGGCGGGTGGGGGAGTCGGACTCGGTCAAGCTGCTCACCGTGCACGCGGCCAAGGGGCTGCAGTGGCCCGCCGTGTTCGTGCCGGGCCTGTCGGCGGGGGAGCGGTCCCAGGTGTTTCCGGCCAGGCCACGGGTGTCGACCAGGTGGACCGACAACCCGCGGCTGATCCCGTTCGGTCTGCGGGGCGACGCGGGGGACCTGCCCGTGCTGCGCGGGCTCGACGCCGCCTCGCTCGAGGAGTTCACCGGGGCCTGCGCGGCGCGGGACCTGGCCGAGGAGCGCCGCCTGATGTACGTCGCCGCGACCCGGGCGGCGTTCTGGCTGGGATGTTCTGGCTACTGGTGGGGGGAGGGCGGGAGCAGCCCGCTGGGCCCGTCGGCGTTCCTGACCGAGGTGCGATCCTCCGGCGTGGCCCAGGTCGGTGAATGGGCTCCCGAGCCGGCGCCGGACGCGGAGAACCCGCTGCTCGCCTCGGTAGACGAGGCCGGCTGGCCGGCCACGCCGGCTGGACGCTACTACGAGGCCGTCCGCGAAGCCGCGGCCCTCGTCGAGGCGGCTCTTGTGGAGGGGACCCTGGTGGAGGGGACCCTGGTGGAGGGGACCCTCGTGGCAGCGGGCCTGGCGGAGCGGGCCGCCGAGCCGTCCCCTGACGGGCTGAGCGCGGGGGACCAGCCCCTGGTCGAGGCGTGGCGCCGGGACGCTGACCTGCTCCTAGCCGAGCGGGCGGCCGAGCGGGCCCATGAGCGGGCACTGCGCCGGGGCGGCGGGGGCATCCCGGTCCAGCTGCCCGCCAGGCTCTCGGTGTCGTCGCTGGTGTCGCTGGCCCGCGACCCGGCCGAGCTGGCCCGGCAGGTGCGCCGGCCGATGCCCCGCCCGCCGGCCAGGCAGGCCCGCCGGGGCACGGCGTTTCACCAGTGGCTGGAGCAGCGGTACGGCCAGCAGCGGCTCATCGACGACGCCGATCTGTTCCAGCCAGACGAGCCCGCAAGCCCGGCAGGCGGGCCCGAGGACCTCAGCCAGCTCCGCGCGCGGTTCGAGCGTAGCGAGTGGGCCGACCGGTGGCCGCAGGCGGTCGAGGTGCCGTTCGAGACGCTGATCGGCGACCGGCTGGTGCGCGGCCGGATCGACGCGGTGTTCGCCGATTCACCCGACGGCGGCTACGACGTGGTCGACTGGAAGACCGGCCGCCCCCCCGCGTCCGAGGCCGAAAGCCGTGCCGTTTCCGTGCAGCTCGCCGCCTACCGCCTGGCCTGGGCGGCGCTCGCCGGCGTTCCCGTGACCGCGGTCCGGGCCGCCTTCCACTACGTCGCGGACGACCTGACCGTCCGCCCCGCCGACCTCCTCGACGAAACCGCACTAGCCGCCCTCATCACCCGGCTCCCGGCCGAGCCTGTTCCATGATCGTGGCCAGCCTTGGCCCGTATGGGTCCGTGCTCCAAGTCTGAAATCTGCCCTGCACGCCGACTCACCGTCGAGGCGACGATCCAACTCTGACTACCTGCCAAGGCTAACGACCCCACGCTACCGTTGCGCCGCGCGGCGTCCGCGCGGGGAGACACCCGGTTCTGCCGGCTGGCGCGTTCTCCCGAGTCCGGGGCTCCGCCCGGGCTTCCGGAGCCCCAGCGCCCGCCGTTACTGATATGCCCGTGCCAACGTGGCGGTGGTATCGGGCAGGTTCTTATCGGCCCGGATGGGGCGGGTGAGCAGGACGGTGCCGGAGAGGGCGAAAAGACTGAGCATGACCCAGAGCGAGTTGCGGACGCCGAGGACGGTGCCAAGTCCCCCGGCGATTAGCGCGCCGATTGGGATGGTGCCATAGACCAGGAAGCGCTGGCTGGCGGTGACCCGGCCGAGCATGGGCGGGGGGCAGTATGTCTGGCGGAAGCTGACGAGGATGATGTTGCCGACGGTCCCCCCTGCCGCCAGCATGACCGAGCCGACGACGTAGAACGTGGCTCTGGGACCTGCCGCGGTCAGCGGGATGAGCAGCGCGAACAGCCCGCTGCCGAACATGCTTAGCAGCAGCGCGCGCGCTGTCCCCAGCCGCCCCGCCACGCGGCGGGCGACCATCGCTCCGGTTATCCCCCCGACGCCGCTTGTGGCCATGAGCAAGCCGACTGCCGCTGAGCCGAACCCGGCCACCCGGATCAGGAAGACGACGACGAGCGCGGTGCTGCCGCTTTTGGCGAGGTTGGCAATGCCGGCGTAAATCGTCATCGGGCGCAGCAGCGGGTCGCGCATGATGAACTTCGCGCCCTCGGAGACCTCCGCGCGGACGGTGGTGGCGCGCTCGGCAGGCTCACGCGGTGCCGGCCGGGCGCGTATCAGCAGCAGGCATGTCGCAGAGACCAGGAAGCTGCCGGCGTTGAACAACAGCGCGGTGGCGTCTCCGACGGCCTTTGCGGCCAGGCCGGCCGCGCTGTTGCCGCCGAGGGTCGCCACGGACATGCTGCCTTGCAGTTTCGCGTTGCCCTCCATCAGTTCACCCGGAGTGACCAAGGCGGGCAGGTAGACCTGGTAGGCGGTGGCGAAGAACACGTTGGCCGCCCCGGCGAGCAGGGCGACGGCGAGCACGTGCCCGGTGGTGAGCACGCCGGCCCAGGCGGCTGCGGGCAGGCTGGCGTACAGCAGCGCGGAGACGATGTCGCAGATGACCATGAGCGGCCGGGGTGGGAGCCGGTCGACCCAGGCGCCGGCCGGGAGACCGATGACGAGCCAGGGCAGGTACGCCGCTGCCGTCAGGGCCGAGACCGCGAAGGTGCTGGCGTGCAGCACCGCGACGGCCAGGAGCGGGACCCCGACCACGGCCATGGAGTTGCCGGTCTGGCTGATGGTCTCGCCGGTCCACAGCAGCCCGAAGTTCCGTTGCCGCAGCAGGCCACCGAACCGGTGCGCCGGACGGATCTCGTCCTGGTCCGCGGTGATCGGCACTCGCTATCCTGCTCTGTTGCGGCTCGGCTGGCACGCCGGGCGCGAAGGATCGCACGCGGCAATCCGGCACTGGGCCTGTCGCGCCAAGCTTAAGACCTCAGCGGCTCCACCCCGATTCGGCTGGCTCGACCTCTCTACCTACACGGTGGGGCGCCATCGCTTCGATGGGATCCGCCGGGAGGCCTCAGACGCGGCGCGCACCTGTCTTCACCTGGCCGGCAAGCCTGGACATCCAGGTCCTCTACCGGCCCGAACAACACCAGGCCACCGTCTGGGCCACCCTCACCGACACCACCCCCGCCACCATCAAGGCCCTACTCGACGACCCCCGCGTCACCGCCACCCGCACCAGCCCCCGGCAACCCGCCCAGCCCGGCTCCCCCGCAACCAATGCAGAGTTGGCACAAGGCCCCATCCGGCCCTTTCTGGCCATGATCATGAAACTAGATGTGCTCGGAGACGAGCACGGCCAGGGTGCGCGGCTGCAGGGCCTCGAAGACGTGGGGAACGTCGCCCGGGTAGCGGACGTAATCGCCCGGGCCGAGTTCCACTGGCTCCCCGGCCACGCCGACCAGCGCCCGGCCCGAGCTGAGCACTACGTGTTCGGTCACGCCAGGCATGTGCGGGTCCGACGCGCGGGCGTGCCCCGGCTCGGCCGCGATCCGGTACACGTCGCGGCGGGCTCCAGGCGGGCACGCGGCTAGCAGGGTGGCCTGGTAGTCCGCCCGCGCCGCTGACACGGTGGGGCCTTCGTTGGCCCGGATGACCTGGACCTGCGGGCGCGGCGGGTCGAGCAGCCGGGAGAACGGCGCGTCCAGCGCGACGCAGATGGCCCACAGCGTCTCCAGGCTCGGGTTGCCCGCCCCCGACTCCAGCTGGGACAGCGTGGACTTGGCGATGCCGGCCCGGCGGGCTACCTCGGTGAGCGAGAGCCCGGTCCGCCGGCGCTCCCGCCGCAGCGAGGCGGCGATGAGTTCGAGCGGCGCCCCGCCAGAAACCGCGCCCGGAGCCCCGCTCGGAGCCCCGCCAGAAGCGCCAGGAACAGAGCTGTTCGATGTACCAGCTGACTGTTCGCTTTGACGAACGGCCGGATCGCTGTTCATAATAAACTCCGTGAGTTCGATATGCAGAACTCTACCGGGCGGCGTCCTGCGTGACATCGCCCTCGCGTGCCTGGCGGTCGCCTTCATCGGCCTGTCCTACGGAGCCATCGCCGTCGCGTCCGGTCTCCCGTTGTGGGTCCCCGCGGCGCAGAGCGTCCTGGTGCTGGCCGGCGCGTCGGAGTTCCTGTTCATCGGTATCGTCGCGGCCGGCGGCAATCCGCTCGCGGCCGCGCTGGCCGGCCTGCTGGTCAACGCCAGGCACCTGCCATATGGCCTGGCCCTGCCCGACGTGACCGGACGCGGCTGGCGGCGCCTGCTCGGCAGCCACGTGATGAACGACGAGAGCGTGGTCTTCGCCCTGGCCCAGGACGACCAAGGTCGCCAGAGAGCGGCCTACTGGGCGTGTGGCCTTGGTGTCCTACTCTGCTGGCCGGCCGGCGCGTTCCTCGGCGCACTGGCCGGCGGCGCGATCAGGAACACCGGCGCGTTCGGCCTGGACGCCATGTTCCCGGCGGTGATCCTGGCCCTGATCATGCCTGCCCTCCGCGACCGGGCGACCAGGCGGACCGCCCTGGCCGGGGCCGCCATCGCGCTGGCCGCCGCCCCGTTCTTGCCCGCCGGCCTGCCCGTGCTGCTGGCCCTCGGCGCCGTCGCCGTGGCGCAGGTCCGACGGTGAAGGACCCCGCGCTGGTCGTGGCCGGCATCGCCACGTTGTCGGCCGGAACCTACGCGTTCAGGCTCTCCGGCCCGCTGCTGCGCCAGCGGATCACTTTCCCGCCCAGAATCACCAAACTCCTCGAGGGCGCCGCCGTCGTCCTGCTCGCCGCGCTGGCCGCCACCACCACGCTGACCGAAGGACACGGCTTCGCCGGGTACGCCCGCCCGGCCGGCGTGCTGGTCGGCGGCGTTCTGGCCTGGCGGAAGGCGCCGTTCCTTGTCGTGGTGATCGCCGCCGCGGCCACCACGGCCATCCTGCGCCTGCTCGGCGTCCCCTGACGCCGCGTCAGCGGGTGAATTAAGAATGATAAGCCTGACAGAGCAAGGGGAATTCGGGCACGAAAAGCAAGCCCCTTCTTTCGACTATGGAAACTATGCCGTGCTGATTCCGCATGATTATCGGCGCACCATGTGCATTCGATGCCAGCCGTGCCGCGTGCATTCGGTGCCAGCCGTGCCGCGTGCATTCGGTGCCAGCCGTGCCGCGTGCATTCGGTGCCAGCCGTGCCGCGTGCATTCGGTGCCAGCCGTGCCGCAGGATTCGCCCGTGCATACGTTCAGGTACTTTCGCCGGTAATGCCGGGGTAACGTCGGGTATGCGCGCCGGCGGTCGGCACCGTCTCGGGCACCGTCCGCTGCTGGCAGAATCAGAGCGTGGAAGTTGCCGGTCAGGTTGGCGTGGATGCAGCGCAGTGTGGCCAACCGCACCGCTGAGGCCACACAATGACGGAATGACCGGTTCACTGGCTGCAGCCGGCGTGGGCGCCCGCGCTGACCCGGGCCCCCGCGCCATCGGCTCTGCTGCTGCCGCCGCGCCGCTGCTGACGGTATCCGGGCTGAGCGTCAGCTACGGTCGGCTGCGCGCCCTGGATAACATCACCCTGACCGTGCGCACCGGCGAACTCGTCGCGCTGGCCGGGGAGAACGGCGCGGGCAAGACCACCTTGGTCCGCTGCATCGCGGGCGACGTGGTCCCGGCCAGCGGCGAGGTGTACCTGGCGGGCCGGCGCGTGCGGGCCGACCAGGCCACGGTGACCAAGCAGGGCATCGCGGTGGTCTGGCAGGACCTGGCCCTGTGCGACAACCTGGACGTGGCCGCGAACATCATGCTGGGCCGGGAGCGGCCCCGGCTGCTGATGTCGGACACCCGCTTCCACACGGCCGCCGCCTCGCTGCTGTCCTCGCTGCGCATCCCGCTCAGCGACACCACGCGCAACGTCGGCGCGCTGTCCGGCGGGCAGCGCCAGCTGGTAGCGGTGGCCCGGGCCATGGGCCGCAAGCCCCGGCTGCTGGCCCTCGACGAGCCCACCGCCGCGCTCGGCGTGAAGGAAGCGGCCCAGGTCGAAGAGCTGATCATGGGGCTGCGGCGCCAGGGCACCACGATCTTGCTGGCCTGCCACGATATCGACCAGATGTTCCGGCTCGCCGATCGCGTGGTGGTGCTGCGGCAGGGCCGTATCGTGGGGGACCTGCGCACCGCCGACGCGCACCCCGACGACGTGGTCGCGCTGATCTCCGGCCAGCAGGTCGACTCCTCCGCCCGCCAGCAGCTCACCCGGCTGCACGGTCTCACCGACCGCCTGGTGTCGGCCGACCCGTCGTCCAGCCTGTCGCTGATCTTGTCTGCGCTCGGATCGGCGCTCGGCAGCGAGCGGCTGTGCATTCACCTGGTCGGCGACAAGGTCCTGTACTGCGCCGCGTCGCTGGGGTTCGCACCCGGGCAGCTCGGCCCCTGGGACAGGTTGCCGTTCGGGCCCGCGGGCGGCCCGGTGGGTATGGCAGCGGCCGACGAGCGGCCCATCATCGCCGACAATGCCAGGGTCGGCATGGCCTGGAGCAGCTTCCGTGACCTGGCCAGGAAGGCCAAGGTGGCCAGCTCGTGGTCGGTTCCCGTGCTCGGGCCCAGCGGGCTGTCCGGCGTGATCACCGTCTTCCGGGCCGAACATGGTGCGCCGGAGCGCGACCAGCTAGCCCTGGTCACCGTGTACGCCGGGTATGCCGCCAGCGCCATCGAGCGGGACCGGCTGCTCGACCAGGTGACCGCGAGAAACCGGGTCCTCGAGACGATCCGCGAGATGCTGGAGACGCTGGCCGGACCGGTCCCGGTCGGCGAGGGACTGTCGATCGCGGTCGCGTCGCTGCGCCGCGGCCTGCAGGCCCACGAGGTCGCGCTGATCACCCAGCCCGCCGGCCGGCCGGCCAGCTGGCGTGCGTTCGCCGGGCCGCTCGGCACCGACCCGTCGTCGGCCACCGAACCCATGCGCGAGATCGCCGAGACCTCGCTCGGCAACGCTCTTCCCGACGGCGTGGCCCGGCAGCTGGCCAGCAGCCGGCGGCACCGCGTCCGGGCGGTGGCGTTCGTGGCGGCCGGCGGCCCCACCGTCCTGCTGGCGAGCTGGCGGCGCGTGCCGCCGACCAAGGAGGAAACCGCGCTGCTCGAGGACGCGGCGCACTCCCTGCGGCTGGCCCTGGAACGCGAGGAGGCCGGTCACGCCCACCAGGAGGCGGCCGCGCTGCGCCGGTCACGGGAGCTCCAGCGGGGGTTCTTGTCCCGGCTGAGCCATGAGCTCCGGACGCCCTTGACGGCCATCAGAGGCTACGCTTCCAGCCTGCTGCAGCCGGACGTGACCTGGGACGGCGATTCCCAGCAGCGCTTCCTGAACCGGATCGCCGCGGAGTCGGCCCGCCTCGGCCGCTTGGTCGATGACCTGCTCGACTTCTCCGCGATCGAGTCGGGGACCATGCGGCTGCAGCTGGACTGGTGCGACGTCCGGCTGGTCGTGGAGGCGGCGATCGCCTGCTTGCCGCCGGCCAGCGCGGCCGCGGTCACCCTCATCACCGACCCCGGCCTTCCCGTAGTATGGGCCGACCATGACCGGATGGAGCAGGTCTTCGTGAACCTGCTGAACAACGCCCTCGGGCACAACCCTCCCGGTACCCAGGTGCACGTGACCGCCGGTCACCAGATGTCCGAGGTGGTGATCAGCGTCCGGGACGACGGTATCGGCATGCCGCCAGAACTGGCCGCCGCGCCATTCGAGCCCGCCCGCAGCAACGGCCACGCCAAGGGCCACGGCAACGGCCAGGCCAACGGACACGGCAGCGGACACGGCAACGGACACGGCAACGGACATCGTAAGAGCGCAGGCGCCGGCCTCGGTCTGTCCATCGCCAAGGGGATCGTGCAGGCTCACGGCGGCCGGATCGAGCTGACTCCGCTGGCCAAGGGCACCTGCTTCAGCGTGTACCTGTCGGTCGAGGCCCTGTCGGTCGAGGCCCTGTCGGTCGAGGCCCTGTCGGTCGAGGCCCTGTCGGTCGAGGCCCTGTCGGTCGAGGCCCTGTCGGTCGAGGCCCTGTCCGTTGAGGCCGTTGAGGCCCAGTCCGTCGAGGCGGAGGGGTGACGATGACCGAGGACGCGCGCAGGACCTGTGCCCTGGTTATCGAGGACGATCCCAACATCGTGGACCTGATCCGCTCCAACCTCGCGGTCCGCGGGTTCGACACCATCGTCAGCGTCGACGGCATGCGCGCCCTGCAACTCCTTGAGACAGAAGATCCGGACATCGTGCTGCTCGACCTGATGCTGCCCGAGGCGGACGGCTTCGACCTGTGCCGCCAGATCCGCGAGCGCTCGCCGGTGGCCATCATCGTGGTCTCGGCCCGCGGCGGCGAGCGGGACAAGGTGACCGCCCTGCATATGGGCGCGGACGACTACATGACCAAGCCGTTCAGCATCGAGGAACTGCTGGCCAGGATCACCGCGACGCTGCGCCGGACCCGGCCGGCCACGCCGACCGAGTCTCAGGCGCCCCCGGTCATCGTGGTCGGAGACATCGTCATCGACCTGGCGCTCCAGCAGGTCCGGCGCAACGGGCAGCCGGTGCACCTGACCCCCACCGAGTTCGCGCTGCTCCGTGAGCTGGCCGTTAACCGGGGCAAGCTGCTCACCCACGCCCATTTGCTGCGCCGGGTCTGGGGCCACGGCTACGAGACGGAGACCGAGTACCTCCGCGTCTACGTCCGGCGGCTGCGGGCCAAGCTCGAGACCGAGGACAGTGCGCCGATGATCTTGACCCAGCCCCGGGCGGGCTACCGCCTGTCCCCCGAATGACGAGATCATGCCGACGTAACGCCCGAGTGACAATCCAGAATCGGAATGGGCACGGATAAGATGGCTGTTCACGGTATCTTCACGAGGCTTCGCCGATGTTAAGGCCACGTTAATTAATTGCGTCCTAGGGTCGTGTTAAGACGCAAAGGCCGTGAGGGTCGCCAGGTCACCCCAGGTCTTCCCGTATGCCTGGAACCGTCGTTCCGTTAATGACGCGAGGTGGTTTTATATGATCCAAGTAGCCAGAAAAGGGCTTGTGGTGTCGGCGTCGCTGGCCCTGTGCCTCGCCGCCGCGGCCTGCAGCAGCTCGTCGAGCACGTCCTCTACCCCAAGCTCCTCCAGCTCCGCGGTTTCGGTGCCGTCGCTCTCCGTGAGCTCGCTCAACCGGACCTTCGATGCCATGACGGCCCTGAGGTCGCTTGCCGCCGCGGGCAAGGGCAACGTGGGCGTCATCCTGCCGGACACCGTCTCCTCGGCCCGGTACACCGAATTCGACGCGCCGTACCTGACCCAGGCGCTGGCCACCGTGGGGCTGTCCCCCTCGCAGTACTCCGTGGTGAACGCGCAGGGCAGTGACGCCACCGAGTTGTCCGATGCACAGGAGGACATCACCAAGGGCGCCAGTGTCCTGATCATGGACCCGCTTGACTCCGGCGTCGGGGCGTCCATCGAGTCCTACGCCAAGGCGCACGGCGTGGCCGTCATCGACTACGACCGGTTGACGCTGGGCGGCAGCCGCTCGTACTACGTCAGCTTCAACAACGTTCAGGTCGGCAAGCTGATCGGCCAGGGCTTCGTGTCCTGCGTCACCGCGTGGCACGTCAGCAAGCCGCAGGTCGCGGTCATGCACGGCGCCGCGACCGACAACAACGCCACCCTGTTCGCCCAGGGCTACGACGCGGTGCTCGCGCCCTACTTCGCCAACAAGACCTACACCGACGTCGTCAACACGGCCGACACGTGGGATCCGCCGACCGCGGAGAGCGAGTTCCAGCAGGCCTTCACCGCGCACAAGAACATCAACTCGGTCGTCACCCCGAACGACGAGACGGCCGCGCCGATCATCCACTACCTGCAGACGCAGGGCGTCAAGCCCGACACCTTCCCGGTCACGGGTCAGGACGCCACCCTGGTCGGCCTGCAGAACATCCTGTCCGGCTACCAGTGCGGCACCGTGTACAAGCCGATCTACCTGGAGGCCCAGGCCGCCGTGGCGCTGGCCATGTACATCCGGGACGGCAAGACCCCGCCAGCCGCCCTGGTCAACGGCACGACCGAGGACACCCAGGAACACGTCTCTGTCCCGTCGGTTCTGCTGACGCCGGAGTGGGTCACCACCGCCAACATGAACTCGACCGTGATCGCGGACCAGTTCGTGCCCGCCCAGCAGCTGTGCGTCGGCTCTTACGCCGCCGACTGCAAGACTGCGGGCATCTCCGTATGATCACTCGCCCGACAAGCATGAGGAGGCGCGCCCGGTGACCAATCCGAGCGCGGACGACGCCCGGCCCGCGGACGCGGGCCGGGCCTCGGCTCCCAGCGAGGCCCGGCCGAACACCCCGCAAGGCGCCCCGCCGGGCACCCCCGGTGCCTGGGGCGACGCGTACGACGCCGAAGCCGCCGCCGAGCAGGCCAAGCTCGCCGCCGCGCACGCCGAGGCCGCCGGCACCGCGCACGCCGCGGGCGACGCCCAGGCCGCCGCGGAGCAGGCCGAGCTCGCCGCGTCGGCCGCCGAGGCCGCGGCCGCGGCCGCCAAGCTAGCCGCCACCCGCGCCGAGATCACCTACGCCCAGGCCCGCGTAGCCGAGGCCAACGGCGACGAGCCCCTTCTCCGCCTGGTCGGCATCGGCAAGAACTTCGGCCCGGTGCGCGCGCTGATCGGCGTCGACCTGGACATTCCGCCCGGACAGGTCACCGCGATCGTCGGGGACAACGGGGCGGGCAAGAGCACGCTGATCAAGACGATTTCCGGCATCTGGCAGCCCGATTCGGGCGAGATCATCTGGCAGGGCCGCCCGGTCCGACTGCACGTCCCGAAGGACGCCACCGATCTCGGCATCGCCACCGTCTACCAGGATCTCGCGCTGGCTGACAACCTGGACATCGTGCAGAACATGTTCCTCGGCCGAGAGCTGCTCAAGCACTGGATGCTGGACGAGGTCACGATGGAGAAGCAGGCCAAGCGGACGCTCGGAGACCTGTCCGTGGTGACGGTCCGCTCGGTCCGCCAGCCGGTCGGGACGCTGTCGGGCGGGCAGCGCCAGGCCGTCGCGGTGGCCAGGGCCGTGCTGCGCCAGGCCCAGCTGGTCATCTTGGACGAGCCGACCGCGGCCCTCGGCGTCACCCAGACCCGCGTCGTTCTTGACCTGATCACCCGGCTGAAGAGCCAGAACATCGCGGTGATCGTCATTTCCCACAACCTGAGCGACGTCTTCTCCGTCGCGGACAGGCTGGCCGTACTGCGCCTGGGCCACGTGGTCGCCGTCGGGCCGAAGTCCCGGTTCGACACCGAGTCCGTCGTCGACCTGATGACCACGGGTACCTCCAAGCGCCTCGCCGCCGCCACGGCCGAGCATTCCTAAGGGAGCTCCAGTGAGCACTGAAGTCGAGCCCACCAACGAAGCCGCCGAGGCCGACGAGATCGCGTCGGAAGCCGCCGCCGTCGCCGC
>Ga0335075_10007258_pt1 | contig 17048 bp, 17 predicted proteins | sample Lox_Sample_24_FD_206723 | JGI IMG/M metagenome (GOLD analysis project Ga0335075, IMG submission 206723) | Soil microbial communities from Loxahatchee National Wildlife Refuge, Florida, United States - Lox_Sample_2.4 | ecosystem: Environmental > Terrestrial > Soil > Wetlands | place: USA...
CTGCCGCCGCCTGGCCAAGGATTTCGAGAACCTCACCGACAACGCTTTGGCGCTCCTCCGGCTTGCCTCGATCCGCCTCATGCTGCCGAGGCTTTGCAATCCTTCATAGACTTTCCGGACAGACTCTAATACCTGTACCAAGCGGCCAGTCGGTTGACTCGTGGATGGCGCCTACAGCACACGCAAAAAATACGTGGATGGCCGGGCCAAGCCCGGCCGTGACGGAATGGGCACGGCGCTCGTCGCGCACCGTCCCCCAGGATGGGAGTCGGTCAAAAGGGGGCGATGTGCCAAGCTCTCGTTGTAGGGGCAGCGGGGAGGGCATATGGCAAGTGCGGCGGCGATCCCTCTTATAGACATCGGGTCGTTGTTTGGACCTTCCTCGCTAGAGCGCGACGCCACGGACCGTTCGCTCATCTCGGCGGCGACCGAAATCGGCTTCCTGACCGTCTCGGGTTTTCCCGATGGCGTTCCGACGGGACCGACCATTCGGCACGAGCTGCTTCGCGTGTTCACAAACCACGGCGCGCGCGACTGGCGGGAGCCACAGCAGCAAACAGACGCACGAAGAGTCAATCTTTACCGCGGTTGGATTGCCACCGAGGAAGGTAATCTAACCTACAACGCGGGACCGGATGTTGCCCACGGTGCAGAGGCAATCCATCCGAATGACCCACTCCGCCAGGAAACACCGCTGCCGCCCGAAGCCATTCTGCCCGGATGGCGTTCGGCTGTTCGCGCTTACTATCTCGGGATGGAACACGCCGGCGACGCCATCGTGCGTAGTCTGGCACGCGGATTGGGCCTTGCGGACGACACTCTGTCGCTTAGCTTCAGAGGCGGTATCTCTACTCTGAGACTGGCCCATTATCACGCGCAACCTACTGGTTGTTCGCTTCTTCAACACAAGCAACCCCACATTATGCATGATGGGCGGCAACGCGCGGTCATGCTCGGCGCGCATGCGGATTTTGGGTTCGTGACATTGCTGGCACAAGATGGGGTAGGCGGGCTCCAGACGCGCATGCCAAACGGCGAATGGGTCGACGTTCCACCCGCCGAGGACACGCTGGTGGCTAATTTTGGAAAACTGCTCGAGCGCTGGACAGGTGGCCAAATCCGCGCAACCAGGCACCGAGTGCTGTCTCCTGGTAGTGACCGATTCTCTATCCCCTTTTTCTATGAGCCTCGGGTGGACGCGATAATTGGACCGCTGAGGCTCCCCAGCATCGAATCTTTTGAGCCTTTCGTGTATGGCGAATATGTTTGGGCGATGTCAAAGCGGTTTACCGGGCAGCGGATCGTGGATACCGGGCGGCCGACGGATTGACTCTTGGGGTGGACCCAATCCCACATCATCACGGCCGGCCTTGTGCCGGCCATGACGTTGGGGAGCTGGCCATGACGTTGCACGGGCGGCCATGACGATGGTCCGGCCGGCTCCGTCGGTTGGGCGAATTGTCATCCCGGTGCGGCGCCCTGCACGTTCATCCGCACCATGTAGATCGACTGGCTCGCCGCCATGAACAGGTAGTCGCGCTTTGGTCCGGCGAAGCAAAGATTGGCGCAGACCTCCGGCAGCCGGATGCGGCCGATCAGCTTGCCGGCGGGGTTCCATACGGTGACACCGCAATAGCCGAGCGGTGCGCTGGAGCCGACCCATAGGTTGCCCGCCCGGTCGGCGCGCATGCCGTCCGGGCCGCAATGCACGCCGTCCACCATGCAGTCGGTGAAGAGGCGCATGTTGGAGAGTCGCGGTCCCTGCGCATCGAAAGCGTAGATCACGCCCTTGCCGCCTTGACCGTTGTCGCCGGGCCCGGGCCCGGTGCTGATCAGATAGAAGGTCTTGTAGTCGGGCGAGAAGCAGAGCCCATTGGGGTCCGGCACCTGGCTGGCAGGTACCACTACCGACAGGCTGCCGTTCGGGCCCCAGCGATACGTGTTGGTCGGCAGCGCGCGGCGCCCGCCACCCAACACAAGCCCGACGCTGCCGTTGCCCACGAACGGATCATAGAGTCCATTCGGGTTGGCGGGACCGCCGGGAAGATCCGGATGACCTTCGGAGAGCTGGTCGCCGTACGGCGGGTCGGTGAACCACACGCTGCCATCCGGGTGTGGCACGATGTCGTTTGGTGAATTGAATGGCTTGCCCTGGAACGAATCCGCCAGCACCGTAAGAGATCCGTCCACCTCCCAACGCACCACGCGGCGGAAGAAGTCCTGGCAGGAGAGTTCTCGGCCCAGGAAGTCGAAGGAGTTGCCGTTGCTGTTGTACGACGGCTTGCGGAACGCCGAGACACGGCCGGTTTCCCAAACGTAGCGATACTGCGTGTCGCCTTTCACGTCGCTGAACACGACGTATTGTCCTTCCGCCGACCAGGCCGGGCCTTCCGCCCACTGGAAGCCAGTCGCCAGCCGGTGGATGGCCACCAGGCCGAGCAGGTACGGCTTGAAGCTGTCGTCGACTACCACGATGTCGGGATCGGGATAGATCTCGGGAGGAGCAAAGCGTCCCCACTGCCGTGGCGGTTGACTGATGACGCTGGGCGGCGTGCCGAGCTGCGGTTTGACTTGCTGCGCGAAGGCGAGCGTGGGTGCAAAGGCGGCGGCGGTCGCGAGTGCCTTGCGACGCGATAATACGTTCATGAGTTCCCCCCCGACGAGTGGAGGGGATCGGAATTCAAGCGGTTGCGGTCGTCAACCCGCGTTCGCGTGATTGGCCGCCTCGCGCGGGTTCGCGCGGAGGTGCCATTACGGGCTGGAGATGGCTGGCACAATCCTCGGGTCAAGCCCGAGGACAGGGGCCAGCCATGACGTGGCTGGCGGCCGGCCCTGACGTGGGGCTGGCGACCGACTCGATCGTGGAGTAGTGCTCCGCCGCATGGGCCGGACCGCGACGATCAGCCGCACGACGACCGAGACCGAGATCAGCCTGACGCTGGCGCTGGAGGGCTCGGGTCAGGCGGAGATCGATACCGGCATCGGCTTCCTGGATCACATGCTGACCGCGCTGGCCCGGCACGGCCTGTTCGATCTGACCGTGCGCGCCGCCGGCGATCTGCAGATCGACTGCCACCACACGACCGAGGATGTCGGCATCGTCCTCGGCCGCGCCTTCACGCAGGCGCTGGGCGAGAAGCGCGGCATCCGCCGGTTCGGACATGCAGTGGTGCCGATGGACGAGGCGCTGGCCGAAGCGGCGGTCGATCTGTCCGGCCGTCCTTTCCTCGCCTGGGAGGTCGGGTTCGAGCGGCCCCGCATCGGCGAAATGGACACCGAGTTGTTCGAGGAGTTCTTCCGCGCGTTTGCCAACAACGCCTTGCTGACGCTGCACGTGACTCGCCGCGCGGGGCATAACGCCCACCACGTGGCGGAGGCCTGCTTCAAGGCTGTGGCGCGAGCGCTTCGAGCGGCGGTGGAACTCGATCCGCGGGCGCCTGATGTGATCCCTTCGACCAAGGGGGCATTATGATGGCGGTGATCCGTTGCGGCCGGGGCTTTCCCGTTCCGCGGGAGAGAGCGTGCCCTGGGCTTGATCCCGGTTCGGTTCGCGAACCGAACCGGGCGAGGGTGCGTCGGCGCGAGGACCCTCACCCGGTTCGCTTCGCGAACCGACCTCTCCCGCGGAGCCGGAGAGGTGGACCGTGAGGATTTACACGGCACACGTGAGGGCGCGACGGCCGCCGGTGCTTGTGAAGGAGGGGTTGTCCTGGGGCGCCTTTCTGTTCGGCTGGATCTGGCTGCTGTTCCACCGCGCCTGGATCCCCAGCGTGCTGGCGCTCGCCGCCGCTGTGCTGATCGGGGTGCTGACAGGGGCCGGCGCGCGTGTGCTGCTGGAGATCGGACTTGCGTTGCTGCTCGGGCTGACCGGACGCGACCTGGTGCGCTGGTCGTTGGCGCGGCGCGGCTACACGCTCGCGCACGTGCTGGCGGCGCGCGACGCCGATTCGGCGCTGGTCCGGCTGCTGACCGGCCGGCCGGACCTGGCGGCGAGCTTTCTGCCGCCGGAACGCGCACGGTGAACGTCGTCGTGGTGGATTACGGCAGCGGGAATCTCGCCTCGGCGTCTCGGGCGCTGGCGCTGGCGGCCGAGCGCGCCGGGATCGACGCCCGCGTCATTGTCACCGCCGATCCGGACCGGGTCAGCCGCGCTGACCGAATCGTGCTGCCCGGCCAGGGGGCCTTCGCCGACTGCGCACGGGGACTCGCGGCCGTGTCAGGTATGACCCAGGCGATCTGCGCGGCGACCGGCACGGGGACGCCGTTCCTGGGCATCTGCGTGGGGATGCAGCTCATGGCCGAGCGGGGGCTGGAACACGAGGTCACGCCGGGCTTCGGCTGGATCGAGGGCGAGGTCGCCGAGATGGAGGTGCCGGGGCTGCGGTTGCCGCAGATGGGTTGGAATGCGCTCGACTTCTTACCGGGGTCGCATCCGTTGCTTGATGGGCTGGAGCCGGGCGACCACGCCTATTTCGTGCACAGCTATGGCCTGCGCGGAGCGGCGCCTGGCGAGGTGCTCGCGACCGCGGACTATGGCGGGCCGGTGGTGGCGATGGTTGCAGCCGGCAACCGTGCCGGTACGCAGTTCCATGTCGAGAAGAGCCAGGATGTCGGCATCCGCATCCTGATGAACTTCCTCTGCTGGGCTCCATAAATGTCATCATCGGACGATCGCCTGCGGGATCCGCCCTCGCCGCCGGCAATGTCGGTCGAGCGCGCGGAGGCGTTCACCGACGACGATCTGCACGCGCTGTGCGAGGCGACGCATGCGGCCATCATCGAAGGCGGCGGCTTCGGCTGGGTGCACCCGCCGGGCCGGCGGTCGCTGGAAAGTTATTACCGCGGCGTGCTGCTGGTGCCGGAGCGCCAGCTTTTTCTGGCACGACTGGACGGGAGCGTGGTGGGCTCCGCTCAGCTCGTCCGTCCGCCGCGCAACAACGAGGCACAAGCATTTGCCGCCACTCTGATGCACTCCTTCATTGCTCCTTACGCGCGCGGGCACGGGCTGGCGCGGCTGCTGACGCGCAGCGTGGAGGAAGCGGCGCGCGCGAGCGGGTATCACGTGCTGAACCTCGATGTGCGTGAGACTCAGGCGGTGGCAATCCGGCTTTATGAGTCGCTCGGTTTCGTGCGGTGGGGCGTGCATCCCGCCTATGCCCGGGTGGGCGGCAAGACGATCCATGGGTTCTATTATTACAAGCTGCTGAAGGGGCCGGGCCGGCGGCACGAGACGGCGGGGTAATGGTGCCACAGCGGGCAGGAGATGGCCGGCACAAGGCCGGCCATGACGCTGGGGCGGCCGGCCATGACGTTCCGGAGTCCGGTGGTAACGTTCGGGAGGTCGGGCGTGACGTTCGCTCGGCTGGCCGTGACGCTCGCCGCTCGGCGGCCCGCGACGTTCAGGCGACCGGCCGTGACGTTCCGGAGTCTGGCGGTGACGTTCGGGAGGTCGGGCGTCACGGAGTGGGGCTGACGCTTTATCCGGCAATCGACCTCAAGGCCGGGCAATGCGTGCGGCTTCGCCGGGGCGAGATGGACGAAGCGACGGTGTACGACGCCGATCCGGCGGCACGGGCTAGGCGCTGGCAGGCGGTGGGATTCCGCTGGCTGCACGTGGTCGATCTGGACGGCGCCTTTGCCGGCCGGTCGGTCAACGGGGCGGCAGTTGCCGCGATCCTCGCCGCCGTTTCTATTCCCGTGCAGCTTGGGGGCGGCATCCGCGACATGACGGGGATCGAGGCCTGGCTTGGCGCCGGCGTGCGGCGGGTGGTGCTGGGGAGCGCGGCGGTCAGGACGCCGGGATTGGTGCGCGACGCCTGCCGCAGCTTCCCGGGGCGCGTCGCGGTCGGCATCGATGCGCGCGACGGTCAGGTTGCCATCGAGGGCTGGGCGGAGACCTCCGGGATCACAGCGGTCGATCTCGCTCGGCGTTTCGAGGATGCCGGCGTCGCGGCGATCATCTATACGGATATTGGCCGCGACGGCACTTTGGCCGGGCTCAATGTCGAACAGACGGTGGCGTTGGCGCGGCGGATCACCACGCCTGTCATCGCCTCGGGTGGTGTGGCGGGACTTTCGGGCCTGATGGCGCTGCGGCACGAGGCGGAGGGTACCGGCATCGAAGGGGTCGTTGTCGGTCGGGCGCTGTATGACGGCAGGATCGATCCCGCAGCGGCACTAACTGCTTTGTTAACTGAACCATAGCCTGATCTGGACAAGTCGGGGGCGTCATCTGCTATTCGGGCGCCTCAGCGGCGACTACATCTCGCGCACGTCGCAATTTTCGGCGTTTCTTGCTTGCATCAGTCACGGGCGCTCATTCAAGGATTCGCAGGATGCTGAAACTCCGTGTGATTCCCTGCCTCGACGTCAAGGACGGCCGCGTGGTCAAGGGAGTGAACTTCGTTGCCCTGCGCGACGCCGGCGATCCTGTCGAGCAGGCCACGGTGTACGACGCCGCTGGGGCCGACGAACTTTGCTTCCTCGACATCACCGCGAGTCACGAGAACCGGGACACAATCCTCGATGTCGTTGCGCGCACGGCGGGGCGGGTCTTTTTGCCCCTGACGGTGGGCGGCGGGGTGCGCAGCATCGACGACATGCGCCGCCTGCTGCTGGCCGGGGCGGACAAATGCAGCATGAACTCGGCTGCCGTGGCGCGGCCGGAGCTGGTTGGAGAAGCCGCGCGGAAGTTCGGCAGCCAGTGCGTGGTGGTGGCGGTCGATGCCAAGCGGTCCAGTACGCAGGGTTGGGAGGTGTTCACTCATGGCGGCCGGCGTGGCACTGGGCTCGATGCGGTAGCATGGTGCCGGGGTGTCGCCGAACTGGGCGCCGGCGAGATCCTGCTGACCAGCATGGACCGCGACGGCACCGGCTTGGGCTTCGACCTGGAGCTGCTACGCGAAGTGTGCACCGGTGTGCGCGTGCCGGTGATCGCCTCCGGCGGGGTGGGTACGCTCGCGCATTTCGTCGAAGGGGCACAGGCCGGCGCGACCGGCCTTCTGGCCGCGAGTGTATTTCATTTCGGAATGTTCACAATCAACGATGTAAAGGTGGCGCTGGCCGCGGCGGGATTGCCGGTTCGGCTGCCGCGTCGCGCCGCATAGGTGCCGCATGCCGAAGTCGACGAAAAAGAAGCAGAATAAACGAACGAACGGCGGCCGCGAGAGCAGGCCGAACCAGCGGACGGAGATCGAGACTATCGATCTGCCGCGCCCGCCTGCGCCCCTCACGTTCAGCTCTGGTGCCATGGTGCTCGACCGGCTGTACGACGTGGTGATGGATCGCCGGACTGCCGATCCTGCGGTGAGCCACTCGGCCCGGCTGCTGTCGCGCGGGCTGGAGAAAGTGGCGCAGAAATTCGGCGAAGAGGCCATCGAGTGCCTGATCGAGGGCGCTGCCGGCAACCATGGTGCTGTGGTGACGGAGAGCGCCGATGTGCTCTACCATCTGGTCGTGCTCTGGGTGGCGAACCGCGTGCGCCCCGAGGAGGTCTGGCGTGAGCTCAAGCGACGGGAAGGCGTCAGCGGGATTGCCGAGAAGGCGTCGCGCGCACGCGACCTGCCGATCGTCAGTGACCTGGAGACGACCAAGATTCCATAATCTGTGCCTGGCGAGACGGAGAGAGCCGCGATGGCCGTAAGCGGACTACCGCCATACGACGACGCTAATGTCTTCGCCCGCATCCTGCGCGGCGAGATTCCCAGCAAGCGAGTGTACGAGGACGAGTGGGCGCTGGCGTTCCACGACATCAATCCGCTGTCGCCGGTACATGTGCTGGTAGTGCCGAAGGGGCGCTACTGCTCGTTCGCGGATTTCAGTGCACAGGCGAGCCCGGAGGAGATCGTCGGGTTCATGCGGGCGGTGGGGAGGGTGGCGAAGGAGCTCGGGTTGGAGGCGCCGGGGTATCGGTTGCTCGCGAATGTGGGGGCCGATAGCGGACAGGAGGTGCCGCACTTTCACGTGCATCTGTTCGCCGGTCGTCCGCTGGGGCGGATGCTGGTTCCGGTCTAGGGTGGCACGTCGCCCCCTCCCCCGGTTCGCTGCGCGAACCGACCTCTACCGCAGGGCGGGAGAGGTGATTCCGTGGTTCTCCAGCCTACCCGAATGATGCGTCGAGCAACGTAGGATCGATCCCGCCGGCGCGGAACGTCTCGCCGGTCTCCAGGCTCGTGACGCTGGCCTCGGCCGGGCTGAACAGCATCGGGTCGATTGCGTAGAAATCGCCCTTGAAGGCCCGGAACGTCTCGGCAAACGGGCGGCCGTAGTCGCGCGAACCGGAGGCCGGCAACCCGTCCGCCAGAGCTCGCGCCTCCGCGGCGGGGCCATTGACGAACAAATGCACGCGCCCGGCAAGGATGACCGCGTCGTTGGTGCGGCCCATGGCGGTGACAAAATCCGGGTGCGGCGGCGGCAGCGGCGCGATGCCCATGCCATCGACGATCCGCGCCAGTGGAAAGCCGAGCGCATGCGCCTTGTGCATCGCTACCTCCAGGACCCGGGCGACCACCTGCACGCTGCAGGCCAAGCTTTGCGTCGGCGCGTAAAGGATTGCCAGCCGCGCCGGCGCTACCCTGCAGTCCTGGGCGATCCGTTCCACGAGTGGTGCCGGTGGAGGGCGTGCGCTCTCCAGCACCAACACGGCGGCATCTGCTTCGTCGGCATAATCAAGTTCGGCGAACAGCTTCTCCTTGCGCGCAAGTGCTCGTGCAGGACCGGAGCCGAGCGCGAAGAACGCATTCGGCTTTTCCCCGTGCGAGAGGCTCCATCCGGCGTACTGGCTAGCGAGGCAGGCGGCGACGGGGTGGGAGGATGCGACCGAGACCGACCACGGCCAGCGGAGGATCGCGGCATCGGTGAGGAGCTGTGCCGTGCCGAGGCCGCCCATGCAGATTTCCGCCAGTCGCAGGCCCGCAGCGATGCCGCCTTGGTGGGTGGCGCCGGCATCGATGAGTGTTTCGCCGTGCTCGCCGGTACTGATGCCGAGGCGGAGTGTCTCGGCATCGGCGCGCAGGGTCTCGACCAGATGCCATGCGCGGCGATTGACGCTGATCATGTCGGCGCTCCGGTCATCGCCAGAAGTTCGGCGGCACGCTCGGTGGCGACGCGGCGGGCGAGGCACGCCGTTTGCGCCTCGGTGATGATGGTGCAGAGCGGGGCGCCTGCCGGCACGTCTTCATCTGATGGCTGGCGGTCGGCGGTCCAGTCGGGCCAAGCGAAACCGGCCGGCAGGCGGATGCGGGTCGGCGCATAGAGGACGGACGCGGCGGCGGCCCCGGGAAAGGTCGGGGCGGTCGGCGGGAGTCGGCCTCGGCAGGCGTCGAGATGCAGGTGGAACAGACGGCCTTCGGAGTCGTGGAAGATGTCGAGCGTCGCACCGGGACGCGGGTTGATCTCGAGCAGGGTGAACCCATCCGGCCGAAGCAGGAAATCCGCGCTGCACAGGCCGACGACGCCTGTGGCGAAGGCCAGCCGCCCGACTGCGCGGGCCATTTGGTCTGACTGCGCCGTGGGCACGAATGCGGGGCGTGCGGCGCCGCCGTAGCGAAACGGTCGTCCCGGAGCAGCGTCCGCCCACTGCTCGCTGAAACCGAGCACCAGTGCGCGTTTGCCGTCCGCGAGGAACAGCGCCGAGACCGCCCGGCCGGCGGCGTGGCGCTGGAAATAGACCGTGGGCCGACGGGAGGTGGCCGGCACAAGGCCGGCCATGACGGGGGTGGGGGCGGGATGCACATGCGCGCCGCCGGCGGCACCGATGGCTTTCTGAAGCCACTGGCCCTGCGCTCCGCGGGTCCGTTGCGTCCTGGGGTGCGGGATCTGGGCTCGTCGGCACAATTCGGCGAAGGCGAAGGGGTCCTTTACCCGGGCGACAGTCTCGGGAGGCGTGCCGATCAGCCTGTGGCGCCGGGCGACGGCGGCAAGCAGCGCCGGGCGGTCCTCGAACCCGCTACCATAGACGACGCCAACCGGGGTGCGCCCGTCCGCGAGCCGGTTCATGGCGTCGAGCAGCGATTGCTGGCCCAGCCCCCGCGCCAGCGAGCCTGATACGCGGATGGAAGCGGCCGCGATCTCGCGCGTGTCGAGGTCGTCGAAGAGGTCGGCGACCAGCGGCACGTATCCGGCGCGGCGCGCCGCGGCGGCGAGAGCGCGACCGGACACCGCCGCTATCAGCACTGCGGGCGGTTCACGCGAGCAGCTCACGGGCCAGCGTGAAGGCGTCGCGGAAGTCGAGGCTGACCGGCTTGCCGCTCTCAATCATGCGGCGGAACAGGCCGAACTCGGTGCGGTATTTGATCTGGCCGATCGCCAGCGCGCCGATGCCGAGCGTTCTGGAACCGCCGAGCGGGACGCCGTCCGCCTGTACCCCCAGCCCCTCGACGCCGGCCGGGGGCACCGCGTTTACGTCGGCGACCACCAGCAGGTCGGGGGCGGCGCGCAGCAACTCGGCGCCGAGGATCTGCACGCCGGCCCGGCCGGCGCAGAACGCTGCGTCGGCGTTGCGCAGAAGCTCGGCTTTGAGGGCTTCGGTGCTGGCATCCGCGGCTTGCACGGTCACGCCGAAGCGGCGGTTGATCTCGCCGGCGGATCGCTGCACACGGGTGGGTCCGTCGTGGCCGGCGAGCACTACCTTCGCGCCTTGCAGCGCGGCGATGACGGCCGAGGCGAAGCCCACCACGCCAGTGGCCCCGTATACGACGACCCGCAGGCCGTCGAAGCCGCGCTGCAGTTTGGAGCGCAGTACGGCCTCGACCTGCGCCACCATCGCCGCCGCGGTGGTGAATGAGCCGGCAGGGTCGGCGAACAGCGAGATCACGAAGGGCGGCACCATGGCCTGCTTCGCCGCCTCCAGCATGTCCAGCGCGGCGATGGCATCGCGCCCGCCGAAGAACACGCCGGTCTTGGCGCCGTCCTTCGGCGGGCGCGAGAAGATCGCGTCCTGCACCAGGGCGGTGACGTCCGTGGGCGCAATCCCCGGATACGGCAGCACGGCATCGAAACCGGCATCCAGCGCCATGTTGGCGTCGAACGGGCTGACCTGAGGCAGCGGGTTGAGCATGTGCAGGATGTATTTGTCAGCCATGGTGCTGCATCCCAGTGATCAGTGAGTCAGCGGTCAGTTATGGTTGCACCGTCATTGCGCGGTCTGCAAATCGTAATGTCGAGACCTTCGCCCTGCGTGGACTGGCGCAGCAGATCGGTGAGGCGTTCCGCCGTCGCCTGGTTGTCCACGAAGGCAAAGCCGGATGGGCCCCAGGAACTTTGCCCGGCGGCGGTAGCACCTGCGTCGGATAGCAGTGACAACGCGGCGGCAAGGCGAGAGCTGGTGAAGCGGCCGCCCTGCACCGGGGCGAAATACTCGCCCATGATGACCTGGATGCGCGAGATCGCGGTGCCGAACCGGGGCAGGTCGTCTTCGACCAGCGCCGGGAGTACCTGCATCAGGACAAGCCGGCAGATCTCGGCACTGCACGCGTCGTCGAGCGGCGGCAGCGCGGCAAAGGCGGCGACCTCGTCGCTGCCGGACAAGCCTGTTTTCGTCGTGTCCAGGATGAGAAGAACGCGCCACGTCTCGGGGACAGCGATGCGGCTGAGCATCGGCGGCGGGCCGCCGGCCTCGCCGATGCCGCCATCCAGCACGAACCCGCCGTGCTGGAAGAGAGCGAGGCCGATCCCCGAACGGCCGCCGCGGCTGAGCGTGCGGGCGTCGCCGGCAATATCGTCGGGCAGCCCGTGCAGGCGCCGCAGTGCGGCGGCGATGCCGAGCGCAAGTTGTGTCCCGGAGCCGAGGCCCGCATGAGCCGGCATGGCCGCGGCAATCGTCACGCTGTGCGCGGAGGCCAGGTTCAGCCGGCGCGTGAGGGTCGTGAGGTAGCGCGCTGCGCGTTCGGATTCGGGTCCATCGAGGCGCGTCTGCGGGGAGCGGCGCAGCGTGATCTGCGTCTGTGGCCGATCGAGTGCCATGCCGATGCTGCCGAAGCGACGGCCCAGGGTAAAGCTGAGGTCGAGAAACCCCATGTGCAGGCGTGCGCCGCAGGCGACGTTAACAGCGACATCGCCCGTCATCTCCGGTCCCGTCCCGCGCCACTTGGTCATCGCCGGGCTTTTCCCTGACTGTCTGGTCTAATACTAGGCAACCGAAAGGATGACACCCTGCCGGCGTCAGTGGCGTGCCGGAACTGGCGGGAGATGGCCGGCACAAGGACCGGCCACGGGTGCGCCGCAGTGCTGAAGAGTCGATCGTTCGGCGGCTTGGTATAAGTTCACAGCCTGTCGCTTACGCTGCTCCTGCTTGCCTCCCGAGAGAATGTTCCCTGGATCGTGAAGTTTTACAGCTCAATGACAGCCACAATGTGCTCGACGACGATGCGAGCGCTGACAGCGGGTTAGACAGTCGTTCCGATAAATAACTTTGCGGCGAGTTGCCAACCTTCTTGCGAATTCTCCTTTTTGTGTGCAGTCCAGGGGTTGATGTCGCGTACTCGTGCTCGGATGCATGCACCCGCGCCGGCGATTACGAGTCCCACCGACACACACACACGCCACCGCCGACAGCGTCGAGAAGCCGGACTGGATGGCACCCTTCGTGGCCAGCCTGCCATACGACGTCGCCGTGCGACCGATGGAGCGCAACTGCCGCGTATATCCGTGCCCGTCGTCCTCACGGTCGGGCTTTTTTTGCTCGCGTTCGCCGCACAGGCGGAGTCGTTGAGCGGCATTGGCGGCACCTTTCCTGCCCTCGTTTACATCAAGTGGGGAAAGGCGGCGCAACAGACGACCAGTTTGCAACTCACCTACAAGGCTGTCGATTCCGGCAAGGGAGAAGCGGCGATCATCTCGCACGATGCCGATTTTGGCGCGTCAGAGGCGCCGATGTCGAGAGACGCTCGCGCCGCCAACCGCTTGCTGCAATTCCCGACGCTGATCGGCGCCATCGTGCCGATCGTGAACCTTCCGCAGGTTCGGGAAGGCGAGCTCAAACTCACCGGTGCCCTGCTCGCCGATATTTATGCCGGCAACATTCGTAAGTGGAACGACCCACAGATTGCCGAGATCAACCCTGGCGTGTTGCTGCCCAATGTCTCGATCGCGATAGTTCATCGCTACGAAGCCTCCGGAACATCCTTCGTGTTCACCTCCTATCTCGCCAGGGCGAGCCAAGCCTGGAGGAACAGGGTCGGCGCGGGAATGACCGTCAAGTGGCCGGTCGGCGCGGGTGCGATCGGCAACGACGGCGTCGCGACCACCGTCAACATAACGCGGGGTGGGATCGGCTATGTGGACTACGCCTTCGCCGTACAACACCACCTGTCGATGGTCCGACTGCAGAACCCCGCCGGCGCTTTCGTACGGCCCGCACCCGACGGCTTCGCCGCAGCCGCGGCCGCGGCGGACTGGAACGTGTCCGATTTCGCCGTCAACCTGATCGATATGCCAGGCCCGGCGGCCTGGCCATTGATGACTCCGACCTTCGTCGTCGTCTCCACCGACCCCAACTTCCACGATCGCACCGCGCGTGCCATCCGCTTCTTCGCTTGGGCTTTCGCCCACGGCGGTGCGGTCGCTGCCAGCTTAGGCTTCATCACGCTGCCGCAGCGGGTGCAGGACAGCGTAAGAGCCTCCTGGCCGGACGTCCTGGGCGACACTCCCGCTGCCGAGGGATCGGCCGGTGCCCGATAGTACGTCTGCGCCGGGGGACGCGCTGCCTGTCGATGTCCGCGCAGGCCACCGCCCTCGCCGTCGTCGTTTCGCATTTCTCCTCGTTGCGGTTGCGGCGCTGGTAGGCGCCGGCACGGTCGCCTGGTACAGACTGAGCCAGCCCTCGCCCATCGTCGTCGCCTTCGCGAACTCGCTCAGCGGGCCGCTTGCTCCGTTCGGCAAGGAAGCATTGACGGCGACGAGGATCTATCTGGACGAGGTCAACAGTCGGGGCGGCATCGACGGCCACCCCGTGCAGCTTAAACTCTACGACGACCAGAGTTCAGTCGATCGCGCGCGTGAGAATACGCGTTCGATCCTGAATGGCCCGTCTGTCGCGGTGCTTGGCCACCTGGAGAGCGCGATCTCGGTCGCAACCGGGCCGCTCTACAAGAAGGGCCGCATCCCGGCGATCTCGGGCCAATCCACCTCTGACGACCTCACGGCCGACAATCCTTGGTATTTTCAGGTCGTCTCGCCGAACAGCGAACAAGGGAAGTTCCTTGCGGAATACATGCGCGTCGTCCTGCTGGCGGACCGCAAAACCTTTATACGCATCCCCGATATCGACCTCGTGACGTCCGACGAGACCTACGGCCGCACCTTCCGCCAGGGGTATATCCAAGGCAGCGGCAATCGGCCGCCGAAGACTTTCATCGTGAAGACAGGCGAGACGCTGCACGCCGCCGCCACCGAGACAGTCAACCAGCTCGTGCGGGAGCCTGAGCCGCGCATCATCGTGATCGGCGCCGAGCCGGATATGGCGGCGGAGTTGGTGCGCGCGATACGCCGCCGCGGCATCTACTCCATGCTGATCCTCTCGGACAGCGCCGGCACGGATGGCTTCGCCGAGCAGTTTGCGCAGGAGCCGGAGGAGCGTGACGAGCCCGGCTTCTTCCTGGACAACGTGTTTGCCATCGCCCCGATGATCCTGGACAGTACCGGCGAAGCGGGCCAGACCTTCGGCGCGCAGTACCGCGAGCGTACCGGCGAGCGCGCCGGGTGGATCGGCGCCGCCGCCGAGGACGCGGCACGCGTCACGATCGAGGCGCTGCGCCGTGCCCATATCCACGACACGCGCGCGACGCGCGCTGTCGACCGCCAGAAGGTCCGCGCCGCTTTATCCGCCATGACCGACCCGGCAAAAGCGCCGGTCGGCATCAACGGTCCTTTGTACTTCACGGCCGAGCGCAGCATGCCTCGCCCGATTCGCTTCGGCTTCTTCTACAAGGACCGCTTCATCAGCGCGCCCCTGCAACTGGTGCGTGTCGAGAACCCGAACCTGATCGACGCGGTGCATGAGATGGATCTCGGCCACGTGGTGCAGATCGGCGATGTACTCTACTGGGTGCAGCGAGTCGTCTATACCGGAATTGACGTAACACATCTGAGTGACGTTGACGTGCGGAGCGGGACATTCCAGGCGCAGTTCTATCTATGGATGCGCTACGCCGGGACGGACAACCTTCCGACCAACGTCGAGTTCCCCGACCTGAAGGGTTCATTCGATCCGGCTCATCCGGATGAGACCGGAATCGAGGACAGGCTCAATTACCGACTGTACCGGGTGCAGGGAACGTTCAAGGATAGCTATGATCTGCACGATTTTCCGTTCGACCAGCAGCATCTGCTGCTGCGTCTGCAGAACCGCCAGCAACCGCGCGAACAAATCGCCTACGTCATCGACACGTTTGGCCTTCACACCCGCGATGCCGGGATCTCGGCGAAGCAGAACAGCGCGGCGTTTCGCGACCTCCAGCTCTGGAATGTACAGGCGGTGAGGCCCTTCATCGAGGCGTTCTCGATCAGCTCGACGATCGGCAAACCGGAGCTGTTCGACACGGCGAACCGGATTGAGTACGGAGCATACGCGACGGATATCATTGTCAGCCGCTACGCCCTCGCCTTCATGGTCAAAACCATGATTCCGCTGTTCCTGCTCACGGTCGTGGTGTTCGTGACGATGTTCTTCCCGCACACCCTGGGGAAGGAGCGGACGACAATACCTGTTACCGCAATCCTGACCAGCGCGGTGCTCCTGGTATCGATCGGCAACCAGTTGCCTCCCCTGGGTTACACGGTCACCCTGGAATACGTCTTCTACGTGTTTTTCGCGCTGTGTCTGATGGCGATGTTCGCCGGTTTCCTGACCGAGACGCTCCGCAACCGACAGCTCAAAAGGCACGTGGCTGTGATCGACATGATCGCGCGGACAACGTATCTCGCAACGGTCCTTGCGACAGCTGCGGTGCTGTGGTGGACATATGAGTGAACACCCCAGTGCACCGGCCTGAGAGGGAGTTGGATCACTTCACGGCCACGTCGACCACTCTGTACCACTGCGCCGAAATCGCCGCCTTGATGCTGTCCTGCTCGGCGACTGTCGGGAATTTCGCGCGGGCGTAGGGCTCGGCCTGGGGCAGCTTGGCCATGAGGTCGGGCGGGATCTTGTTCTCCTTCACCAGCGTGTTGAAGCGGATCGGGTGGCAATAGGCCTTGAGATAAGTAAGCTGGCCCTCGTCCGAATAAAGGTACTCCATCCACAGCCTGGCAGCGTTGGGATGCGGGGCGAACGCGCTGATGGCCTGGACGTACTCACTTCCCACGATCCCGGTCTTGGGCACCACGATGTCAACCGCGGTGCTGCCCTTGAGCGCATCGCGGTCGGCGAGCGCGTTGTAGTCCCAGCGCACAATGATCGACGTGGTGCCCTGGGCCAATGAGTTTGCACTGCCGACATGCGGTACGAAGTTGCCGACCTTGTTCAGCTTGGCAAAGAACTCGAGCCCGGCGTCCGTCACCTTGGTGGCATCGCCTTTCGTCGAGGACAGGCCGGCCGCATAAACGGCCAACATGCCCTGCGCCGCGACGCGCGGGTCACCTCCCAGGGCAACGCTGTATGCGTAGTCGTCCTTGAGCAGGTCAGGCCAATCGGTCGGCGACGATGCCACGGTGTCCTTGTTCACCTCGAAGACGAGTACGCCGTAGTAGTCCCCATACCAGGCGCCGTCCGGGTCCTTCTGATTGGCCGGAATGGAGTCCCAGGTTGACACCTTGTACGGCGCCGCCAAGCCTTCAGCCTTTAGCTCGGCACCATAGGCCAGACCCACGTCGACCACGTCGGGGGCCTGCGAGCCGTGATTGCCCTTGTTTACCTTGATGGCTTCGACTTCGTCCCCCGAATGAGCGTCCGGGTCGAGTTCATTGACCTTGATACCGTACTTCTTCCAGCATATTGCCGTAGCCGCACCAATCGTGGGGCAGCGCGATGACCGTGAGCTCGCCTTCGGCTTTGGCGGCCTTGACAAGCGCAGCGGGCGCCTCTGCGCGACTCCCCTCGGGCAAGCCGAGAA
>Ga0335075_10007259_pt1 | contig 17048 bp, 20 predicted proteins | sample Lox_Sample_24_FD_206723 | JGI IMG/M metagenome (GOLD analysis project Ga0335075, IMG submission 206723) | Soil microbial communities from Loxahatchee National Wildlife Refuge, Florida, United States - Lox_Sample_2.4 | ecosystem: Environmental > Terrestrial > Soil > Wetlands | place: USA...
TTGTAGGCGTAGTTGCCAACACGCATGCAAGCGGACTGAATAAGCCGCCGGGACCCATGATCTTTGTGCCGGTGGCCCAGGTGCCGGACGCCATGACTGCCATCATCATGAAGACTGCGCCGGGACGATGGGCAGTGCGCACCCACGGCGACCCCCACGCCTGGATCGGCGCGGTGACGAAGCGGCTCCGCGAGGTTAGCGGCGGGTTTCCGGTGGGCGACGTTCGCACGATGGAGGAAGTGGACGGCCGCTCGACTGCGCGGCAGACCTTCAACATGCTCCTGTTGACGATCTTCGGCGTGATGGCGCTTGTTCTTGCCGCCATCGGAATCTACGGATTGATGGCCTATTCCGTTGCACAGCGTACGCAGGAGATGGGAATCCGCATGGCCCTGGGCGCTGACCCGTCTTCGGTCCGGAACTTGGTGGTTCGCCAGGGCATGAGACTGACCCTTATCGGCGTGGTGGCCGGACTGGGTGCAGCCTTCGGATTGTCGAGGTTCATCGCCAGCTTCCTCTTTGGCGTCAGGCCCTGGGATCCGGTTGCCTTTGTCATTGTGCCGATGGTGCTTGCCGGCGTGGCGCTTGTCGCAGTCTGGCTGCCTGCCACGCGCGCGTCAAGGCTGGACCCAGCGCGTGCGCTTCGCGAGGAGTAGTTGGCCAGGCTACGCCCTTGGAGTTCCGAATGCCAAAACATGGCTGCCAGGGTAATCGCTTCACCGAGCCACTCTTTGAGAACTCCCGGCGGCGAGCAGCCGATCCTGATCTCGGTGAAGGCAAAATCGCCAATGCGCTGACCGACTCGGATTACTGCATAAAGTCGACTTCCATCCGCCGGACGCCCAATGCCTGAATACAACAATTCCAAAACTTGCCCGTGCCGCGTTCCTAGATCAGCTTGAGGGGGAGCTGGATTTTGCGGGAGGTTCCGGTGGGTTTGCGGATGGTTCCGACTACTGAAGAGGTTTCTTAATTTGCAGGTTGCGGTGTAGAGTGGCGTTTTATCTCAAGATGCTGTGTTGATGGAGGGATGACGTGACGACGCGCAGGGATTTTTTGTCGGCGAGTGCGCTGCTTGCGGTGGGGATGAGCGGGAGCGCGTTGGGTGAGGCGCAAGAGAAAGAAAGAAGCGGAGTGGAGTACAAGCCTCCGGCGCGGCCGGTGATTGTGACGCGTCCGACGGGCGATGACACAATCAATGAAGCGTATGCGATGCTCCAGCGCGGCGACGACACGCTGGATGCGGCGCTGCACATCTGCCAGGCGCGCGAGGATGATCCGAACGATCACAGCGTGGGGCTGGGCGGGCTTCCGAATGAAGACGGCGTGGTGGAGCTGGATGCGTGCGTGATGCACGGGCCGACGCGGCAGGCGGGATCAGTGGGCGCGGTCCCGAATATTCGGCATGCCGCGCTGCTGGCGAAGACGGTGATGGAAAATACAGGCCACGTAATGATTGTGGGCAAAGGCGCGGAGCGGTTTGCGATTGCGGAGGGATTCAAGGCGGAGAATCTGCTGACGGACGATGCGCGGAAGATGTGGCTGCTGTGGAAGGAGCATGGGATTGGATGGTGGGGGCCGGGACTGGACAATCCGAAATGGAAGCCGGAGCAGAGTGGGCCTGCGGGCACGACGCTAAAGTCGCAGGTGATGCCGCGGCATCCGACGCGGGAGCAGATGGCGATGGTGACGGATCGGATGCGGCATTTGTACGCGATGGCGGACCGCATGGGCATTGAGCCGAGGCTAAGACGCAAGGCGGTGATGGAGGTGATGTGGCCGACGACGGGCACGATTCATGTGTCGGCGGTGAATGCGAAGGGCGAGATGTCGGGCGCGACGACGACGTCAGGGCTGGCGTGGAAGATTCCGGGGCGCGTGGGCGACTCGCCGATTATCGGCGCGGGATGTTTTACGGACCAGAATGTGGGGTCGGCAGGCGCGACGGGAAACGGGGAAGAGAACATCAAGGTGTGCGGGGCGCACACGATTGTGGACATGATGCGGCGAGGCGCGGGTCCGAAGGACGCCGGCATGGAGGCGCTGCGGCGGATTGCAGAGAACTACGAGTACGACATGGCGAAGCTGCGGTATCTGGACATGATTTATTACATTGTGCGGCGCGACGGGGCGTATGCCGGCGTGTCCCTGTGGAGTTCGCGCGGGGACGGCAAACGGAAGACGTATGTGGTGCACGACGGGACGCAGCGGACGCTGGAGGTGGATTACCTGTTTGAGGGGACGACGGAGAGCATCCATCCGTTTTGAGCATGGATGTGGGGCAGGTGCAAAAGCGAAAGGGCGGTTTCCCTTGCGGGAGACCGCCCTTTCTATCCGAATTTTGCGAAGATCCGGCTCGGCTTCCGAATCACACCAACTTTCCGCGCCGGGTTAGCAGGGGAGGATGCGGTTTTAACGCCACGCTTCCCGGCCACTTCCGATGTGGCGTCCGATGTAAGAGCTTTGTGGAGCTATCCGGAGTATCCGGTTGCCCGGATATTCCGCAGCATTCGGTTTCCCGAACGCTTGTTGAGTCCCGTTTCCAGGCCTCTTCGACGACCCTGTCAGCTCTCTTCTGCTGGAGGATTGCTCCTCCGTTGTTGTTAACCATACTCCGGATTGGCGCGCGCAAAAGGGGTTGAGGGAGATTTTGTATGTGGAAATGGCGGGCGAAATGTGGAGGGTGTGGATAAGAGGGGCGCTTGGGCTCATTCCGTTCTTTCTCGATGAACTCACGCAGCCATCCATCGCACAAGCATCAAAGCCACGGAAGCGGCAAAGACAATCTCCAGCATTGGGTGCAGGCGCGTGGCAATCGGGACCGCCACGCTCGCACCTGTCCAGAGAGCCAAATATGCTGCAATGCACAATGGGCACTTCGGCAGGAGTACCAGAAGTATGCCCGAGCCTACACCTCCACTTGCACTGCGCCACAAGCTGCGCCGAGGCCGTTGTCCCGTTTCTACATGGCAGCAGTTCATCGCTCACCTCCCAGTGACAGCTCAATACGCAGGCTTCGCCTCCTTATAGCGGCGGGCGCCGCAGGTTCAGCTCTCACGAGCCCTTCGTCGCTTCTCGTTTGGCGCACAACCCCGGATGGAGATGTCGCGCTCATGAGCAGCCGCATCCTCTTTCTTCTTCCTCACGCCTTCGGGTGGCGGCTCCTTCCGGGTCTGACAGGATATCCACCCACCTCGGGTCAGGCGAGGCCTCGGTGTCGTAGTTGTCGTGCCAGTTCCACCACTTGTACGGTGGGGTCTGGGGATAACCCTGTGGTGAATCCTCCCAGGTTTCCTGACGGCCGAGCGGCGTGACGTCGAGGTAGCTCCATGTGCTTCCCATCGCCTCATCGCCGCGGTTGTTGATGAAGTAGGTCCGGAACACTTTGTCGCCATCGCGGAAGAACACATTGTGGCCATGCCATTGATCCACGCCGAAGTCCACATCGAAGCTGTCGATGATGGTGTACCAAGGCATCTCCCAGCCCATCCGCGTCTTCAGTCGCGCAATGTCCGCCTGCGGCGCGCGTGACGCCCAGACGAGAGTGGTGTCGCGGGCATTCAGATGGGCCAGGTGTGCGACCTGATCCGCGCCCAGGGAGCAGCCTCGGCAGGCGTGATCGGGCCAACCGAACACTCCTGGCTCGAAGAAGGCGCGATAGAGAACCAACTGGCGGCGGCCCTCGAACAGATCGAAGAGGGTTACCTTGCCTTTGGGTCCGTCAAACTCGTACTTCTTCTCCACCGTCATCCACGGCATCCGCCGGCGCTTGGCGGCCAGCGCGTCGTGCGAGCGGGTGAGGGCCTTTTCCTCCACGAGGAGCTGCTGACGAGCAGCCTCCCACTCCTGTTGCGACACGATCGGGGGTGTGTTCATCGCGAGATGCTCTTTCCCGTGGTCCATATCATTCTCTTTGCTTGTTGATTTCTGTGCCGTCATTGTCTTTTCTCCCTTCGCAGGATGTGATTGGCCGCTCGTTCTTTTTTCTACAGGAACCAGCTGCTGCTTACGCTTTGATGTACCTCGCTACTTCTTTACAGATGCTGCCTTGATCCTTTCCAGCAATGGCCCCCATCCCGACTCCACCTTCTTCCAGTTTTCCCCGATCTGCGGGTCATAGGCGATATACGCCATGGCGCGGTGCGCGAACTTGAGGCGGGTTGCGCCATTTTCTTCCGTGAGCCTGTATTGCACATTGGAGATCGCCGGATAGGACATGAAGAGCGGACCGCTGATCTCCAGCAGAGATGGGGGCTTGATGGCCTGTACCGCGCCCCACCAATGACCGGCGTTGTTGCCAAGGTCACGGTACCATCGTCCGCCGGGCCAAGGTTCTAATTTCAGCTGGAGAGGAACTCCGCCCGGCCCGTCGAGCTGCTCCATTTCTTCGAGGATGGTCTCGAATACGATGTCGATCGGCGCAGCGATCTCCTCTTCCTTAAAAAACTCGAGCGTGTGTATTACCTGTTCCGAAACTATTACCGGCATTTCGTCCTCCTGTTGGCTTTCCGTCTTTGTCTACCTCTGATTCTGAGGGCGTGGCTGGTTTTCACGCGCAATCCGTTCCATGGCTTTCTGCTCGGCGCGCTCCTTGATGCGGCTGATCTGGTTGGTCCAGAGATGTTCGAAGGTTTTTGCCCAGTCGTGGACAGGCTTGAGGTTGGCGGCCTCAAGCTTGTACATACGCTGCTGGCCGCGCTTGACGACGGTGACTACACCGACCTGGCGCAGTACTCCGAGATGCTTGGAGACTGCAGGCTGCGCGAGCCGCAGCCGTACGACTACGTCGTTGACGGGCCACTCCTGTCCGTTGCTGAGCAGAGCGATGATGTCGCGGCGGCGCGGTTCGGCGACTGCGTTAAATACGTCGGTGGTGGTCGCGGCACGTGGCATGGTTCTTATATATTCCTATATAGGAATATATGTCAAGAGAGTTTTTAGAAAAAAATGAGGGATTTTTGTGGCTAAAGGCGGACCCATTTGGCGGTCCAGTTCTATTTCAGGCGAGCTGATGCAGACGAAACGACCTGTTGCTTTCCAATAGAAGATGTGGCATGCTTCCTGTTGGAAACCAAAATGGGGAACATGGGAAAGCAAAAAGCGGATGTGCCGCAGGGCACCCTGGCCCTGATGGTGCTGAGGACCCTCGACGTGCTGGGGCCGTTGCATGGCTACGGAATCGCGCGCAGGATCGAGCAGATCAGCGGAGACCTGCTTGCGGTGAATCAGGGAACGCTGTATCCGCTGCTGTTGAAGCTGGAGCAGGAGGGGGCGATTGTGTCGGAGTGGGGCGCCTCTGAGAACAACCGCAGAGCGCGTTTTTACCGGCTGACGCGAAGCGGGCGCAGACAGTTGCTCGATGAGACGCAGGAGTGGCAGCAGACAACGGAGATCATCGGGAAGTTCTTCAGGGCGAAGGCGGAGGATTACTCATGAGATCGCTGAAGAGGCTTCGTCCGCTTGTGGGCGGCCAGCCGGTGAGGCAGGAGTTTGATGAGCGGCTGCGTGAGGAGATGGATGAGCATCTAGCTCTGATAACGGAGGAGAACGAGCGCGCAGGGATGACCAAAGAAGAGGCGCGGCGGCAGGCAATCCTGAAATTTGGCCCGATGGAGGCGATTCGCGAAGAGTATCAGACGGAAGTGGGTGGTGTCTTTGTGCAGACGCTGCTCCATGACATGCGCTATGCGCTGCGCACCCTGACTAAAGCGCTGGGATTCACCGCGGTGGTGGTGCTTACGCTTGCGCTGGGTATCGGCGCCAACGCGGCGATCTTTTCTGTGGTCAATGCGGTGCTGCTGCAACCATTGCCGTATGCCGATCCCGGGGAGATTGTCAGCGTTTCGCAAGGCAGGGCGAAAGATGGCATTCCGGACGATGGAATGTCGTATCCCACCTTTGAGGAACTGCGCGATCATAACCGGGTATTTAACGCGGTGGCCGGTTTGGCGGCCCACGCGCTGACGCTTACCGGCCACGGGGAACCGGCTGACATGAGCACCGTGGCGGTGACGCAGGATTTCTTTTCTGTTTTGGGGGTGAGGCCGCTGCTGGGGCGCACATTGCTTTCTGAAGACGGCAGAAAGGGCGCGGCTCCGGTTGTGGTGCTCAGCGAGGCCCTTTGGAGCAGCCGTTTTGGCGCGGATGCGGGAATTCTGGGGCAAACGATCACGTTGGATCAGCGGCCCTACACTGTGGTCGGCGTGATGCCGGCGAGCTTCCGCACTCCGGGCCTTAATCAGACGGTTCAGGAGTGGATACCGCTGATTCAGGACCCTCTGTTTGGCAGCTGGCTGACGCGGGAGGGACATTGGATGCCGGTGCTGGCGCGGCTGCGGCCCGGAGTGTCTGTTGAGCAGGCGCACGCTGAACTGGAGATTATCAGCAAGGACCTGGCGAGCAAAATCCCGTCGGATACCGGGTGGGTATTCGGGGTGCAGCCATTGCAGGAAGCGATTGTTGGGGACGTAAAGACGCCGTTGATTCTGCTGCTGTGCGCTGTTGGCCTGGTGCTTTTGATTGCGTGCAGTAATATTGCGAATCTGCTGTTGGCGCGGGCCACGTCCCGATCAAAGGAAATTGCAGTGCGGGTCGCGCTGGGCGCGAGCAAGAGGCGCATTGCGCGACAATTGCTAACGGAAAGCGCGATTCTGGGGCTGCTGGGCGGCACTGCGGGTGTTGCGCTGGCGTGGGCAGGCGTGTCCGCGATGTCGTTGTTTCTGCCCGCGTCGCTGCCGAATTTTCACTCGGTCCGTGTGGATGGTCCTGTTCTGATTTTTGCTTTGTTGCTGTCTCTGGCCGCGAGCCTGATCTTCGGACTGGCTCCGGTGTTTTTTGCGGCACGGTCCGATCCGCAGTCGAATCTCAGGGAAGGTACGCGCGGCGGAGAGGCCAAAGGCTCGCAGAGCACGCGCAATCTTCTTGCGATTGTGGAAGTGGCGCTGGCCATGGTTCTGCTGGCGGGGGCGGGGCTGCTGTTGCGCAGCTTTACGCGTCTGCTGAGGGTAAGTCCGGGATTTGAGACGGTGCATGTGGTGAAGGCCAACGTCTCGCTGCCGCGTTTTCAATACTCCAAGCCGGAGCAGTGGACGGCGTTTGCGAACGACCTGATGACGCGCCTGCAGGCGAGGCCAGGGATGCGGGACTCGGCAATTGTTGTTCCGACGCCGATTGTGGATGGATTCATCAATCTGTCGTTTACGATTGCCGGGAATCCGCCGCTGGCTCCGGGAGCGACGCAGACCGCGGACTATGTGACGGCCAGCCCGCGATATTTCCGGGTGATGGGAATTCAGCTGCTGAGGGGGAGGGTGTTCACGGCGGATGATTCGGCCTCGACTCCTATGGTGGCGGTGATCAGCGAGAACTTTGCGCGGCGGTATTTTTCTAATAAGGATCCGCTGGGCAGGCACATCCTGTTCGGGTTCCCGCCACACGGGAGTGTTTCAAGAGAGATTGTGGGAGTGGTGGCCGATATTCACGACGTTTCTCTTGCGAAGAATGCGGCACCGATGATGTATGTGCCTTTCGCGCAGGCTCCGATATGGGGTGGGGACGTGGTGGTGAGAAGCAGGCTGAGTACCGCGGAGGTTGCAAGCGCGATTCGTGCGGAGACGCACGGCATTGACAAGAACCTGCCGGTTACGGAGATTGAATCACTTCCGGAAGGGCTGCATGAGTCTGTCGCGAGCCAGAGATTTCGCACGCTGCTACTGGGGGTGTTCAGCGGAGTTGCGCTGTTGCTGGCAACGATTGGAGTTTATGGGGTTGTAGCCTTCTCGGTTTCACGACGCACGCGTGAGATTGGTGTGCGAATGGCGCTGGGGGCAACGCCCGCGAATATCAGGCGAGTGGTGATTGGGGAATCGGCGAGGCTGGTGCTGCTGGGGCTGACGGCAGGCGTACCGGCGGCACTGGTCCTGACGCATTTCCTGTCGACGCTGCTTTTCGGGATCAAGGCGACTGATCCCATCACGTTTTGCTGCGTGGCACTGGTACTGATCCTGGTGGCGCTGGTGGCGGCGTACCTTCCGGCGCGGCGAGCGATGCGGGTTGATCCCGTGGTGGCGCTGCGGTGCGAGTAATGTCGCAGATCGAACGCTATGGGTGTGCGGGAGGTGTAGGGATTCCTGCCGCAGCTAATTCTCCCGTAAGGCCCGCAACGGATCCATGCGGCTCGCGGCGCGGGCGGGCAGCCAGCATGCCAGCATTGCCACCAGCAGCAACACGGCGGAAGCTCCAATCAGACTGAACGGATCGGCAGGACTGAGCCCGAACAGCATTCTGGAGAAAAGGCGCCCGACCAGCAGAGACAGCAGCAACCCGGCAACAGCGCCAATGCACACCAGTTTCATTCCCTGCCGCAAAACAAGCCGCAGCACATCGGCACGCGATGCGCCCAGCGCCATTCGCACTCCAATCTCGCGCTGCCGCCCGCTCACCGAGTAGGCAAGAATTCCATACAGCCCCACGCTCGCCAACGCCAGCGCCAGCAGCCCGAAAACCCCCAGCATCGCAAGCACAACGCGGGCGTAAAACAAAACCTGGTTCACCAGCTTGGCGCCCGTCCGGACATCGGTCACCTCAACTGTGGGCGCAATCTCGCGGATCTCGTTTTGCACCGGCTCCAGCACAAGCTCAGGATTGCCCGCCGTTCGCACATATAGATTGAAGTTTGCTCCCGCGCTTTGCCGCATCGGCAGATAGATGCAGGGCTGCGGCGCCTCGCCCAAGGTCGTGTAGTCGCTATTCTCTACCACTCCCACAATCTGGCGCGTGATTGAGTCGCCGGAAAGACGGATGTGCTGCCCAATCGCGTCGCCCGACGGCCAGTACCGTCGCGCAAGATTTTCGTTCACGATAACAACCGGAAGCGTTCCCTGCTGATCCGCATCCGTAAAAGCTCTGCCCCGCAGCAGGGGAATGCCCATCGTCTTGAAGTAGCCAACGTCAATGGTATTGGTGACGGTGCTCAGCGTTTCCGACTTGCGTTTTTGCTCCTGGCCTTCAATCAGAACGCCACGCGAGGCTGTGCTCCAAAACGGCATGTTCGAGGCCCAGCTCACGGCCGCAACACCCGGGATCCTCTCAACACGGTCCTCCACCTCGCGATGAAAATCCTTGAGCCGCGCCGCATCGTAGCCCACCTGTTCCGGATTCATCAGGAAGACGGCGAGATGCTGATCATCAAAACCAGGATTGATCTCATAGGCGCGCTGCACAGCCCGCAAAAAGAGCGACGCCGCAATCAGAGACACCAGCGAGAAGGCCACTTGCCCGGCAAGCATCGTCTTCTGGAACCGCGCGCTGCGGCTGGCATAACCCGCGACGTGGCTTTCCTCTTTCAGGCTTTCAACCAGTCCGGTCTTCGACGCGCGCAGCGACGGCACGACGCCAAAGATGAGTCCGGTGGCCAGAGACAGCAGCAGTGCAAAGAGAAATACTGTGCCGTCGAGCTTTGGCTCGACAAGATTGCGCGCGACGTCGGGCGGACGGAAGGACCACAGCAGACGACAGCCCTCATAGCCGACTGCGAGTCCTGCGACTCCGCCAAAGAAACCCATCAGCATACTCTCGGTGAGCAGCTGTCGAAGCAGCCGTCCACGGCTGGCGCCGATGGCGAGACGAACTGCGATTTCCTGGCGCCGGGTCACAGCGCGAGCCATGAGCAGATTGGCAACATTCGAGCAGGCAATCAGCAATACAAGTCCTGCAATAACCAAGAGAACTATGCTTACGAATGCCACGCCGCGTTCTCCGCCGGAGCTCGAATAGAGCAGGGTCGTGATCGGCTGAACGGTGATCGTGTGCCCCACGTTCGCGTCGGGATATTGCTTCCGCAAGGTAGCGGCAAGTGGCAGAAGGCTGGCCTCTGCGCGGCTGCGGCTCACCCCGGGCTTCAGCCGGGCAACAATCTGGAAGAACGGTTTGCCGCGGTCTTGCAACACATTCTCCATTTGAGTGGGCAGCACCTGTTGCGCCATGGTTGCAGGAACCCACACGTCGGGTCCGAAGACGGCGCTCACTCCGAGGAATCCCTGCGGTGCGACTCCGACAACGGTGAATGTAGTGCCGTTCAGGTCGAGCGTTTTGCCGATCATATTCGGATCGCTGCCGAAGCGAGTCTTCCAGGCGCTGTAACTGAGAACCGCGACTGGGGCCGATCCCGGCGCGGAGTCTTCAGAAGGAAGGAAGAAGCGCCCTTTCGCAGGGCTTATGCCGAGGGCTGCAAAATAGCCCTTTGTGACCAGTTGCCCGAAAAAGCGCTCGGAGCCATTCTTCTCCGACAACGTCATCACCATGGGCGGAGAAAATCCTCCAAGTGAACTGAAGACGGTGTTTCCGGACTGGTAGTCCATCAGGTTTTGGTACGAAACCGGAAGTTGCCCGCCGGCCCCGCTCGGGCTCTTCACCGGCGTTGTATAGAGCGCGACCAGACGGGATGGGTTGCGGACCGGCAGCGGGTGCAGCAGAAGCGTATTGATGACTGTGAAGACCGTTGTGCTGGCCCCGATGCCGAGCGCAAGCGCGAGAATGGCGAAAAAGGAAAACACCGGAGACTTGGCCATGCTCCGCAGTCCGTATCTAAGGTCGCGCAGGAAGTCCGCAAACAGGTTTCCGGAGGGTTGCACCGCAGGCGGCGGTACGGTGTGCGCGGAATTGCGCACCGTTGAGGGCATCGACGAAGCCGGGAGTTGGCTTTGCTCCAGCTCTTGCAACACGGCACCCCGTGCCTCCGTCTCATCTGCGCCTCCCGCAGTCAACTCCTCATAACGGTCCTCAAGGTCCTGGTTCAGCTCTTCCACGATGGCTGCCTCGCGCGCCGGATCGATCTTCAGGTGCGCGAGCTTCTTCTCGATCTCCGGTTTCCAGTCAGGCATTCTCCATCCCCATGACACGACTCATGGCCTCCACAAACCCCTGCCAGTTCTCGCGCTGCCGCACGAGGATCTTTCGCCCTTGCGCCGTCAGGCTGTAGTAGCGCCTGCGCCGCTGGTTCGGCTTTTCCACCCACCGCCCCTGGACCAGGCCACGTTCCTCAAGCCGGTACAACAGCGGATACAGCGTAGTGACATGGAAGCGGAGCGCGCCGGCGGAGCGCGCTTCAATGAGCTTGCAGATGTCGTAGCCGTGGCGGGACTGCTGTTCGAGCAGGGAGAGGATCAGGAGTTCGGCGCCGCCCTTTTTCCACTCGCGGTCGGGATTGTTCGTGGGTTCCATATATGTGATTAACATATATAATCGAGTCCAATATATGTTGTCAAACGCGCGAAAAGGATGGAGACGCACGGCGGAAGAGACTCAAGGCGATTTTGTGTGTGAAAATGAGGGGCGAAAAGTGGGAGGTGTGAGTGAGGGGATTAGGGTGCACCACCTATGCAGCATTCTCCACGCGAACGGGCAGCTTTCATGAGGGCTTCCCTTCACTTTCGCGCCAGCGCTCCATCAGGCGGTTGCTGGGCAGCGATTGATCCAGCAGTTTGTAAGCTGTTTCAGCGCCTGCTACTGGCAACCCGCGAGGGTCGAGCAAGCCAATCTGAACGAGCACCGAAGCCTGATCCCAATAGATATGCTCGTTCACCAGCTTATCGCCTTCGAACTTGACGATGGCCACCATCGGGACCTCCACGGGCCGTCCGGTCGGCGGAATCCCCGGCAACATCCAATCGATTTGCGTGGTATGGGTGAACCGGAGGACAAACTCGTCCACGATAGCGCTCGTGCCGACAGTGCGGCTGACGGGGACCAGAAGAAAGTCGGGCGGATTGACCGGTATGAAGTGGTAAGCGTAGAAGCGCTTCAGCTGGTCGTGTCCCACTCCGCCTGTCATTGTCGGAATGTGGTTGACGTAAGGCTCCGCAACCATCGTGGCCATTGTTGCGCTCGCATCTCGCGTCTCAAACTCGTGACGGCAGTGTTCCTCCCAGAGTGCGACCAAGTCATAGTTCGGCATTTGAACCTCCTTCCTTCTCCGATTCACTTCGGTTATACCTCACGGCATGAGGGCCGGTCATGAGGTCGTTGAACAGGGCCGTCATGCAGCGCTCAGCACGACGAGGGCGTTTCCACTACGGTCTGCATTTGTTGGTTGTACTCGATTGGGTAACTTTGATCGGGAGACAATGCGCGATGGTGGCTTTCTGTCCTTCTCACGCTTCGCGCCAAAGACGGGCGCCAAGAATGGGGTATCCGGCAATGCGCAAACGGGTTGTCCCGCCACTCTGCTATCCTCTATTGCTGACATCGTTTCTCCTAAAGTGTTGTGTTCGCGCTATTGACCCTTGCTGACAGGGAGGATTCTTGTGAAGAAAGATTTTGTCATCGGCCTGGCGATTTCTGCCGTACTCTGCATCCCCGCTTTTGCTGCCCTCAAACCGGGGGACCGCGCGCCGGAGTTTTCCGCCCCGGCCTCGCTGGCAGGCAAGCAATTCCATTTCTCGCTGCGGGAAGCGCTGAAAAAGGGCCCCGTTGTTGTCTATTTCTATCCATCGGCCTTTACCGGCGGGTGTGATCTCGAGGCCCACACGTTTGCCCAGGACAAGGACCAATTCACGGCTGCGGGCGCCAGCATCATTGGCGTCTCGGAAGACAGCATCGCGCGCCTCAATCAGTTTTCCGCTGATCCCAAGTACTGCGCGGGCCGTTTCCCAGTCGCTTCCGATCCGCACGGCAAGATCGCTGCTTTGTATGGCGTAACAGCCATGCCGGGAGGGCCCGGCCTAAAAGATGTGCGCGGTGACGCCATCGACCACGGCTTTTTTGAACGCACTACGTTCGTGATCGGCAAAGACGGCAAGATCGTCGAGGAATTTTCTTCCAAGGCAGATCATTTGACGCCGCCGGAACATGTGAAGAGGGCGCTGGCGATCGTGCAGGAGCTTGAACAGGAGTAGTTGTGGGTTGGCGGCTCCGCGAATGAAATCGCGCAGGCTCACGAGGGGGACTGCTGGAGGGATGGCTCCGGCTGCGGAGTAGAGCCAGAGGTCGATTTTCGCTTTGCGCCTGCGGTGGAGTTTGGATCGGGGCAGTGAGAGCCGGGGCAGTAAAGAGCTACTTCCGCGTGAGGCGCATTTCGAAGATCACCCGTTCCTTTCCGTCCGAGGCGATCAGAGAGTGCTGGTAGATAAGGACGCGTCCGCCATCTTCGAGATGCGCGCGCGCGACGGTTTTGCGGCCGGGATGGTCCGGATCAAGAGGCGTGGACCACAGAACGATGTTCTTGCCGTCGAAGGTGCCGTCGCTTTGACGAATCGACATGGTGGTCTGGCGCGAGTCGAACCAGACGGTGGTGAAGCGATTGGTTTTTGGATCGAAGCCGGAGATTCCCGTGCCCGTGGTCGTTTTTCCGTCGGGACGGATGAAGGTGAAATCCGATTCCAGAAACTTGCCGTCCTGAACCATGTATTGCCTGCAGGTCCCTTTGGACAAGATCGGCTTTCCGGTCTTCGGAAAGAAGGTCTGGACGACGTCCCAGTTGCCGGCGAATTTTGCGAGAAGCTTCTGTCCGGACCCGGGCGCGCTGGGCGGCTCGTACTGCTTATGGGTTTGCTGCGCAACTGCCAGGACGGGTAGGAGTAGTGCGACGGTCAGCCATTTCCTCATGGCAGATCATGATATGCGAAGAGCGGGGGACGTTGCAGGATTGATTCGCTGAGCCAGGCTCGGCCCTGGCCCAATAAGTGCATTGGCGTGTTGGCAGGAGTTGACAGTCCGCGCTCATGTTCAGCGCGCAGTGCTCTGTGTTCGCCGCTGCTCACTTGCCTTTCTGGTTTCGTTCATGTCCCACGCTGGCCGAATCTCCCAAGTGCTGCCGTATTTCAGGGATGGATGCTGCGCCATGAGCTGCACAGCATGATTCATGTCCCGCGCCTCGAGGATTCCGATGCCGCCGAGTTGTTCCTTGGTTTCCGCATAGGGGCCGTCCGTCGGCACCACTTTGCCGTTCTTCCAGTGCAGGGTCAAGGCAGTCTCCGGCCCCTGAAGCGCTTCTCCACTGGCCGAGTGCCCGCTGGCGCGAAGATGGTCGTCGTATTCAAAGCATTCATCGAACATCGCGTTTCGCTCGCTCTCGGGCAGGGCGTCGAATTTGTCTTTGTCGTAGTAGCCCAAACAGATGTATTTCATGGTTCTTCTCCTCTCAGTTCTTCTGTGGGTAAGTGCCGGCAGATTTGTCTGTCACTGTTTCAAGTAACGAAGCGCAACGCATCCTGATGGAAAAACCTTCGACTCAACAAGTTTCAATTGCAATTTCTGGGGCAGGTTGACAGCGTCGAACAGCCGTCTGCCTTCTCCTGCAATGATTGGCCCAACCATAAAACGAAATTCATCCACCAGACCCAGCTCGATAAGTTGTGAAGGAATATCTACACCGCCGGCCAAGATATCTTTGCCTGGTTGCTGTTTCAATCTAAGTATCTCGTCGCGAAGGTTGCCACGAACAATTCGGGTATTTCTATCTTCAGCGCTGTCTAATGATCGTGAAAAAACCACTATGTGGGTGGACTCAAATGCCAGGGCAAATTCTTTGTCTGCTTTCGTCGCCGACGGGTCCTTTGCGACGTCAGGCCAATAGGGAACCATCAATTGATAGGTTTTGCGCCCAAAGACCTGAAGGTCAACCTCTCGCATGAGATGAGTAAAATGTTCAAGTATTACTTCATCGACATATTGTTTGGTGTGGTCGCAGCAGCCATCCAGGGTAATGTTGATTGTGTAGATTACGTTTCTCATTGGATTATCCTGACCTCCTTTTATGTACCAGTGCTTATGAGCGTTTGAGGCCGTGCGCGCTGGATGGTTCATTTCGGCTTAGTGAGCTTCCGTTCCGTCTGACCAGAGTCGCACAGGAATTACGAACTGCGTCAGATGCTCCACAGGGTCGGCCACAGCAATGACGGGAGAACCTGGCAAGTTTGCTCCCCAAATTGCGGGGTTGGTGTCTGAATAGAAAAACATGAGGTGGGGAGGCCAGTGGGGGTTGCTGTCCCCGCCGTATCCTTCCTTCCCCATCATGTAGCACATGGCCCCAGGCTCCATGGCGGGGAGTTCTTTCCTGGCGAGGGCAGCCGAAATGGCCTCGTTCATCTGCGCCGGCGTGCGTCCCGCAAGTCCCCACTCGGTCTCTTTGTTGATGCGCAGAAGGTAGGAATGCGCGGCTGGCGCATTCACACACATGGGCACCCGCACTTTCGGATTCCAAAAGTCGGCATCCGCAGCGGATGTCCACGAGCGTCCCACAATACACACGAAACCGTTGGTGCCTTTGACCGCGGTTTCGAAACCATGCCGCGTAAGAACCTGCACCTCTGCATCGCGTGCAATGGACTGCGGTGCTGCGCTGCGCGCAAGGGCGATTTCCGCGGCTCGGTCGGCCATGAGGTACTGGTCGACCGGGGCCATCTTCATGTATGTCGTCGCGGCATCCTGTGCCATCGCCTGGTAGGCCGTACCGAGCACAACAAGCAGCGCGAAGCTTTTGATTGCGATTGCGCCAATCTTCTCTATTTGCATTGCCTTTCTCCTGAGTATGGGCCTTTTTCTGTCAGCCGTTGAACGAACGGATGAAGGCAACTGAGCAGCAGTGGCGACAGAACGCCGCGCACTGAAGAACGCCACTGCCCAGCGCCAGCACGCCGCGGCCAGACTGTTTACTTGCTTCCGCCCGGTCCTTGTTCCGGAGCCGGGCGGGAAAGCATCTCGCGCACCTCGACCGACGCACGGCACGCGCCGGCCGCCTTGCGCGCCCACGCGAGGGCCTTATCCAGATTGGCGGCTTCCAATATCCAGAAACCGCCGATGTGCTCCTTGGTCTCGGTATACGGCCCATCGGTGGCGAGCACCTTGCCGTCGGGCTGCCTCCGCAACGACCTCGCACTGTTGGTCGGGGAAAGGCCGCAGGCGAACTTCCTCGCGCCAGCAGCGATCATTTCGCGGTTGAGCGCGTGGATCTCTTCAATCATCGTTTCGCCTTCGACAGACGGGTCGTAGTCGTCGGGGCGGTAGATAGCAACCAGATACTGTGGCATGACTTTTTCTCCTTGGTTCCTGTAACTCGCAAAACCGTAGCGCATTGTTCTGCTGCCAGGTAGTCGTTGGCGACGGCGAAAATCGACAGATACTCTTCTTGATTTCCTCTCAATTTTCGATCGCGTTTAATGCTGTCCTGCAGGTGTTCCGTCGGACCAATTTGGGACCGCGACCAAGAACACAAGAATCGGTGGCAGCCCTTTCATTTGTGGCTGTTCCTTCGGCGAGAAGTACCAATACGGGCTGGACATAATCGGCGAACCCGCTGCGCCAGAGCCCCAATCTTCAGCATTCTTGACGGAGGTATAAAACATCACATGCGGCAGGTTGTGTTCCCCTTCGTCGGTCAGATACGACGACTTCGACATCATGTAGTCCATCGCTCCGCTCTCAAGGCTCGGCAGTTGTTTCTTCTCGAACGCCGTTTTGACTGCCGACACGATTTCCGCCTTCGAACGACCGGCCATCACCATCCTGGCGCGCAGATAAACGATCGGCAATATCGAATGCGCAGCCTGCGGGTTCAGACAATCCGCGGCCCTCACCTTCGGGTTCCAGAATTCTGGCCAGTCGAATGCTGCTCCCCACGCCCGTCCTACAAAGCAGACGAAGCCATTTTTGCCTTTGACCGCCGTTTCGTAGCCCTGCCGCCCCAGAACCAGGATCGTCGCATCGCGGGAGATGGACTCCGGGGCTGCGCTACGCGCCAGAGCGATCTCGGCAGTCCGGTCCATGAGATACTGCCCGGCCGGGACCATGTTCGGATAAGGTGTGGTGGGACCCTGCGCCGTCGCCTGGCAGGCCGTACCGAGCGCAACCAGCGTTGCGAAGCTTTTGATTGCGATTGTGCCAATCTTCCTTTTTCGCATTGTTTTCCTCCTGAGCATGGGCCCTCTTCTGTCAGCCATTGAACGAACGGAAGACGGCAAGCGAGCAGCGACGGCGACAGAACACCGTGCACTGAAGAACGCCGGCCCCCAGCACCAGTGCGCAGTGGTCGGGCTGCTTACTTGCTTTCGCCG
>Ga0335075_10007260_pt1 | contig 17046 bp, 14 predicted proteins | sample Lox_Sample_24_FD_206723 | JGI IMG/M metagenome (GOLD analysis project Ga0335075, IMG submission 206723) | Soil microbial communities from Loxahatchee National Wildlife Refuge, Florida, United States - Lox_Sample_2.4 | ecosystem: Environmental > Terrestrial > Soil > Wetlands | place: USA...
TCGTCACCATGAAGCAGCTCCTGGAGAGCGGCGTTCACTTCGGCCACCAGACGAGGCGCTGGAACCCGAAGATGAAGCGCTACATCCTGACCGAGCGCAACGGCATCTACATCATCGACTTGCAGCAGTCGCTTGACTACATCGACCGCGCATACGAGTTCATCAGGGAGACCGTCGCGCACGGCGGCACGATCCTGTACGTCGGCACCAAGAAGCAGGCCCAGGAGGCGATCGCCGAGCAGGCGCGCCGGGTGGGCATGCCGTTCGTGAACCAGCGCTGGCTTGGCGGCATGCTGACGAACTTCTCCACCGTGTTCAAGCGGCTGCAGCGGCTGAAGGAGCTCGAGGAGATCGACTTCGGCGACGTGGCCGGATCGGGCATGACCAAGAAGGAGCTGCTGCAGCTCAAGCGCGAGCGGGACAAGCTGGAGCGGACGCTGGGCGGCATCAGGGACATGGCGCGGGTGCCGAGTGCGATCTGGGTGGTGGACACCAAGAAGGAGCACATCGCGGTCAGCGAGGCGCGCAAGCTGAACATCCCTGTCGTGGGCATCCTCGACACCAACTGCGACCCGGACGAGGTCACCTACCCGATTCCAGGGAACGACGACGCCATCCGCAGTGTTGCACTACTTACCAGGGTGGTTGCGGACGCGGTGGCGGACGGCCTGATCGCACGGGCCGGTGCCGCGGAAGGCGACGAGAAGCCGGCCGACGACCAGTTCACCAGCGAGGAGCCGCTGCCCGAGTGGGAGCGGGACCTGCTCCAGGGCAACACGGCTGCGGCCGCTGACGGCGCTACGGCGACGGCCACGGCAGCACCGGCCGAAGCCGAGGCCCAGCCCGAAGCCGAGGCGCAGCCCGAAGCCGAGGCCCAGCCCGAAGCCGAGGCCCAGCCCGAAGCCGAGGCCCAGCCCGAAGCCGAGGCCGTGCCCGAGGCGGAAGCCGCGACGACGCCGGCCGAAGCCGTGGCAACGGCAGAGACCGAGAACGCCGAGGCCGACGAGGCCCATGACGAGGCGGAGGACGCCTCCGAAGAGGCGGCGCTCGAGGGCGACGTGGTGAGCGAGAACTCGACGACCGCTGAGGAAGTGGCCAAGGCGCAGGCCGAGGTCTCCGAGTAACCGCCGTTCAGCCCCCGCGGAGCAGCCGGCAGCCGCTGCCAACGCCAACGCCAACGCCAACGGCAACTGCCAGCTAGCGACCGCCACCCGATGACGAGACAGAGACTGACGAACGAGGGATCAGGACATGGCGAATTTCTCCGCCGCTGACGTGAAGCGGCTGCGGGAGCAGACCGGCGCCGGAATTATGGACTGCAGGAACGCCCTCCAGGAGGCCGACGGCGACCTGAACGCCGCCGTTGAGATCCTCCGGCTCAAGGGCGTCAAGGACGCGGGCAAGCGCGCGGCCCGCACCGCGGGCAACGGCCTGGTGACGGCCGAGCTCGACGGCAACAGCGCGGGCGTGCTCGTCGAGCTGAACTGCGAGACCGACTTCGTAGCGAAGAACGAGCAGTTCCAGGCGCTGGCGGCCCAGATCGCGAAGGCGGCCCTGGACAGCAAGGTCGCCGACCGGCTGGCGCTGCTCACCACGACCACGGAAAGCGGCAAGACCGTCGAGCAGCTCATCGAGGACGCCAGCTCCTCGATCAAGGAAAAGATCGAGCTGGGCCGCTACGCCCGCTTCGAGGGCGGCTACGTGAGCAGCTACCTGCACCGCTCCGACCGCGACCTGCCGCCGACGCTCGGCGTGCTCGTCCAGCTGGACAAGCCGAGCGAGAACGTGGCCAGGGACCTGGCGCAGCAGATCGCGGCGATGCGCCCGCAGTACGTGTCGCGGGACGAGGTGCCGGCCGAGGTGACCGGGAAGGAGCGCCGGATCGCGGAGCAGATCACCCGCGACGAGGGCAAGCCGGAGCAGGCGATCCCGAAGATCGTCGAGGGTCGGCTGGGCGCCTTCTACAAGGACGTGGTCCTCACCGAGCAGGCGTTCGTGAAGGAGCCGAAGCAGTCCGTGGCCCAGGTGCTCAAGGGCGACGGCGTAACTGTGCAGGCCTTCGCCAGGTTCCAGGTCGGTCAGGCCTGAGAACCGGCACAAGGCCAGGCGGCGGCCCCACCCCAGGCGAACCACCGCATGCCTGACAACTGGGCGCCGGAAGGCGGACGAGATCGCGGTACCTGCCAGACAGGCTGGAGCCGCGTGGTCGTCAAGCTTTCCGGCGCCTTGTTCGCTGGTAACGAGTCGCTGGGCATCTCACCCGACGTGGTGGCGCACCTGGCCGAGGAGATCGCCGAGGCCCGCGCGCAGGGCGTGGAGATCGCCGTGGTGGTCGGCGGCGGCAACATGTTCCGCGGCGCCGCGCTGGCGCAGCGCGGCATCGACCGCGCGCGAGCCGACTACATGGGCATGCTCAGCACGGTGATCAACGCGCTGGCCCTGCAGGACGCGCTGGAGCAGCGCGGCATCGACACGCGGGTGCAGACCGCCATCACGATGGGCCAGGTCGCCGAGCCGTACATCCCGAGACGGGCGATCAGGCACCTGGAGAAGGGCCGGGTCGTGATCTTCGGCGCGGGGCTCGGCGCGCCGTTCTTCTCCACGGACACCGCGGCCGCGCAGCGGGCGCTGGAGATCAAGGCGCAGGCCCTGCTCAAGGGCACGAAAGTGGACGGGGTCTACGACGCCGACCCGCGGACGAATCCCGGCGCGACCAGGTTCTCGCGACTGGACTATGGTGAGTACCTCAGCCGCGGGCTGAAAGTAATGGACGCGACAGCGGTGAGCCTCGGCCGGGACAACAAACTCCCCATCGTCGTCTTCGAGCTGATGGAGCCGGGTAATGTGGTGAGGGCCGTCCGGGGTGAGCCGATCGGCACCCTCTTGTGCGCACAGGAGTCGTAACAATGATCGATGACACCCTCCTCGAAGCCGAGGAGAAGATGGACAAGGCCGTCTCGGTCGCGAAGGAAGATTTCGGTAACATCCGTACCGGCCGGGTCCATCCGGGTATTTTCGCCAAGATAACCGTCGAATACTACGGTGCTCAAACCCCGCTCAACCAGCTCGCGTCTTTCCACGTGCCGGAGCCGCGGATGGTCGTGATCCAGCCGTTCGACAAGAACTCCCTCGGCGCTATCGAAAAGGCGATCAGGAACAGCGACCTCGGTGTCAACCCGTCCAATGACGGGGTGATTGTCCGGGTGATCTTCCCCGAGCTGACCGAGGAACGCCGCCGCGAGTACATCAAGACCGCCAGGTCCAAGGCAGAAGACAGCCGCGTCTCCATCCGCAACGTCCGGCGGCACGCCAAGGACGCGCTGGACAAGATGGTGAAGAACAGCGAGGCCGGCGAGGACGAGGTGCGCCGCGCGGAGCGGGACCTGCAGGAGCTCACCGACCAGTACGTCGCGCAGATCGACGAGCTGCTCAAGCACAAGGAAACCGAGCTGCTCGAGGTGTGAGCGCCGCAAGCACCGCGCCCGAGGAGGGCGCGACGCCGGCTGAACCTCCTCCGCCTAAAGGGGGCATCAGGACCGGCCGCAACCTTCTCGCCGCGATCTGGGTCGGGCTGCTCCTCGGCGGCGCGGCCCTGGTCACCCTGCTGACTGTCAAGGCGACGTTCCTCATCTTCATGGGCGCCGCCCTGCTGCTGGCGCTGCGCGAGCTGGACTCCGCGCTGCAGAAGTCCCGCGACGTCAACATGCCGGTGATCCCGGTCGCGCTCGGCGGCGCCGCGATGGTGACCTGCGCTTACTGGGCCGCCGGCGGCGCCGTGATGGCCGCGTTCGCGCTGACCCTGGTCGGGATCTTGATATGGCGCCTGTTCGGCGGGACGAAAGGTTACGTCGGTGACGTGACCGCCGCTGTTTTCGCCGCGGCCTACCTGGGCCTGCTTGGCGCCACGGTGGCCGCGATGCTCTCGCCGCACAACGGCGGCCGCAGGGTGCTCGCCTTCATCATCATCACCATCTGCACCGACATTGGCGGCTACTTCGCCGGCATCACGCTCGGCCGGAACGGGCACAAGATGGCCCCCGCCATCAGCCCGAAGAAGACGTGGGAGGGCCTCGCGGGATCCGCCGCCGCCAGCATCGGGGCCGGCGCGATCGTGATGCCGGTCTCGCTGTACGGCTACTGGTGGCAGGGCGCGGTGCTCGGCACCGCCGTGGTCGCCGCCGCGGTGTTCGGCGACCTCGCCGAGTCCATGATCAAGCGCGACCTGGACATCAAGGACATGGGGACGCTGCTCCCTGGCCACGGCGGAGTCCTGGACCGTATCGATTCGCTGCTGGTTAGCGCTCCGGTCGCATGGCTGTTGCTGGCGGTATTCCTGCGCTGAGGTTAGCGTGCTGCTTTCCGTATCGCCCTGGTGACTATTTTCGACTATTCAGAACGGTCCAGGCATTCTCACCTGCCAATGTTTACTCGCCGTTTTTTGCGGGACTTGTCGTGCAGGAACTCCCCGCGGAATACCTGAATGGAGTCGAGGGACATGTCAGGAAGATGGCTTGGCCGCCTCGTCATATTCGTCTATCTCGTGATCGGCGGTTTCATCGCCTGGGACCACGGTTACCTCAGCCTCGCCTGGCTGCGCGTGCTGGCCAGCGCGATCCTCGCGATCCTGCTGTGGTGGCTGGTCCTGCTAGGGGTGAACCTGCACATACACGGGTAGCGCCGCCGCATTACCGGAGCGCCGAGGCTGGGGGATTCACGATCCAGCCTCGGCGTTCCGCCGCCAGCCGGGTGACCAGGCTCGCGGAGCCACGTTCCTTGGCAAGGAGCCGGGATCGTTCCGAAATGGGAATTATCCAAAGCCACCGCACCGGGTCACCATCGACCGACAAGCCGGACAGGTCGGGCGGCGGCGGCCCGGGAAGCCCGGACGGGTCGTCGAGCAGCAGCACGGCCTCATGGCCACCGCCGAGCGGGAAGGTCGACGGCTTGTCGTACCAGCGGACGCTGTGACCGGGACCGAACCAGCTCACCGCCCGCCACGGGTATCCGGCTAGCCACAAGAACACCAGCGCGGCCACCCCTGGCGGCAGCGTGGTCGCGACGGCGAGCTCGATCCTGGAGTACTCGCTTGGGTCGTCGAGCACCTGCTCGACGACCGGCATCCGCTGCGCGCTCATCCCGACGGTCGACAGCACGGTGTACGGCCGCCCGGGACCCGGCGGCCGCTCGGAGATCCCGATCGACGGGCGCCTGCCAGGCGCGCCGTTCCAGTAGTGCGCGCCGGGGCCGAGCCGCGCGGTCAGGTGGCCGAGCGTCGTCTGCTGGAACTGGCCCCAGCCGGCCGCCGAGTTGCGCCACTCCCAGAATTCCCGCGCGCGCTCCACCCGCGGCGCGAGGCCCTCGATGGCGTCGTCAAGCGACCAGCCGAACGGCGTCTGGCCGATCACGTCCCTGCTGTAGCCGGGCATGCCGCGGCTCATGTCCGACCAGCCGGGGATGACCGCGAGCAGCGTGCCGCGCTCGAGCAGCGCCACGCCGTCGCCCTCCTCGAACCACAGCGCCTGCAGCGTCGCCGGGTCCAGCGGCGGCCTGCCGCGCGGATGCCGGGTGTGCGAGACGGGCATAACCGGCGCCTGCCCGGCGTTGAGCCTGCTTGGGTCGCTGGTACGCGGCGCGCGCACGTGATTGGCTATCCAGGTGGCAGCGATCACTGTCGTCTCGTCGTGCAGGTACGCAGCCGTGGTGACGCCGTCAAACTCGACCGTCAGCCGCCGGCTTCCGTAAGGGCTCACGCTGTCCAGCAGTGTGGCCACTTGCGGGAACGGGTCGGGGCCTGACCGCATAATTGCCATATCCCCAATATCGCCTAGTTTGCCCTCCGTGATCAACCCTTCACGCTGAGGTAATATAGGTAGGTCAATTCCCATTTTTACGCGAACGGAGCCGCTGTGTCTCGTCCACCTCGCCACCTCGCCGATCTAGAGCTGGCGGAGCGACGGCGCGCGGTCGCCGAGCTGGGAGAACGCGAGTTCCGCGCGGACCAGCTGTCCAGGCATTACTTCGGCAGGCACACCGATTCGCCCGAGGACATGACCGACCTGCCCGCCGCGACGCGCACGGCCCTCGCCGGCGAACTGCTGCCGCGGCTGCTGACCCCCGAGCGGGAACTGTCCTGCGACGACGGCGCGACGCGCAAGACGCTGTGGCGGCTGCATGACGGCGCGCTCGTCGAGTCGGTGCTGATGAAGTACCCCGACCGGGTGACCATGTGCGTGTCGTCGCAGGCCGGATGCGGGATGGGCTGCCCGTTCTGCGCGACGGGGCAGGCCGGGCTGACCAGGAACCTGTCCACCGCGGAGATCGTCGCCCAGGTGGTGGCGGGCGAGCGGCACGCGCGCGTCTCCAACATCGTGTTCATGGGCATGGGGGAGCCGCTGGCGAACTACAAGAACGTGATCGGCGCGGTCCGCCGGCTCACCGACCCGGTGCCAGCCGGGCTCGGCATCTCGCAGCGCTCGGTGACCGTGTCCACCGTCGGCCTGGTCCCGGCGATCAACCGGCTGGCCGCGGAAAAGCTGTCGGTCACGCTCGCGGTCTCGCTGCACGCGCCCGACGACGAGGCCCGCGACGAACTCGTCCCGGTGAACCGCCGCTGGCAGGTCGCCGAGGTGCTCGACGCGGCGTGGGACTACGCCGCCGTCACCGGGCGGCGCGTCTCGATCGAGTACGCGCTGATCAGGGACGTGAACGACCAGCCGTGGCGCGCCGACCTGCTCGGCTCGCTGCTGGCCGGCCACCTGGCGCACGTGAACCTGATCCCGCTCAACCCGACGCCGGGCTCGAAGTGGACCGCGTCCCGCCCCGGCGTGCAGGAGGAGTTCGTCCGCCGCGTTGCCGCGCACGGTGTCGCGGTGACCGTCCGCGACACCCGCGGCCGGGAGATCGACGGCGCCTGCGGCCAGCTGGCCGCCAGCACCGCCCCCGGGCGTGCGGTGGGCCCTGCGCGGCGCGCGGTGGCCCCGGCCGGGGTTCCCGCTCCCGCCGGGGCGCCTCGCCTGCCCCTCGCCTAGTCCGCGCTCGCGGCGCGCTGCACGAAGATGTCGCCGTGCCGCGAGCGAGCGTGCACGGTGAGCTCGCCGCCAGAGCGTTCCTGCGATGGCAGGGAGTTGTGCACCGTTCCCTTCGTACTGCGGGCGTCCACTTGGGCGGCGGTGCCCTCGCTGACGCCGACCTCGATGTCACCGGAGCTGTTCGCCAGCTCCGCCCGGCCGCGGGTCAGCCGCCCGATCCTGACGGCGCCGTCGCCCGTCTTGGCGGTCACGCTGCCGTCGGCGCGGTCGATGTCGAACCCGCCACTGCCGTTGCTGAGATCGAGGTCGGCCGCGGCGTAGCCGATCCAGATCCGCCCGGACGAGCCGGCGAACTCGACGGCGCCCCCGGCCTCGTTGATCCGCACGACGGCCGAACCGCCCTCGACGGCGGCCCGCCCGGCGATGTGCCCGACCGTGACCTCACCGGCCGCCACATCCGCCCGGAGCGCGCTGATGCGGTCGAGCTGGACCTGGCCCGACGCCATGTGCAGCTCGCACTCGCCGAGCGCGCCGCTGGCGTCGACGCTCGAATGCGCCAGCTGCGCGACCAGGCTGGAACCGGCGGGCAGGTCGATCGTGATGGCCACGGAGCCGTCCTTGTCACCGGCGACGGTCGTCTTGACGGTCAGCTGACCGGCGGAGAAGTCGACCGTGGTCCTGTCGGCCACCTTCACGTCCCGCTGGCTCGCGCTGTCGACGGGCTCGACCAGCACCACGGTGTCGGTCCGGTCGCTCGCGGCGACCCGTACCCGGGCCCCGGCGACTTCCACGGCGGCGGTGATGGGCCCCGGTGTGGCGAATGTAGGCATGACAACTCTCCTCGTGTCGTGTACTTGGTCTGCCGAATTGCTCATGCGCCCACGATCGCCACCCACCCTGACGCCGCCCTGTCACGCCCCTGACGCCCCCTGACACGGCGCCACCCCCGCTGCCGGCCATCCTGCCGATTGCGCAATTGGCAGGCTCTATCGGGGCCGATTGCGCAATCGGCAGGTCCGCGTTCACGCGACCTGACCGCGTAGGGGCAACGGCCGTGACTACCGGGACCTGTGGGGTTATCGAGGTCATACCCCCCGTTGACGTTCTGGCCCGGTGGGCCGCAGGGCCAATACGCCCGGGCGCCTCCGAGGCTCAAGGCCTGCCGGTGGTGATGAATGTGACAGCGAGCCGCCTATAACCGGCTGAATGCCACATTCATCCGAGATCCCAGAGCCGGTTGACGGGCACGAGAGAATGCCCTGGTGATGTCGAAGGTGCGCACGGGGCGGATTCGGGGCGCGCGGCGCGCGCTGCTGTGGCGGGCGGTGCACTGGGGATGGCGGGAGTTCCAGCGGGCCGGGGTCGTGACCGCCGCAACGCCCGCCGGGCGGGCGTTCCGGCGGTTCGGGGACGGCTCGGTCATGGCGTTTCCGACCGGGTCGGTGTTCGGCGAGCACTGGATCACGGTCGGCGATGGCACGCTCATCGGCGCGCTGGTCACGATGTCAGCGGGTCTCGTCCCCGGCCAGGATCTCGGCCCCGGCCCGGTGCTGCGCATCGGTGACCGGTGCGTGATCGGCCGGGGCAGCCACATCGTGGCGCACCAGAGCGTCGACATCGGTGACGACGTGTGGACCGGGCCCTACGTCTACATCACCGACCAGAACCACGGTTACTCCGACCCCGGCGTTCCCATCGGCCGCCAGCTGCCGGTGAACCGCGCGGTGTCGATCGGCGCGGGGTCGTGGCTGGGCGCCGGGGCGATCGTGCTGCCGGGCGCGCGGATCGGGCGCAACGTGGTGATCGCGGCCGGCTCCGTGGTCCGCGGCGAGATACCCGACCACACCGTGGTGGCGGGCGTGCCCGCCAAGGTCGTGCGCGAGCACACCGGAGACGGCTGGCAGCCGCCGGGGCACGCGCCGTTCCCCGTTGGCTAGGTGTCGTCGGCGCCGAGCGCGTCCAGCGTGTCGCGGAGCCGGCCGACGCTCCTGTCCAGCTGCGCCAGGCCGTCGGCCAGCGCGGCGTCGGTCTTCACCGTCGGCACGCTGGCCAGCCCCGCCGCGCTGGCCTCGATCGCCGACAGCCGCCTGGACAGCTCGGCGAGCAGGCCGCCGGCCGCGCCTTCTTCCGCCTGCCGGCGCAGCAGCTCTGACTGCTCCCGCAGCTGGCGGTTCTTCATGTACAGGTCCACGAAGACCGCCACCTTGGCCCGCAGCACCCACGGGTCGAACGGCTTGGCGATGTAGTCGACCGCCCCGGCGGCGTAGCCGCGGAACGCGTGGTCCGGCTCCGCGCCGGCCGCCGTGAGGAAGATGATCGGCACGTCGTGCGTGCGGGCGCGGCGCTTGATGTGCGCGGCGGTTTCGAAGCCGTCCATGCCCGGCATCACGACGTCGAGCAGGATCACGGCGAATTCGTCGGACAGCAGCGCCTTCAGCGCCGCCTCGCCAGAGCGGACCGGGACCAGTTCCTGGTTCAGCGAGGAGAGGATGGCTTCGAGCGCGATGAGGTTCTCGGCGCGGTCGTCGACGAGGAGGATCCTTGCCTTTTGCGGCACGTCAGCCGCTCCCCTCCGTGCTGGAGTGAGTTGGGGGCGGGCCCGGTGGGCGCGGCCGCCGTTCCAGCCAGCCGCGCATCAGGCCGATGAGATGAGATATATCCACTGGCTTGGTGACGTATTCGGAGGCGCCGGACGCGATCGACTTCGCCCGGTCGCCTTTCATGGCCTTCGCGGTCACCGTGATGATCGGCAGGTCGGCGAACTCGGGGCGACGCCGGATCGCCGCGGTGGTCGCGTACCCGTCCAGTTCCGGCATCATGACGTCCATCAGTACCAGGGCGATGTCGTCCTCGCGATCCAGGATTTCCATTCCCTGCCTGCCGTTCTCCGCGTACCGGATCTGCGCCCCGTACCGCTCGAAAACGCTGGTCAGCGCGAAGACGTTTCGCACGTCGTCGTCGACGATCAGTATCTTCGCTCCGCTCAGCGGATCGTGTTCCCCACAGCTCCAGTCGTCTAGGCGGGCTTCGGCGGCGAGCGTGTCCGCCACACCGTCGGAGCCCGCGCCCGCGCCGCCCGCCGGGCCGGCGGAAGCCAGGACGGCCGTGGAGTCGGCCGGGATCGTTCCGGAAAGAACTGTTCTTCGTTCTTCTTCCCAGGCGCCGCCGGACGGGGCCATCCGGGCGGAGGCACCGGCCGCCGGACGGCCCGGCAGGTAGAACGTGAACGTGGAGCCGTGCCCGACCCGGCTGGTGGCGCGGATCTCGCCGCCGAGCAGCCTGGCGATGTCCCTGGAGATCGACAGGCCGAGGCCGGTGCCGCCGTAGCCGCGCGAGGTGGTGCCGTCGGCCTGCTGGAACGCGCCGAAGATCAGGTCGAGCTTGTGCTCGGCGATGCCGATGCCTGTGTCGGTGACGGCGAACGCGAGCACCGACTGCTCGCCGCGCAGCGGCCCGGCGAACCTGATCGCCGGGTCGGCCTTGGCGACCCGCATCGTCACGCCGCCGGACGCGGTGAACTTCACCGCGTTGGACAGCAGGTTGCGCAGGATCTGGTGCAGCCGCTGCTCGTCGGAGTAGATCAAGGTGGGCACGTCCTGGCCCACTTCGATCTCGAACGTCAGGCCCTTCTGCGCGGCCGTCGGGCGGAACGTCGCGTCCACGTAGTCCAGCAGCGTGTCCAGCGCGATCGCCGCCGGGTGCACCTCCATCTTGCCCGCCTCGACCTTGGACAGGTCGAGGATGTCGTTGATGAGCTGCAGCAGGTCAGAGCCTGCCTCGTGGATGGTCCTGGCGAACTCGATCTGCTTGCCGGTCAGGTTCCCGTCCAGGTTCTCCGACAGCAGCTTGGCGAGCACCAGCAGCGAGTTCAGCGGGGTGCGCAGCTCGTGCGACATGTTGGCGAGGAACTCCGACTTGTACTGCGAGGAGATCGCCAGCTGCTGCGCGCGCTCTTCCAGGGTGCGGCGGGCCTGGTCGATCTGGAAGTTCTGCACCTCGATCGCGCGGTTCTGCTTGGCGAGCAGGGCGGCCTTGTCCTCGAGTTCCGCGTTGGACCGCCGCAGCTCCGCCTGCTGGCGCTGCAGCTCGTCGGAGCGCTCCTGGAGCTGGGTGGCGAGCCGCTGCGACTCGGTCAGCAGCACCTCGGTGCGGGAGTTGGCCAGGATCGCGTTGATCGTGACGCCGATCGTCGGCACGAACCGGTCAAAGAACGTCAGGTGCATGTCGCTGAACCGGTGCAGCGAGGCGAGCTCGAGCACCCCGAGCACCTGGTTCTCGAAGAGGATCGGCAGCACCACGAGGTGCGTCGGCGCCGACTGGCCGAGCCCTGAACCGACCGTGACGTAGCCCGGCGGCGCGTCCTCGACCAGGATCCGCACCCGGTCCAGGGCGGCCTGCCCGGCCAGCCCCTCGCCGGTGATGAACCTGGTGATGCCGCTGCGGTGGAAGCCGTAGGCGGCGATCCGCTCGAACTCCCCGTCGTGGCCGCCGTCCCCGTCCGGCGCCGCCGCCAGGTAGAACGCGCCGTACTGGGCGGAGACCAGCGGCGTCAGCTCGCTCATGATCAGCCGCGCCACCTCGAGCGGGTCGCGGTGCCCCTGCATCAGCGACGACAGCCTGGCGAGGTTGGTGTTCAGCCAGTCCTGCTCGCGGTTCGTCCTGGTCGTCTCCCGCAGGTTGGCGACCATCAGGTTGATGTTGTCCTTGAGCTCGGCGACCTCGCCGCTGGCCTCGACGGTGATCGACTGGGTCAGGTCGCCTTCCGCGACCGCGCTGGCGACGCCGGCGATCGCGCGGACCTGGGTGGTGAGGTTGCTCGCCAGCCCGTTGACGGATTCCGTCAGCCGCTTCCACGTGCCCGACACGCCCTCGACCTCGGCCTGGCCGCCGAGGCGGCCCTCGGTGCCGACCTCGCGGGCCACGCGGGTCACTTCGTCGGCGAACGCGGACAGCTGGTCGACCATCGTGTTGATCGTGGTCTTCAGTTCCAGGATCTCGCCCAGCGCGGCCACCTCGATCTTCTTGGACAGATCGCCCTGGGCGACCGCGGTGGTGACCTGGGCTATGTTCCGGACCTGGCTGGTGAGGTTGCCGGCCATCGAGTTGACGTTGCCGGTGAGGTCCTTCCAGATCCCTGACACGCCCCCGACGTCGGCCTGGCCGCCGAGGCGGCCCTCGGTGCCGACCTCGCGGGCGACACGGGTCACCTCGCCGGCGAAGGCGGACAGCTGGTCGACCATCGTGTTCAGCGTGGTCTTGAGCTCGAGAACCTCGCCCTGGGCGTCGACGGTGATCTTCTGGGACAGGTCGCCCTGGGCGACCGCCGTGGCGACCTGCGCGATGTTCCGGACCTGGCTGGTGAGGTTGCCGGCCATGAAGTTCACCGAGTCGGTCAGGTCCTCCCACACCCCTGAGACGCCCCTGACGTGCGCCTGGCCGCCGAGGCGGCCCTCGGTGCCGACCTCGCGGGCGACCCGGGTCACCTCGTCGGCGAACGCGGACAGCTGGTCGACCATCGTGTTCACGGTCTGCTTGAGCTGCAGCATCTCGCCCTGGACCTCGACGGTCACCTTCCTGGTGAGGTCGCCGCGGGCGACGGCGGTGGTGACCATGGCGATGTCCCTGACCTGTTCGGCACGCCTGTCGACCTCGTCGTTCAGCGCGGACAGCTCGCTGCCCACGGCGTCCACGAGCGGCCAGATCTGGCCGAGGACCGAGCCGCTGCCGTACTTGAGATCGGCGTCCGCGGCGTGCCCGGGCGCCCCGGCGGCGGCGGCCGTGGCGGTGCGCGGCTGCTGGCTGAAATCGCCCTTGCTCAACGCCAGCAGCGCCGCGCGCAGCGGCTCGAGGTCCTGGTCGGAGTAGCGTGCCTCACCGGTCAGCGACGTCTGAGTCTCAATCATGTCGTCTCCGGTATTCATCCTTCGGCGGCGTCGTCGTCAGGGAAGCATTTGCATTCCAAGTCTGTCACGATTAACTAGAGACGCGGTCACCGATGGCGATGCAGCAGTCGCTTTACGCGAATCGAGCGCTGAGAGGTTTCGAGATCACACGTGAGTGAATTCGCGGACCGGATCTTGCTGGCGCCCGAGCCAGCAGCGGCGTCCCAGGCGCGAGAATTCATCAGGGATCGTTTGCGCACGTGGGAGGCTACCGCGCCCGATCCCGCCGTCGAAGACGCGGTGCTGCTCGGCAGCGAGCTGGTCGCGAACGCCGTGCAGCACGCGGGAACCGGCGTCGAGATCGGCTGCCGGGTGGTCGCGGGAGTCGTGGAGGTGGCGGTCACCGACCGGCACCCGGCCCGCGCTGTCCCTGATCCGCGGAGCTCTCATGAAGATCTTTATTCAGAACGGGGCCGTGGTCTTACCCTGTCCGCCGCCCTCGCTTCATCGTGGGGGGTGACCTATACGGGCGCCGCCAAGACGGTCTGGTTCCGGGTGCGGCTATCGCCGCCGCGGCCGGCGCCGGCGGCGCTCAGCTTGGAGCCCATTGCCGAGCCGAGTTTCTGGCGGTCTCTCGAGCAGGGGCGCGAGCTCGGCAAGCTGGATTTCGACGGGCTGGTGCGGCACACCGTGGAGGCGGCGCGGGACGCGGTGGGCGCGGACGCGGCGTACGCGCTCGTCGCGGACGAGGAGGGCGAGCTGCGGGTGCGCGGGGCCGTCGGGGTGGCGGTGCCCGGCGCGCTGACCGCGCCGCCGTCGGCGATGCTGCTCAGCGGCGGCGGGGTCGCGATGTCGGAGATGTCGGTGCCGTTCCTCGTCGACGGGCGGGTCACCGGAGTGCTCGGGGTCGGGGCGGCCGCCCGCGGCAAGTTCCGCGACGCCGACGAGCGGCGGCTGCAGCGGGTCGCGGACCGGGTGGCGATGTCGCTCGAGCGGCTGCGGCTGTCCGAACTGGAGCGCGTCCGCCGCGGCCGGGTGGCGTTCCTCGCCGAGGCCAGCGAGCTGCTGTCGAGCACGCTGGAGGAGCGCCAGGCGGTCGCGCTGATCGCCCAGCTCATGGTGCCGCGGCTGGCCGCCTGGTGCGCCGTCTTCCTGGCCAGCCCGACGGGCGAGCCGGGGCCCGCCCACGTCTGGCACGAGGACGAGGCCAGGATCGACGCGCTGACCCGGCTGCTCAGCGAGATCCCGCCGCCCGCGGCGGCGGCGGGCGGCCCCGGCGCGGCGGCGGAATTGACCGGCATTCCCGGCATCGCGGCCACCCATGCGCCGGCCGTGCTGTCCTCGTCAGGGGTTCCCGGCGCGGGCGGCGGGCATGTCGCGCAGAGCTGGTCGCTCGCGGTCTCGCCGGGCGCGGCGCCCGAGTCGGTGCGGCTGGCCGCGGACTCGGCGTGGTGGTTCCCGCTGTCCGCCAGGGGCCGCGGGCTCGGCGCGGTCGTGATCGGCCGGGCACGCGACGACCGGCGGTGGCAGGACCCGCCGCCTCGGGAATCGCTCGAGCTGGCCAGCGACCTGACCAGGCGGGCTGGGCTCGCGCTGGACAATGCGCGGCGCTGCGAGCGTCAGCGGGCGACCAGCCGGGCGCTGCAGCACAGCCTGCTGCCGCCTGAGCTGCCAGAGATCCCGCGCGCCGAGCTGGCCGCCCAGTACGAGGCGGCGGGCGAGGCCAACGAGGTGGGCGGCGACTTCTACGACGTCTTCCCGGTCGGCAGCGACGCTGACGGGACCGGCGGCACCCGGTGGCGGTTCGCCATCGGCGACGTGTGCGGGACCGGCCCCCGAGGCGGCCGCGGTCACCGGCCTCGCCCGGCACACGCTGCGCATCCTCGCCGCCGAAGGGCACCCGATCGCCGACGTGATGCGCCGGCTGAACGACCTGATCCTCAGCGAGGGGACGCGCGGCCGGTTCGTCACGCTGCTGCACGGCGAGATCAGCGTGCCCCCGGCACCCGCGCCGCTCGAGGTGTCGCTGGTGTCCGCGGGTCACCCGCTGCCGCTGCTGCTGCGGGCCGCGGCGCGGCGGGAACCGCCGCGTCCCGCGGCCGAGCCGCAGCTGCTGCTCGGCGTGCCGGGGCGACTGTTCCTTCGGCACGCAGCGCGTCCTGCTGTCTCCCGGTGACCTGCTGCTGTGTGTCACCGACGGGGTGACAGAACGCCGCGACGACGGCGGCGCGCTGCTCGATGACGACGACGGCCTGACCCGGCTGCTGGCGGGCTGCCGGGACCTCAGCGCCTGGGCGGTGGCCGCCAGGATCCAGCGCGCGGTCAGCGAGTTCGGCGCCGAGCCGCCCTCGGACGACATGGCCGTGCTGGTGCTCCGCGCTACCGGCGGATAGCCCGCGCCAGCCACCCGCCCAGCAGCGTCAGCGCCCCCGCCACGCAGAAGGACAGGATCGACGCCGACATCCAGCTGGCCGGGGTGAAGCCGATGTCCTGCCCGAAGGACGTCCACGCCGAGGCCCACCAGGACACGTACCCGGGGTTGATGAGCTGGTAGGTGACGAAGCCCGCGGCCCAGGGCAGCAGCATCAGCCAGCGGGGCGAGGCGCTCGCTGATAGGTCCCAGCGCTGGCGTCCCGCGAAGGCGAAGTAGTCCGCGATCAGCACCGCCGACATGGGCACGAACACCGAGCCGAGCAGGGTGAGGAAGTTCTCGTAGTCGGCGATGTTGAGCCATAGCGCGCCGGCCGTGGTCAGCGCGGTGATCAGCCCGGCCAGGATGCGCCTGTCCCACAGCGGCCGCAGGTTCTGCACTGACACCGCGGTGGAGTACACGTCGGCGAACGACTGGTCGAGTTCCCGCGCGGCCAGGATCGCGAACCCGAGCGAGCCGACGGGCAGCGCGATGAACGCCGCGAAGATGTCGTTGGCGTCCCCGTGCGCGACGGTGACCAGCGCGAGCAGCCCGATGACGTAGCAGAGCACCTGGGTGACGCTGTAGCCGGCCATGGTGCCGGCGACGGTAGCGCGCGAGCTGCGGGAGTGCCGCGTGTAGTCGGCGGCCAGCGGAACGAAGGAGATCGCGACGGCGACGACGGTGTCGGTGGCGGCCCAGTACCCGGACCACGTGCCGTGCGTGAAGGCGGGCAGCGGATGCCGCAGCAGCTGGACGAGCAGGTAGACCATCACCACGAGCACGGCACCCGTGGCGTACTTGCGCAGCACCCGGATCGCGCCGAGCGGCCGGATGGTCAGCAGCCCGGTCACGGCCCCGGCGATCAGCACGTACCCCCACTTGGGCAGCGCGGGCGCCACCGTGTGCGCGGCTGTCGCGATCGTCACCAGCTCGAAGATGCTCCAGCCGAAGAGCTGCACGATGTTGAGCACGGTGGGCAGGTAGGACACTCGCGCCCCGAACAGGCCGCGCAGCAGCACCATGGCCGGCGCGCCGGTCTGCGTGCCAGGCACCCCGGAAAACGCGAGCACCAGCGTGCCGAGCAGCGTGCCGACCACGATGGCGGTCAGCGCGGCGGCCAGCGACAGCTCAGGCGTCCCCGCGCCGCCGGGCTGCAGCACGAAGATGGCGCCGGTGAAGCCGAGCAGGCTGACCCCGAGGTTGCCCCACAGGCCGAACTGGTCGACCAGGCTCAGCGCCTGGGGCACCGGCTCGGCGAGGGTCTTGCCGACCTCGGAGCGACGGTCACCGGGGACCGTGACGAACGCGGTGTTCTCGCTGGCACTGGTGGAATCTGCCGTTGTGGCCACGGCTGCCTCCCTACGCCGGAATTACCCGGACAGGTTCGGACGGTCGGCGGCGCGTGCCTGGCCCGCCGCTCTCGCGGCAGGCGGCTAGCCACCCTCTCAGCCCGGTCAGCCCGAGCTCCCGTGCGTATTCAGTTCCCGTTCATTTTACCGCCGCCCCCCAGCCGCCCCTTACTGCCGGCCCCACCTCTACCCGCGCCCGCGCCCGCGCTCCGCCGCCGGTCCCTCCGCCACCCGCCCCACGCCCGGCGCCGGTCCAGGCCTCGCCCGGTCCAGGCCCGGACCGGGTCACCGCGGCCCCGCTCCCGCACCGCCGTCCGCCAGGCTCCAGCCGCGACTTTGCATCACTTTTGGTCTTTGCATCAGTTTGGGTCGCT
>Ga0335075_10007262_pt1 | contig 17043 bp, 16 predicted proteins | sample Lox_Sample_24_FD_206723 | JGI IMG/M metagenome (GOLD analysis project Ga0335075, IMG submission 206723) | Soil microbial communities from Loxahatchee National Wildlife Refuge, Florida, United States - Lox_Sample_2.4 | ecosystem: Environmental > Terrestrial > Soil > Wetlands | place: USA...
CCGCCGCTGCGCGCGTTCCGACCGGCTGCGCGCGGCTGGCGGCGCGGCGCGGTAAGATCGCGGCATTCGAACCGCGAGCCGCAGGCTGATTTATACATGAATGACGACGTCGGCGGAAATGTCGGGCGCGCGCGCTTTCAGGCGCTATGTCAAGCGCTGCGGCCCGACCTGTTGCGCTTCGCCTACTGGCTGTCCGGGGACCTCGCGCTGGCGGAGGACGTGGTGCAGGAGACCATGCTGCGCGCCTGGAAGGCGCGCCATTCCCTCAAGGACGAAGCGGCGGCCAAGCCCTGGCTGCTGACCATCATCCGGCGCGAGTATGCCCGCAGCTTCGAGCGCAAGCGCTTGCCGACGGTCGACGTGGACGAGCTGATCGCGCGCGAGGAGCCCATGCTGGCCGCGGCGCAGGATCAGGAGCTCGCGGAGCTGCGAGCGGCGCTGTTCAAGCTGCCCGCGGAGTACCGCGAACCGCTGGTGCTGCAGGTGCTGATGGGCTACACCACGGCGGAGATCGCCGCCGAGCTCGAGCTGTCGAATGCCGCGGTGCTGACGCGGTTGTTTCGCGGCCGCAAGCAGCTGCGTGCGCTGTGCGGCGAGGACACCAGCCAGGATCCCGAAGAATGATCGATTGCACGGAATATCGGCGGGCGCTTCTTGCGGATCCGCGCTCCACCAGCCCGGAGCTCGCCGCGCACCTGGCGAGCTGCGGCGAGTGCCCGGCGTACACCGATCGGCTGCTGCGCTTCGAGGCGCGCATCGAGCGTGCGCTGCGGGCCGATCTGCCGATGGAGCGGCCCATCGCGCCCGCGGGCGGACGCGGCGGCGCGCCGCTGCGCGGCCGCTGGGGCGGCGGCTGGCTCGCCATGGCGGCCAGCGTGCTGCTCGCCCTGACGGTCGCCGGCGGCCTGTGGCTCGGTGCGCCGCACGCGACGCTCGCGGCCGACGTGGTCGCGCACATGGCGGGCGAGCCGCAGGCGTGGGCGCGTACCGACGTGCCCGTCCCCTCGCCGCAGCTCTCGCCGGTGCTCGAGCAGGCGCACATGCGCTTGCGCCCCGAGGCCGGCATGGTGAGCTACGCTCAGAGCTGTCTGTTCCGCGGCCACCACGTGCCGCACCTGGTGGTACAGACCGGCAACGGTCCGATCACGGTCATGGTGCTCGAGCACGAGTCGGTCCGCCGGGAGGAGCCGTTCGAGGAGGGCGGCTACCGCGGCGTGATCGTGCCGGTGCCCGGACACGGGAGCCTTGCGGTGCTCGCCAAGGACGGGGAAACCGATCTGACGGCGGTCGAGAGCGTGGCCGCGCGCGTCAAGGACGCGATCGTCTGGACGGGCTAGCCAGGCCAGCCGGCAGGAGTCACATTCCGGCCTTGCCCAGCAGGTCGATCAGCCGCCGCGAGCTCGCGGCCAGCGTCGGGTGGTTCGCCTCGAACTGAACGGCGGCTCTCTCCAGCCGGTCGGCGAGCGAATCGTCGACCTCGCGCGGGGCTTCCAGCAGGCGCTTGACGTCCTCGAGCATCTCGCCGCGCACCTGGTCCGTTTGCGGATCGGCCGGGCTGACCTTGTGAAGCTCCTCGTGCAGCTTGCTCAGGTGATCGCGCAGATCATCGGGATCCATGTTCATTCCTCCGCAGTTCGCGCGCCGCCGCCGGCCGCTCCCTCATTGTGCCATCCGCTCGGGCGTGAGGCGTGCGACTTCCACGTAGCCCCGATCGGCTTGCGCGAGCGCGGCGTGGATGGCGCCGTATACCCTCGAGAGGTGCTCATCCGCGCCGTACGGGGGATTGACGATCAGCAACCCGCTGCCGGCGAGGCCGACCGCGGCATCGTCCGGATGCACGGCGAGGTCGGCCAGCAGCATCTTCGGGATGCGCAGGGATTGAAAGCGGGCGTGCACCGCGCGGCGCTGTGCGGCGCTCGAGATGGGGTACCACAGCAGATACAGCCCGGTGGGCCAGCGGCGGTAGGCGTCCGCAAAAGCGCGGCAGAGGCAGGAGAGCTCCTCGAGATTCTCGTAGGGCGGGTCGATGAGCACCAGCCCGCGCCGCTCGGCGGGCGGCAGATGGGCGCGCAGCGCCGCATAGCCATCGGCGAGCTGCACCTGCATGCGTCCGGCGGAGTCGATCTCGCGCTCGGCGGCGCGCGCCTCGGCGGGCTCGAGCTCGGTGAATACGGCGCGGTCCTGGGGGCGCAGCGCCGCCGCGATGAGCGCCGGCGACCCCGGGTAGCGCGTCAGACGCCTGCCGGGCCGCGCCCCGATGGCGGCGAAGTAAGGCGCGAGAGACGGCTCCCCGGGGCAGGCTCGCAGCAAGCTCTGCACGCCGCGCTCGGCCTCGCCGGACTTTCTCGCCTGCGCCGATTGCAGATCGTAAATCCCGCGGCCGGCGTGCGTGTCGAGGGCGAAGAACGGAGTCTGCTTGCGCTTCAAGGCGTCCAGGCAGTAGAGCAGGGCCGCGTGCTTGGCCGCGTCCGCAAAATTTCCGGCGTGATAGATATGACGATAATTCATCGCGGCGCATTGTGCTTGGCTTCGCCGGGTGGCGCTCGAGACTTTTTGGCGCGGGTCCAGCGGGGGGGCGGCTCAATTTGACGCGCCCGGCGCGCCCAAGGACAATGCCGCGCCAAGCCGATGCCTACCCTCGATCGACGCACCTTCATGACTTTCGCCGCCGCCAGCCTCGCGGCGCCGCGGGCGCCCGGCGCGCCGGCTGACGAGCTGCCACGCGATCGCATGCGGGGCTCGGGCGGCATGCTCGTCGTGAACGCGCTCGGCGGGCTGGAGGACCCGAACCAGCCCGACAGCGGATCCGGCGCGAATCCGACGCTGCTCGAGCCGCGCGTGCTGCGTGATGCACACGCGTCGGGGCTCACGGCGGTCAACATCACCCTCGGCTATGTCTCGGGGCAGGCGGATCCCTTCGAGCAGAGCGTGCGCAGCATCGCGCAGATGGATGCGCTCGTGCGCACCGGCGAGAGGGACCTGCTGAGGGTTTACACGGCACACGACATCCTGCGGGCCCAATCTGAAGGGCGCATCGGGATCATCTACGGATTCCAGAACGGGGCCATGCTCGGGAGCGACGTGTCGCGCGTCGACCTGTTCGCGGGCCTCGGGGTGCGCGTGATCCAGCTCACCTACAATCCCGCCAATCAGATCGGCGACGGATCGGTGGCGCCCGGCAACCGCGGCCTCACGCCCTTCGGGCGCGAGGTGGTCGAGCGCCTCAATGCGCAGCGCCTCATGGTCGACCTGTCGCACAGCGGTGAGCGCACCTGCCTGGAGGCGGCGCGCGCCTCGCGCCAGCCCGTGTCCATCAATCACACCGGCTGCCGTGCCCTGAACGATCTGCCCCGCAACAAGACCGACGAGGAGCTTGCGCTGGTCGCCTCCCGAGGCGGCTTCATCGGCATCTTCTTCATGCCGTTCCTGAGCCCGACGGGCCACGCGAGCGCCGAGGACGTCGTGGCACACATCGATCACGCCGTGAACGTCTGCGGCGAGGACCACGTGGGCATCGGCACCGATGGGTCGGTGACCCCGATCGATGATCTCGAGGCGTATAAGGCGGTGCTCGCGAAAGAGGTGGCGGCGCGACGCCAGGCGGGGGTGAGCGCCGCCGGCGAGCGGCCCGATACGCTGCCCTTCGTGGTCGATCTGCGCGGCGTGGGGCAATTCCACGACCTGGCCCACCGGCTGAGCCGGCGCGGCTACAGCGCGAGCCGCGTGGAGAAGATACTCGGCCGGAATTTCCTGCGCTTCGCGCGCGAGGTATGGGGGAGTTGAGCCGGTCCTTCGGAAGGAGAGCAAATCCATGTACGAGCTATACATAGGCAACAAGAATTATTCGTCCTGGTCGCTGCGTCCCTGGGTGCTCATGCGCGAGGCGGGAATCGGATTCAAGGAGCAGCTGATCCCCTTCGGGCATCCGAGCTGGCGACACTTCAGGACGATGTGCCCGAGCGGCAGGGTGCCTTGCCTGTTCGATGGCGAGGCCACGGTGTGGGACTCGCTCGCCATCGTCGAGTATCTGGCCGAGCGTCACGCCGGGGTGTGGCCGCAGGATCCGCGCGCGCGGGCATGGGCGCGCAGCGCCGCGGCGGAGATGCACTCGGGATTCGCCGAGCTGCGCAACCGCTGCTCCATGAGCTGCGGGGTGCGCATCCGGCTCAAGGAGGCGCCGGAGGCGCTGCAGCGCGACCTTGCGCGCCTGGAAGCACTCTGGAACGACGGCCTGGCGCGCTTCGGCGGGGCGTTTCTCGCCGCAAATACCTTCACGGCGGTCGATGCATTCTTCGCGCCGGTCGCCTTCCGCGTGCAAACCTATGGCCTCGAGCTCGGAGCGCGGGCGGCGCACTACGCGGCGCGGCTGCTCGAGCTGCCATCGATGCGGGCGTGGTACGCCGACGCGCTGGCCGAGACGTTTCGCGACGAGCCGCACGAGGCCGAGATTCTGGCGGCGGGGACCCTGCTCGAGGATCTGCGCCGGCGCTAACCCGCTTTTCTCACGCCTAGCCGCGGCGCCCGTCAGGCGGGGCGCGAGAGCTCCTGCAGGTAATCGCGCGGGCGCAGGAACTCGTACAGGCGCGCCTCACGTGAGCCCGCGTCCGGATGCCAGTCGTAATCCCAGCGCGCGAGCGGCGGCAGGGACATCAGGATGGATTCGGTTCGACCGCGCGACTGCACCCCGAACAGCGTGCCGCGATCGTACAACAGGTTGAACTCCACGTAGCGCCCGCGGCGATAGAGCTGGAAGTTGCGCTCGCGCTCTCCCCACGGCTCGAGCTTGCGGCGCTCCACGATCGGCAGGTAGGCGGGCAGGAAGTGATCGCCCACGCTGCGCATGAACTCGAAGCAGCGGGCGAAACCGCCCTCGCACAGGTCGTCGAAGAACAATCCGCCGACGCCGCGCGTCTCATCGCGGTGAGGCAGGAAGAAATAGCGGTCGCACCACTGCTTGTACTTCGGGTAGAGGTCGGCGCCGAACGGCTCGCAGGCGGCTCTCGCGCTGCGATGCCAATGAAGCACGTCCTCGTCGAAGGGGTAGTAGGGCGTCAGATCGAAGCCGCCGCCGAACCACCACGACCGGGGCGAGTCGGCCGACGTCACGAGCAGGAAGCGGACGTTGCAATGCGTGGTGGGGACGAAGGGATTGCGCGGGTGCAGGACCAGCGACAGCCCCATGGCCTCGAATGCCGCGCCCGCGATGTCGGGACGAACGGTGCTCGCGGATTGCGGCAGCTTGTCGCCGTGCACGTGCGAGAAGGAGACGCCGGCGCGCTCGAAGACGGCACCGCCGCTCAATACGCGGCTCTCGCCGCCGCCGCCGCCGGGGCGCTCCCATGAATCGCGGCGAAACTTCACCGTGTCGAGCGCCTCGACGGCGAGGGTGATGCGATCGTGCAGCTGCCCGAGGTAGCTGCGCACGGCGGCGGCATCCGGCGGCGAAACGATCGTGCCCGGGGTGTCCGCCATGCGTCAGGTTTTCGTCCGCCTCGCGCGGCTGGATCTGGCCTTGGACGGCGCTCGCGCCGAGAACTCCGCCGGTGCGCGCTTCTTGGCCGCAGGCTTCGATTCCTTGGCCGCAAGCCGTGCTTGGGCCCGCGCGCTCCGCGCGCCGAGCCCGGCGGACTTCGCCGCCGCAACACGTGCGCCGGCGTCGGTCCGCAAGCCGCGGCCGCGGCGCACGCGCGGGCTGCCCGCGGCGGGTGCACCGGCAGCCCTCGCGGGCGGGGCAGGCTCATTACCCTGCGCCGCCGCCTTGCCCTGAGGCGCTGCCTTGCCCTGAGGCGACTCCTTGCCCTGAGGTGCCGCCTTGCCCTTGGCCGCGGCCTTGCCGGCCTTGCGCCCCCATTTGCCGAAGGTGCGCGCCGGCGCGGCGGCGAGCATGCTGCGGCATTCCTCGAGCGACAGGCTCTTGGGCTCCCTGTCCTTGGGGATCTTCGCGTTGCGCGATTTGTCGGTGACGTACGGTCCGTAGCGCCCGTTGAGCACCTGGATGCCGGCGTCCGGAAAATCGAGGATGAGACGATTCGCGTCCGCGATCTCCTTCTCGCGAATCACCTCGAGCGCCCGCTCGAGCGTGATGGTGTAGGGATCGTCGCTCTTGAGCGAGACGTACTTGGAGCCGTACTTGACATAGGGGCCGAACCGGCCGGTGTTGGCGACGATCTCCTCGCCGCTCCCCGTCTGCCCGAGCTTGCGCGGCAGCTGGAACAAGTACAGCGCCTCTTCGCGCGTGATGGTGTCCATCTTCTGGCCGGGCCGAAGCCCCGCGAATCGCGGCTTCTGCTCGTCGTCCTTGGTGCCGATCTGCACGAAAGGTCCGAACCGGCCCATGCGCACGCTCATCGGCTTGCCGCTGGCCGGATCCGTTCCGAGGTCGCGCGCCATCGCGACCTCTTCGCGGCTCACCGACGCCTCGGTGTGCTTGACGAGCTTGATGAACGGCTTCCAGAACCGGTCGAGCAGCGGCACCCACTCCTGCTCGCCCGCCGCGATGCTGTCGAGCGCATTCTCCATCTTGGCCGTGAAGTCGTAGTCGACGTAGATGGTGAAATACAGCGTGAGGAAGCGGCTGACGATCTTGCCGATGTCGGTGGCGGTGAAGCGGCGGCTCTCGATCTGCACGTACTCCCGGTCGCGCAGCGTGGAGATGATGGAGGCATACGTCGATGGGCGGCCGATCCCGTACTCCTCGAGCGCCTTCACCAGCGATGCCTCGGTGTAGCGCGGCGGCGGCTCGGTGAAGTGCTGCGCGGGGACGACCTCGAGCAGCTTGACGCGGTCCCCTTCGGCGAGCGGCGGCAGGACGCGATCCGAATCATCCTGCACCACATCGTCCATGCCTTCCTGATAGACGGAGATGTAGCCCGGCTTGACCAGGGTCGAGCCGTTGGCGCGCAGCACCGTGCGCTGCCCGCCGCCATCGGACGGCGGCCCGCGGACGCCGCCCGCCAGCATGTCGACCGCGACGGTGTCGAACACGGCGGGCGCCATCTGGCATGCCAGGGTGCGCTTCCAGATGAGCGAGTAGAGCCGGAACTGGTCCGACTCGAGCTTGCGCTCGATGTCGGCGGGAATGATGCGCGCGTCGGTCGGGCGGATGGCCTCGTGGGCCTCCTGCGCGTTCGCCGACTTGGTCTTGTAGACCCGCACTTCCTCGGCGAGGCCTTCCTGACCGTACAGCTCGACGATCAGCTCGCGGATCTGCGCGACGGCTTCCTGTGCGAGATTCAGGGAATCGGTGCGCATGTAGGTGATGAGGCCGACCGCGCCGTCGCCGATGTCGACGCCCTCATACAGCTGCTGCGCGACGCGCATCGTCTTCTGGGCGCTGAAGCCGAGCTTGCGGGACGCCTCCTGCTGCAAGGTCGAGGTGGTGAAGGGCGGCGCGGGATTGCGCCGTCTTTGCTTGCGCTCGATCGACAGGACCGACAGCTCGCCGCGGGCCGCCGCCTCGAGCGCGCTCACCGCGGCGCGCGCGGCGCTCTCGCTGGTGAAGCTGAACTGCTCCACCTTCGCGCCCTCAAATTCCACCAGCCTGGCCGGGAACCGCTGCTTGGAGTGCTCGAGCTCGGCGTCGATGGTCCAGTATTCCTGCGCCTCGAAGGCGGCGATCTCATCCTCGCGCTCGCAGATCATGCGCAGCGCCGGGCTCTGCACGCGGCCGGCGGACAGCCCCGGCCGCACCTTCTTCCACAGAAGCGGGGAGAGGTTGAAGCCCACCAGGAAGTCGAGCGCGCGGCGCGCCTGCTGCGCATTCACCAGATCGAGCGACAGGCCGCGCGGATGCTCCATGGCCTCGCGCACGGCGTTCTTGGTGATCTCGTAGAACACCACCCGCTGCACGTCCTTGCCCTTGAGCGCGCCGTCGGATTTCAGCAGCTCGTGCAGGTGCCAGGAGATGGCCTCGCCCTCGCGGTCCGGGTCGGTCGCAAGATAGAGGGCCTTGGCCTTCTTGAGCGCCCTGGCGATGGCCTCGACGTGCTTGTGGTTGCGCTCGACCACCTGATACTTCATGGCGAAGTGGTGCTTCGGGTCGACCGCGCCTTCCTTCGGCACCAGGTCGCGCACGTGGCCGTAAGAGGCCAGCACCTCGAAGTCCTTGCCGAGGTACTTCTTGATGGTCTTCGCCTTCGCAGGCGACTCGACGATAACGAGGTTGTTGCCCAAAATGGTGTACTAGGGTCGTCTAATGCAGGGCGTCGGAGCGCTCTTCGAACACCAGGTCTTCCATCTGCGCGTAGGCCGATTCCTGGCCCGGCTGACTGAACAACACCATGAGCACGACCCACTTGACCTGGTCGATGTCGATTTCATCCGCCTCGAGCGCCATCAAGCGGTCGATCACCAGCTCGCGCTGGGTGCCCGACAGGATGCGCACGTTCTCCAGATACATCAGGTAACCGCGCACGTCGGTATCCAGGCGCAGCAGCTCCTGACCGCTGAAGATGCGCACGGCGCGCGCGGTGGCTTCGGCGACCTTGCCGAGCTGCTCGCCGGAAAGCCCGTCGAGCCACTCGAGCGCCCGCTCGACGTCCGCTTCGGCGAAGCCGGCCTTGTCGAGCTCGACTTTCAAGGTGGCCCGGTCCGGCCGCGGCTCGTCGTCGGCGCTCATGTAATTCTCGAAAAGGTAGATGAGCAGATCGAGAACGTTATCTTTCACCTCCGGCTCTCCTGTTGGCGACTCGGGAGTAGCGGCCCCCGGGGGCGGCCTGAACGTGGCCTTCGAGCTCGAGGATCAGCATCATCGAGGACACGGCTTCTGGTTTGAATCCGGTGCGGAGGACCAGTGTGTCGAGGTCCGCGGGATCAAAGCCGAGCGCATCTAACAAGATTTTGTGTTCCTTGTCCATGCCCGGGACCGACGGCGCGGGCCGCCCGTCGCCTGCGGGGAGCGGTGCGGCGCTGGCGAAGAAGCCGGAAAAGTCCAGCTCGCTCAATATGTCATCCGCACTTTCGGCCAGCATGGCGCCCTGCTTGATGAGCCGGTGGCAGCCGCGGCTCAAGGGATTGTGGATGGAGCCGGGAATCGCGAACAGCGCCCGGCCGCGGGCGCGCGCGGCGCGCGCGGTGATCAGTGAGCCTGAGCCGCGTGCCGCCTCGACCACGAGCGTCGCCAGGCTCATGGCCGCCAAGATTCGATTTCGCTGCGGAAAGCTCGATCGCCGCGGGGCGGTGCCCAGAGGGAATTCACTCACCAGAGCGCCCGAGGACTCGATCGCCTCGCTCAGGGCCCGATGGGCGCGCGGGTAGAGGACGTCGACGCCGTTGCCCAGCACGGCGAGCGTGCTGCCCTGCGCCGCGAGGGCGCCGCGATGCGCAGCGGCATCGATGCCCCGTGCCAGCCCGCTCGAGACGGCGAGCCCGCGCTCGGCGAGCGCGCGGGCGAACTCGAAGGCGTTCTCGACGCCCTGGGGGGTGGGGTTGCGGCTGCCGACGACGCACAGCTGCGGATCGGCGAGCCGTGCGCGGCTGCCGGAGGCGTACAGCGCCAGCGGGCAGTCACGGCATGCCCGCAGCAGGCTGGGAAAATCCGGATCGCAGAACGGTATGAGGTGGTGGCGCTCGCCTTCCAGCCAGCGGATCTGCCGGGCGCCGGGATGCGGCAGCTCGGAGCGCAGGTAGGCGCGTGACGCGCCGCACACCCCCGCCGCGGCGAGCTCGGGCTCGGAGGCGCGCAGCAGGGCGCGCGGGGAGCCAAGGTGCGCCAGCGCCCGCGCGAGCGTCGCGGCGTCGAGCGCGGGGGTATGGGCGAGCGCGAGCCACGCCAGAGTGTCCTCGCATAGCGGCATGCCGCCTTAGTATCGGCCAGGCCGAGCGCGCGCCGCCGCGCTTGGCGCTGCATCAACGTGCAGATTCGCGGTGCGCGCCGCCGCTCCCGCCGGTCCGCATCGACCGCCCTCGATCTAGGGAGACTGCACCTTGTCGGCCACGCGAATGATGTCGGTGGCTTCCATGACGAGCCCGAAGCTCATGTGCTCGAAGGTCTTGAACACCATGAACGTGCCGGTGCGCTCATCGGGGAGGTCCACCTGCTTGGCGAACAGCGTCGAGGTCGGGTGCACGAACCCTTCGCGCGAATTGTCGTACACCGGGTCGCTCGCCGAGTACACCGCGAGCACGTTGCCCGGCTGCAGGCCGTCGCGAGCGCCGCGGTTGATGACCACCACTTCGTACTGACCGATGACCGTGACGCCGTCGGACACCGCCATGATGCGGCCGTGGACGTTGCTCTTCGGCGGGCTCGGCATGAAGTCAAGCGGCACATCGACGTTGCCGGGCAGCAGCTTGTCGCCGGGGTAGGTCTCGCGCGCCGACTGGGTCATGATGAGCGTCGCCGGATCCCCGCCGCGCGTGATGTGGCCGGAGCCGGTGTACACCCCGTTGTAGCCCAGGATGCGGTTGTCGTCCGGATCGCGCAACGGCTCGCCGACACGCACCAGGTTGTAGTTCGCCCCGAGCTCCACCGGGCTCTTGAAGCCGCGCGCATAGACGGTATTTCCCTCGGACATGATCACGTGCGAGTCGCGCGTGGAGAGCACGTAGGGCGCCCCGCCGATCTGCGCCTTCTCGAGCACCGAGGGCCTGGACATGAACGCCGCGACGGTCTCGTAGGGAATCGTGGTCACCGCCGCCTCGAGCGGCTGGCTGCGCACGCGCGGCAGCACCCGTGCGCTGTCGCCGCGCTCCAGCCCGGGCTGCAGCACCAGCCGCGGGCGTCCCTCGACGTACACCAGGTGCAGGGTGTCGCCCGGATAGATCAAATGCGGGTTGTGCACCTGGGGGTTGACCTGCCAGATCTCCGGCCAGTACCAGGGGTCCTTGAGGAACACCTTGGCGATGCCCCAGAGCGTGTCGCCGCGCTTGACCACATAGCTGTCGGGTGCGTTCGGCGCGAGCTGCATGCCGCCTTCCGGCCCGCTCTGCGGGGGCAGGGGCGAGGTCGAGGCGCCGGAGCCCGAATCGATGGCCGCCTCCATCGCCGTTCGCTCATCGCCGACCACCGTGCCCTGCACGGCGTTGTCGTTGTCGGCGACCGGTGGGGGCGCGGGCGGCGGCCGCTGGGTTTGGCAGCCCGCTGCGGCGATCGCTAGTACCAGGGCTATTGTCAGATGGCGTTGCATTCGTTTCGCTCCCGTGAGTCGCCTGTCATATGGTGCCGGGCCGGCTGGTATACTGCCGGTCTGCCTCCAAGGACTGGGACGTATCGCCCGTTTTCGGCGAATCAGCAGCGCATTCGCACCGCCGCAAACGCGCCATTAAGTTAAGCAGCGGCGGAACTTTAGCAACTATCATCGGCCAAAAACACGACATCCATCGCATAACTCCCATGACCAAGCTCGCCATTCTGGAGTACCCCGATCCGCGACTGCGGACCCGTGCGCAGCCGATCGCCGTGGTCGATGACGCCGTGCGCCGGCTGGCCGATGACATGCTGGAGACCATGTACGCCGCCAAGGGCCTGGGTCTCGCGGCAAGCCAGGTGGATGTGCACAAGCGCCTGGTCGTGCTCGACGTGAGCGATACGCGCGATGAGCCCATGGTGTTCATCAATCCGCAGATTCTCTGCGCGCAGGGCCGTGCTCCCGGCGAGGAGGGGTGCCTGTCCCTGCCCGGCATCTACGACAAGCTCGAGCGCGCCGCGCGCATCAAGGTGCGTGCCCTCGACCGCAACGGGGAGCCGTTCGAGCTCGAGGCCGAAGGTCTGCTCGCCGTCTGCATCCAGCATGAGATGGATCATCTGGAGGGCAAGCTGTTCGTTGACTACCTCTCCGAGCTCAAGCGCCAGCTGATCCGGCGGCGCCTGCAGAAGGAGCGCAAGCAACGCTCCGCGAGCGAGGTACGCGCCCCAGTACCCGCTCTTTAGAAGTGTCCGCTTGGGTAATCCGTCCTTGAGGCTGGGCTTCGCCGGCACGCCTGAGTTCGCGGTGCCGGCGCTCGATGCCCTGGCCCGCTCCCCGCACACGCTCGAGGCGGTGTTCACCAAGCCGGATCGTGCCGCCGGCCGCGGCCGCCAGCTGCAGTCGAGTCCGGTCAAGCTGCGAGCCCGGGATCTCGGGCTCGCGATCCTTCAGCCCGCCACGTTCAAGGATCCCGAGGCCTGCGAGGCGCTGCGCGGGCTCGATGCGCTGGTGGTGGTGGCCTACGGGCTGATCCTGCCGGCGCCCGCGCTCGCGGCGCCGCGCCTCGGGTGCTTCAACATCCATGCCTCGCTCCTGCCGCGCTGGCGCGGCGCCGCCCCCATCCAGCGGGCGTTGCTCGCCGGGGATGCGATCACCGGCATCACCATCATGAGGATGCAGGCGCAGCTCGACGCCGGTCCCATCCTCGCGGCGCGCGCGATCGACATCGGGCCGCGCGACACGGCGGGCGTGCTGCACGACCGGCTCGCCCGGCTCGGGGCCGAGCTCATATGCCAGACGCTCGATGCGCTGGCGCACGGACCGGTCGCCGAGACTCCTCAACCGCAGGCCGGCGTCACCTATGCCGGGAAGGTCTCGAAGTCCGAAGCGCCGATCGACTGGCGCCAGGACGCCGAGCAGGTGCTGCGCCAGGTGCGCGCCTTCAATCCGACGCCGGTCGCCGAGACGCGGCTCGGGGCGCTGCAGCTGCGCATCTGGGAGGCGGATCGGCTCGCCGAGCCGCCTGCGCTAGCGGCGCCGCCTGCGCTGGCGGCGCCCGGCACGGTGCTGCACGCCGCCGAGCGCGGCATCGACGTGGCCTGCGGGAGCGGCGCCATCCGCATCACGCGGCTGCAGCTCGCCGGGCGCAAGCCGCTGGCGGCGGCCGAGTTCCTGAAAGCTCAGCCGCTCGCCGGCGCGCGCTTCGCATGAGCGCGGCGGCCTGCACTGCCCGCTCGCTGGCCGCGCATGCGGTGGCTCGGGTCCTGCGCGAGCGCCTCACCCTGGACGCCGCGCTCGAAGGGGCGCTCGAGACGGCTCCCGCGGCGCTCGCGCCGCCGGTGCGATCGCTGTGCTTCGGCGCGGTGCGCGGATTCTATCGCCACGAGGCGATCCTGCGCCGCGTGCTTCGCCAGCCGGCGAAGTCCCTCGATTGTCTGGTGCGCGCATTGCTGTCGATCGCGCTGTTCGAGATCGAGGATGCGCGCACACCCCAGTATGCCGTGGTGGATGCGGCCGTGGGGACCGCGAAAGCCGCCGGCGCCGCACGCGCGGGCGGTCTGGTGAACGCGGTGCTGCGCCGCTATCTGCGCGAGCGCGCGGCGCTCGATGCGGACATCGCGACGAGCCCCGCGGCCCGATACGCCTCTCCCGCCTGGCTCGCCGACCGGCTGCGCGCCGATTGGCCGGCGCGCTGGCAGGAGCTGCTCGCGGCCGGCGATGCGCAGGCACCGATGTGGCTGCGCGTGAACGCGCGGCGCAGCGACACGCAGGCCTATCTTGCCCTGCTGCGCGAGGCGGGAATCGAGGCGCTGCCCGAGCCGCGCGTGCCGCTGTCACTCGCCTTGAGCGCCCCGCGCGACGTTGCGCAGCTGCCTGGCTTCGCCGAGGGCCTGGTCTCGGTGCAGGATCTGGGAGCGCAGTGCGTGGCGTTCGCGCTCGCGCTCGCGCCCGGCCAGCAGGTGCTCGATGCCTGCGCCGCGCCGGGCGGCAAGAGCGCGCTCATGGCCGAGCGCGAGCCGCGGCTCGCCCGCTTGGTGGCGCTCGACGTCGACCCGCTGCGTCTCGGCCGCTTGCGCGAGAACCTCGCGCGCTGCGATCTGCAGGCGCAGATCGAGCAGGGGGACGCCGCAGCCCCGCAAGGCTGGTGGGACGGCGTGCCCTTCGATCGGATCCTCGTCGATGCGCCGTGCTCCGCCCTCGGCGTGATTCGCCGCCATCCCGACATCCGCCTGCGCCGCTCGCCGCAGGAGCTCGCCCGGATGCCGCCCATCCAGGCGCGCTTGCTCGCGGGAGCGTGGAGCATGCTCGCGCGCGGCGGCCGCCTGGTGTATTCGACCTGCACGCTTACCCGCAGCGAGAACCGCGAGGTCATCGGCGCCTTCCTCGAGCGAACGCCGCAGGCGGCCCTCGTGCCCGTCGAGCAATGGGCCGGCTGGCCGGGTCTGGGCGAGCCGGATGAGTTCGGCTGTCAGATCCTGCCGGGTGAGGCGGGTGCCGACGGCTTCTATTATGCTGCATTGACCAAACAATGAGATCCTCCTCGACATTGCGGGTGCTCGTGCTGGCCGCGTGGCTCGCAGCCCTGGGGCCTTCCCCCTGCCGGGCCGACGGCCTCGAGGGGCGCTTCGAAGTGCGCTCCGCCGATCTCGAGCTCAAGGACGGGGTGTACCACCTCAATGCCCGCCTGGAGCTGCCGATCAGCGACGCGGTGCGGCGCGGGTTGACGGAAGGTGTTCCACTCACGCTGGAGGTCGATCTGGACGTCGAGCGAGTGCGGCAGCTGCTCCCGAATTCGCGCATCGCGGAGCTCACGCAGCGGTACGATCTGCAGTACAACGCGGTGAGCGCCCGCTACGTGCTGCGCAACGAGAACAGCGGGCAGCAGCAATCGCTTCCCACGGTCGATGCGGCGCTCGAGCTGCTGTCGGAGGTGCGCAGCCTCCCGGTGCTCGATCGGGCGCTCCTGCCGGACGACCGCCGCTACGAGGCGAGCGTGCGGGCGAAGATCGACTATGGACACGTGCCGTTCACCCTGCGGCTTTTGATGTTCTGGGTCAACGAGTGGCATCGGGAGAGCGACTGGTACACATGGACGCTGCAGCCCTAGTGCGCAAATACGGCTCGACCGTGCTCGGCACGCTGGGCGTGCTGCTGTGGCTCGCGGCGCTGTATCTGCTGGGATCGGCCGCGCAGAACTCGCAGCAATTCGATCGCTGGCTCCCCTGGATCCTGCTGATCAACATCTCCGGGCTGCTGACCTTGCTGGTGCTGCTCGCGGCCAAGCTCTATCAGCTCGTCAAGGACTATCGCCGGCACGTGCCCGGCTCGCGCCTGAAGGGACGCACCGTCGCCATCTTCAGCATGCTCGCCATGGCGCCGATCCTGGTGGTCTATTACTTCGCGCTGCAGTTCCTCAACCGCGGCATCGATAGCTGGTTCCAGATCGAGGTGAGCCAGGGCCTGAAGGATACGCGCGAGCTGTCGCACGCGGCGCTCGAGGTGCGCGTGCGCGAGTTCCTGCAGCACACCCAGGTGGTCGCGCACGAGCTGTCCGGGCTCACCGACTTCAACCTCTTCAGCACCCTGGAGCGCGAGCGCCGCGACAGCGCCGCGCTGGAATTCACGGTGGTGGGCGCGCAGACCCAGATCATCGCCACGAGCTCGGAGCGCCCGATGGATACGCTGCCGGTGCCGGCGACCGACGAGATGATGCTGCAGGTGCGGCGCGGCCGGCCGTACGTGAGCCTGGATACCGATTCGGTCGGAGGCTACGTGATCCGCGCCGGCGCGCCGATCGATGCCTCGTCGAACGCGCCCGCGCGCGTGCTGGTCGCGCTCTACCCCGTGCCTCAGCAGCTCAGCCAGCTGGCCGACACCGTGCAGCGCTCCTACACCCAGTATGCCAATCTGGTGCAGCTGCGCCGGCCGCTGAAATCGACCTTCGTGCTGATCCTGAGCTTCGTCGTGCTGATGTCGCTGATCGCGGCGGTGTACGGCGCGTTCTCCGCCGCGCAGCGGCTGGTGCAGCCGGTGCAGGACCTGATCGCCGGGACGCGCGCCGTCGCCAAGGGAAACTACGACACCCAGCTGCCGCTCCCCTCGCGCGATGAGCTCGGCTTTCTGGTGACCTCGTTCAACGACATGACCAAGCGCCTGGCGAGAGCCCGCGAGGAGACCCGCCGCAGCCAGCAGGCCGTGGAAGCGGAGCGCGCCGGGCTGGCGGTGATCCTGGCGCGGCTCTCGACCGGCGTGATCTCGCTCGCGCCCGATCTCATCGTCCGCACGGCCAATCAAGCGGCGAGCGCCATCCTCGGCATCGATCTGGAGGCCGCGGTGGGCGCGCGCTTCGACGAGTCGATCAACGACGGCGTGCTGTTCACGCATTTCCTCGCCGCCGTGAGATCGCGCCTCACCGACGAGCAGCTCGATTGGCGCGAGCAGATCGAGCTGCCGTCGGAGGCGGGCAAGCGCGTCCTCATGTGCGCCTGCACGGCTCTGCCGAACGACGTGGAGGGTGCATCGGGCGTCGTTCTGGTGTTCGACGACATCACCACGCTCCTGCAGGCGCAGCGCGACGCGGCCTGGGGCGAGGTGGCGCGGCGGCTCGCGCACGAGATCAAGAACCCGCTCACGCCGATCCAGCTCTCGGCCGAGCGCATGCAGCGCAAGTTCCTGGGCAGCATGAACGCCCAGGATGCGCAGATCCTCGAGCGGGCCACGCACACGATCGTGGCCCAGGTGGAGGCGATGAAGCAGATGGTCAACGCATTCAGCGAGTACGCGCGGGCGCCCGACATGCACGTGGCCCGGCTCGACCTCAATCAGCTCATCACCGAGGCCGTGGAGCTGTACCGGGCCCAGGAGGGCGCGGCCGAGATCGCCCTGCTGCTGGACGCCAATTTGCCGCAGATCTCCGCCGATCGGGTCCGAATCCGCCAGATCCTGAACAATCTGCTCACCAATTCCCTGGAGGCGCTCGAGGGCAAGGCGGGCGCGCGCATCGAAATCGAAACTCACACCGTCGAAGATGGTCCCAAACACATGGCAGCGATCACCGTGTCCGACAATGGCCCCGGCTTCCAGCGCGACTTGATCGGCACGGTTTTCGATCCTTATGTCACAAGCAAGCCCAAAGGCACGGGATTGGGGTTGGCCATCGTGAAGAAGATCGTCGAAGAGCACGGCGGACGCATCGAGGCGGATAATCGGCGCACCGGCGGCGCCCGCGTGCGTATCCTGCTGCCCTCGAGCGAGGGCTCGCGCGGGGCGGCCGGGCGCGAGCCGCGCAAGGGCGAACAAAGGAGAGAACGGGTATGACCGCTTCGCGAATTCTGGTGGTGGACGATGAGGCGGACATCCGCGGGCTGCTGAAGGAGATTCTCGCCGAGGAAGGCTACGAGGTCGAGGTCGCGGCGGA